>Ga0209899_1000048_pt1 | contig 20808 bp, 22 predicted proteins | sample GWRWS1_0_10_FD_187228 | JGI IMG/M metagenome (GOLD analysis project Ga0209899, IMG submission 187228) | Riverbed sediment microbial communities from areas with vegetation nearby in Columbia River, Washington, USA - GW-RW S1_0_10 (SPAdes)... | ecosystem: Environmental > Aquatic > Freshwater >...
GGAGGTCGAACGGGTCCTGGCCCCGGCGAGGCGGCAGTTACTGGAAGTCCGCGAGCGCCGCGTCAAGCCGCAACGTGACGACAAGATCCTGACGAGCTGGAATGGCTTGATGATCTCGGGATTAGTGGACGCCTATCAAACGCTGGGCCTTCCAGCCTATCTCAGCGTGGCCGAGAAGGCACTGGCCTTTCTGCTGGATCATGCCTATCAGAACGGCCGACTCTTCCGGACGGTCACGGACGGGGTGGGAAGACTCAACGGCTACCTGGATGATTATGCCTTCCTGGCGGCAGCCCTTATTGACACCTTCGAGGCCACATCCAACCCAACCTATCTCGACAAGGCCTGTGAGTTGACCGAGGTCATGATGGAGCAGTTCTGGGATGAGCAGACGGGCGGCTGTTTCTTCACCGGGAAAGACCACGAGCCACTCATTCAGCGCATGAAGTCCGGCACCGACAGCGCCATTCCCTCAGGCAACGCCGTGGCGGCGATGAATGGTCTGAGGTTGTTTTTCTATACTGGTGAACAGCACTACTTCGACCGAGCCGAGCAGACCTTGCGGCTCTTCCGGAATCAGATGGATCAGAACGCCTATGGCAGTGCCGCAATGCTCTGCGCACTGGACTTCTATCTGGCCAAGCCGAAGGAGATCGTCCTGGTGGGCCGGAAGACCGACCCCGGCATGCAGGACCTGCTGAGGCAGATTCACGGACGGTATGTGCCGAACAAAACATTGATGGTGGTTGACGGAACCGAGGAGGTGGGCTCAGTGCATGTGGCGGCGATAGCCCGAGACAAGACCGCTCTGGATGGCAAGCCGACGGCCTATGTCTGTCATAACTTCGCCTGCTCTCAGCCGGTGACCGATTGGGCTGGGCTGGAAACGCTGTTGTGAGGACTCCGAGATGAGCGACAAAGGTCTCTACGACCACCTGTACGAAAAGTTTTTTCAGAGTCGAGACAAGGCCAAGGGCTATGACTTCCAAGAGGCTCTCACCGGCAGCATCCCGCCGCCGACCGTTACGTTTTCGGAGAGGCTGCGGTGGTGGACGTGGGACCGTTGGAAGCGCATGAAGAAGATCAGAGAGGAGCGGGATCGTCGCCTACAGGAGATCGTCCAGCTCAAAAGACCCCCTCAGAAATAGTGGTAGATGCCATGCTGGCACGCCTGTGCCCCAACGCGCCGATGGTTCTTCTCGCAGGGACTGTCTTGCTGGTCCTGTCCTGCGCGCGGGGTGACAAGGCAGGGAGCATGAAGATGGACGACCTGCAGGACCATGAAGCAGAGGACGCCCATCAGCATACGATGGAGGCGGTCGAGTCCATGACTTCTCAGCATCACCACATGGGCCCCCATATGAAATGGACCCAGAAGAGAACCCAAACTCCCCAAGACCTCAAACGGGCTGACGAGATTGTCCAGGTCTTGCGAGAGGCCCTGAAACCCTATCGAGACTATCGCGTTGCGCAGAAGGATGGGTACGAGCCCTTTCTGCCTCACATCGCTCAGCCCCGATACCATTTCACCAGAACGTGGTATGGGTTCAAGGCAGCCTTCAGGTTTAACCCGACGCAACCTACCTCGCTTCTCTATAAGCGGACGCCTGGAGGGTATGAATTGATCGGCGCGATGTTTACAGCTCGCAAAGATATGACCGAAGAGCAGTTGAACGAGCGGGTGCCGCTCAGCGTGGCGCAGTGGCACGCGCATGTGAACATCTGCCTGCCGCCTCGCAATGAAGTCGGCATGGCCGATTGGACCAGATTTGGTTTCAAAGGATCGATCTCGACCAAAGATGACTGCGACAAAGTCGGCGGGAGATTTTACCCCCAGATCTTTGGCTGGATGGTCCATGTGTCTCCCTTCGAGGATACCCCGGAAAAGATTTGGATGCACTGATGAAGCTGCGTTCGAGGAAGTGCAGAGACGTTCAGCCTGTCAGGGGTGTGCGCGGCCTTCTGGCTGGGTTGGTCGTGGCGAGGGGCGAGGTCGCCATCAGCTTCGACAATCTTCATGCGATCCCACTCTATTCCTAGTGGCCGCTCTCTCGGCCGGCTGCCTATTAAGCCGCTGCGGCGAGAAAGAAATTCTGATTCTGCTTGCTTTTTGGCGCCCCGTGCGGTAGAGTGACCCTGCTTCGTCGCATGGGCCTGGTGGTGAAGCATCGAGCAGCAAGGCCCCAACCGATGTTGTTTTGCCCGGGAATTTGATCGGAAGTCAGACCCAAGTCGCCGCGTTGTTCGCGTCTTCGGCCCGTTCCTTCCTCACTTCGTTCTCGAGTCCAAGACAATATCATCATTAACAAGGAGGAACCCGATGGGTTCGAAGATTTATGTGGGTGGGTTGCCGTATTCGGCGACTGAGCAGCAATTGAATGAACTGTTCGCGGCGCATGGCACCGTCGAATCGGCGCGTGTGATCACGGACAAGTTCACTGGGCAGTCGCGAGGCTTCGGCTTTGTCGAGATGGCCACGGCCGAGGAGGCCAAGACCGCGATTGCGGCCTTGAATGGTACCCAACTCGGCGGCCGTACGCTAACGGTCAATGAGGCGCGCCCTCAGGAAGCTCGCTCGAGCGGCGGCGGCGGCCGTTCCGGTGGTGGCAAGCGCGACCGCTGGTAAGCTCGCAAACTGCAAGAAGTCTAGGGGCTGCCGCTCTGCGGCAGCCCCGTTTTTCTAACCTCTGAACGATCCATACGCGTGAGGGCTGTCCAAATCTGGCCATCGTTCGCAGAGGCGCCAACTGACACTGGGCGGCCGATTCCGCGCACATCTTGTAGGTTGTACTGCCACCGATGGGAAGGGGGAACAGATGAGATACTCACGGTTTTGGCTGGTTGGCGCTGCGCTGGTACTGGTGGGGAGTCCACTCTGGGCAGGAATGGCTCGGGCGGAAAGCGACCTGCAAGTCGCCGATGGATTCAAGGTTACGCTTGAATACACCCTGACGCTCCCAGACAAAACCGTGGCGGATTCCAATGTCGGGCAAGCTCCCTTCTCGTATACGCAGGGGGGGCATCAGATCGTTCCCGGTTTGGAAAAGGCTCTGACTGGTATGAAGGCCGGACAGAGTAAGCGAGTCGAGGTGCCTGCAGAACAGGCGTACGGTGCCTACGACAAGAACGCAAGGGCCACGGTCGAGAAGGGTAAAGTGCCTGCGGGTGCCAAGACCGGCGATCTGCTGCAATCAGCCGATGGACGAACCGTCAAGGTGCTGGAAGTCTCCGAGAAGTCGGTCGTGTTGGACCTGAACCATCCCCTCGCTGGCAAGGACCTGACCTTCGACGTGAAGATTCTCAAGGTGGAAAAGCAGGCACCGCCTCCCCCTGCGGACAAAAAGAAATAAGGAGTCGGGTGGCATCTGGGGTCTGCAGTTCATCGGGCTGGCGCACCGATCTCCTATAAAGAGAATTAACTCTCCTCCTTCACTCAGCGACACAACGTCGAGTGGACCGATGAGTCTCCTGTCCAGGTGCCTCTCGCCTTCCAGAACCATCCTTGACGTCGATCCCCGCTCAATCAACGATGAGCGCCAATAATCCGTGATGGGAATGTGAACTGCGCGCGTAGCCCTGTGGTAAGATGGCCGCCATGAATGCCTTCAAACTCGAAGCCCCGTTTAAGCCTTGTGGCGATCAGAGCCAGGCGATCGAGAAGCTTGCGGCTGGCGTGCGAGCGGGCAAGAAGCACCAGGTGTTGTTAGGGGTCACCGGTTCTGGCAAGACTTTCACGATGGCCAATCTGATCGAGTGCGCCCAGAAGCCGACCCTGGTGCTGGTCCACAACAAGACGCTGGCCGGTCAGCTCTATCAGGAGTTCAGGCAGTTCTTTCCGCACAACATGGTCGAGTATTTCGTCAGCTATTACGATTACTACCAACCGGAGGCCTATATCCCTCAGACCGACACCTACATCGCCAAGGATGCCTCGATCAACGATACGATTGATCAGATGCGGCACTCCGCCACACGCTCGCTCCTGGAGCGGAACGATGTGGTCATCGTGTGCTCGGTCTCCTGCATCTATGGGCTGGGCTCGCCGGAGGTCTATCACGGGATGTTGCTGTACCTGGAAGAAGGAATGGAGATCCGGCGTGAACAGATTCTGTCGAAGCTTGTGGAGATCCAGTATGCGCGCAATGATACCGACTTCCATCGAGGTACGTTCCGGGCTCGTGGGGACGTGATCGAGATCTTTCCGGCTTCGTCAGATGCGATCTCAGTGCGAATCGAACTGTTCGGCGACACAGTGGATGCAATCCATGAAATTGATCCGTTGACGGGAAAGTCCCTGAACCGCCTGCCGAAGGTGCCGATCTATCCGAACACGCACTACCTCATCGCGCCGGACCGGTATAAGCGCGCCCTGAATGGCATCGAAGAGGAGTTGGAGGAGCGCATCACCCATTTCAAGCAGCGCAACCAGTTGCTGGAAGCCCAGCGGATCGAGCAGCGCACGAAGTTTGACCTGGAGATGATCCGGGCGATGGGCTACTGCCACGGCATCGAGAACTATTCGCGCCATCTCAGCGGGCGGGCCCCAGGCGAGCCGCCGCCGACGCTGCTGGATTATTTTCCCAAAGACTTCCTGTTCATCATTGACGAATCCCATGCGACGATCCCGCAGGTGCAGGGTATGCACGAAGGTGACCGGTCCCGCAAGAAGAGCCTGGTCGAATATGGCTTCCGTTTACCCTCCGCTTTCGACAACCGGCCGCTGACCTTCCACGAGTTCGAGCGGTGCATCAATCAAGTGGTCTATGTGTCCGCCACGCCCGGTCCGTATGAGCTGAAGCACGCCGGGTCGTCCGTAGTGGAGCAGATCATCCGGCCCACGGGTTTGATAGACCCGGTGATCGAGGTTCGTCCGGCGCGCGGGCAGGTGGATGATCTGCTGGGTCAGGTTCGGGCTGAGGCAGCACGCGGGAACCGGGTCCTGGTGACGACGCTGACCAAGCGGATGGCGGAAGACCTCACCGAATATTTTCATGATCTGGGCGTGAGGGTCCGGTACCTGCATTCCGACATCAAGACGCTGGAGCGTGCCGAGATCGTCCGGAACTTGCGGCTAGGCGTCTTTGATGTGCTCGTCGGTATCAATTTGTTGCGGGAGGGGCTGGACATCCCGGAGGTGAGCTTGGTGGCAATATTGGACGCTGATAAAGAAGGATATCTGCGGTCCCACCGGTCTTTAATCCAGACGGCCGGCCGCGCAGCCCGCAATATGGAAGGACGCGTGATTCTCTATGGCGACGTGGTCACGGAGTCGATGCGGCTGGCTATCGAAGAAACCGCGCGCCGCCGGCGTATCCAAGCTGACTACAATCAAGCCAACGGGATCACGCCGGAAAGCGTCAAGAAGGGGATCCCCGCGTTGGAGTACCGGATGGCTGAGGCGGACTACCTGTCGCTTGACATGGCGGCTGAACCGGAGGCGACCTATGGCCGTACCGGCGGGGTGGATCAGACGATCCAGCGCTTGGAAGAGGAGATGAAAGCGGCAGCCAAGGAGCTGGAGTTTGAGCGGGCAGCGGAGTTGCGGGATCGGATTCGCGCGCTCAGGCTGAAAGAGCTGGAAGTGAGTCGGTGAGGTCCTAGAATTGTTTGTAGAGATAGGCGCCGGTGACGAGGCCCAGGAACGTCAGAAGGTTTATCTTCACGGAAAACCCGAACGTGAATTTGAACAGGATGAGATCAATGCTCAGAGGCGGGCTTATCCCCGGTGTAATCGCGGTTGAGAAAATGTTCTGGATCGTGCCATGCGGCGCCATGATCCGGAGAATCTCGCCGAGAATCCCGCCCAGCAGTCCTCCAAGGAGCATAAACACGAGCAGGAGCCACGGAGATTTTCGCATCATCTCCCTCCCGTTTGCGAAGCATGCCTAGGGTAAACTGCGGGGCACGATAGCGAAAGCTCTGGAAGAAGTCAAGGAAAGCTACTTCTTGACTTCTTTCTCGTCCATTCTTTAGACTGAACGATAAACTTTTTCTATGTTTTTCGAGGTGATCGGAGACTGTTACGCATTCCTCAACAGCCTCCGAGGAGCTTGGGACGATGCTAGATGCCCTCAGCCAGAAGTTTGAGGTAATCCTGAAGAGACTCCGTGGCCATGGAGTCTTGACGGAACAGAACATTGCGGAAGCGCTGAAGGAAGTCCGCCTGGCTCTCCTTGAGGCGGATGTCAACTTCAAGATCGTCAAAGACTTTATTGACCGTGTCCGTGAAAAGGCGGTCGGCCAGGAGGTGCTGCAGAGCCTGACCCCAGGCCATCAGGTCGTGAAGGTTGTATGGGAAGAGCTCCGGGCGCTGATGGGCCAGGACCATGCGGGTCTCAGTTTGGCTTCGGTTCCACCCACCGTGATCATGATGGTGGGATTGCAGGGCGCCGGCAAAACGACGACCTGCGGCAAGCTCGCGCGCCTCTTCAAAGACCAAGGGAGGCGGGTGCTGTTGGTCGCAGCCGACCCGCGCCGGCCTGCGGCGGGCGAGCAGTTGGCGAGTCTCGGGGCTGACCTGAACGTACCGGTGCATCGAGCCGAGCGAACGGGTGCCTCACGGGACGATGTCGTGCGGGTTTGCGCAGAAGGGGTCGCCCGCGGAAGCGAGCAGGGCTATGACGTCGTGATTCTGGACACTGGTGGCCGTCTCCATATTGATGACGAGCTGATGGAGGAGTTGGCGCAGGTCAAACAGGCAGTCAAGCCGCACGAGATGCTGCTGGTGGCGGACGCGATGGTCGGTCAGGATGCCGTGACGATGGCGGAACGCTTTGACCAACGTGTGGGGCTGACTGGTGTGATTCTGACGAAGGTGGAGGGTGATGCGCGCGGCGGTGCCGTGCTGTCGATCCGGGCTGCTACCGGTAAGCCGATCAAGTTTCTGGGTGTGGGCGAAAAGCTCGATGCGCTGGAGGTCTTCCATCCGGACCGTCTGGCGTCCCGGATACTGGGGATGGGGGATGTCTTGTCGCTGATTGAGAAGGCCCAGGAAACCTACTCGCGTGAGCAGGCGGAAGCGATCCAGAAGCAGCTGACCGGGACCACCTTGACCCTGGAGGATTTTCGTGACCAGATCGGCCAAGTGAATCGGCTGGGGTCAATGGACCAGATCCTGGGCATGCTTCCTGGGGGGCAGCGTCTCAAGGAGATGGCCGGTGGGGGGGTACCTGAGCGGGACATCACACGCGTCCTGGCGATGATCGACTCGATGACTCCGCGTGAACGACGTGACCATACCATCATCAGTGGCAGCCGCAAGAAGCGCATTGCCCGCGGGAGCGGGACGAACGTGCAGGATGTGAATCGGTTAATTAAACAGTTCTTGACCGCGCGAAAAATGATGAAAGCCTTGACCGCCGGCGTGGGGAAACGGCAACTTGCGCAGCTGCTGCGAGGTTAAGGCTAAGGCTGAGGTTAAGGTTGAGCAAGGACTGAGTCTGGAATTCCACCCTAACCCTTTAGCCTCAACCTTCATGTGAGGAGGAGAACGACGTGGCTGTTCATTTGCGGTTGACGCGGGGCGGTCGACATAAGCTGCCCTTTTATCGGCTGGTGGCGGCTGATTCCAGAATGCCAAGAGACGGGCGGTACCTCGAGGTGCTGGGCACCTTTGATCCGTTGAAGAATCCGGCTCTGCCTGTCCTGAAGCAGGAGCGAGTACTTGACTGGTTGAGGAAAGGTGCCCAGCCCTCCGTGACGGTGCGGACGTTGCTCCGCCGGTCCGGCCTGCTGAAGCAGTTCGAAAGTGAGCGTGGGAAGGCCAAGGAGGCCTCCTGACGAATTACGTTTTCCTTGTCGGTGTCCATGGCAGACTCGGCGGAGCTGATTGCGATCGGAAAAATTGAGAAGCTGTTTGGGGTCAGGGGCGAAGTCCGCGTCCGGTCGCTCAGCGATGTGCCGGGGCGGTTTGAAGGGCTCACGCAGGTGACGCTTGTGGCTCCCTCCGGGCGAGCGCTGGTCACGGGAGTCACCCGTGTGCGGGCGAACGGCAACTCCTACGTGCTGGGCTTCGACGCCTTCACGACACCGGAGGAGGCGGCGGTCTTTCGCGGCGGATTGATCAAGATTCCGCGGGACCAGGCTCCGACGTTGCCGGCCGGACAGTATTATGAGTTTGATCTGATCGGAATGACAGTGATGGATGAGGCCGGTCACGTGCTGGGAACCTTGGAAGAGATCTTGGAGACCCCCAGCAACCATGTCTTTGTGATCCGCCGGCCAGGCCGGGAGATTCTGATCCCCGCGATCAAGGATGCGGTGGCTTCGGTGGATGTGAAGAACCGGACCATGACGATTCGGTCGGTGGAAGGGTGGGTGCAGGACGATGATTCGCTGTGACCTCATCACCCTTTTCCCGGACATGGTCCTGCCGGTCTTGAACCAGAGCATCCTCAAACGGGCCCAAGAGAAGGGCATGCTCGAGGTCCGGGTCAGAGATCTCAGAGGCTACACACTGGATCGCCACCAAGTCGCTGATGACGCGCCGTATGGCGGCGGGGCGGGGATGGTGATGAAGGCGGAGCCCCTGTTCCGGGCAGTGGATGCCCTTCGCCGGGAGTATCAGGATAGCCCGGCCGGCACTGAGCTTCGGCTCTTGCTTCCCTCGCCCCAGGGGCGTCCCTTCACACAGAGATTGGCGGAGGACCTTCGCGATGAGCGGCGCAGGCTGGTCTTTCTCTGCGGGCATTATGAGGGGGTGGATGAACGGGTCCGGCTCGGTTTGGACCCGGAGGAAGTCTCCATCGGCGACTACGTGTTGACCGGAGGGGAACTCCCCGCTCTCGTTATGGTTGACGCGACAGCGCGCCTCATCCCCGGCGTGTTGGGAGATCCGGAGTCGGCGCAGTATGACTCGTTCGCTGAATCTCTGCTGGAGTATCCGCATTACACGCGGCCGCCGGAGGTGCGGGGCCTCGCGGTACCTGAGGTCCTGCTGTCCGGGAACCACGAAGCCATTAGGATCTGGCGTCGGAAGGAGGCGCTCCGCAGCACCTACCTCAAGCGTCCCGATCTGCTCAAAGACGAGCTTCTCAACGAGGAAGATAAGCGGTTGTTGGATGCGATCGTCCGTGAAGGAGCGACAGCGCATCTGTCGAGCGGTGGGGGAGGAGGGGTAGGGACATGAATCGGTTAGAGCGAATCCGACGATCCTTGACGAAGAAAACGGTGCCACCGTTCGAGATCGGGGACACCGTTCGGGTGCACGTCAAGGTGGTAGAAGGTGAGAAGGAGCGCATCCAGATTTTTGAAGGGGCGGTGATCAGCAGGAAGGGTGGACAAAACAGCGAGACCTTCACGGTTCGAAAGGTCTCGTATGGAGTCGGGGTGGAACGGATCTTTCCGGTTCACTCGCCGATCGTCGCCAGGATCGATGTGGTCCGCCAGGGAAAGGTTCGTCGGGCCAAGCTCTACTATCTGCGAGAGAAGAAGGGGAAAATGGCGAGGGTCGGGGAGCGCGATTTTTCTCCGGAATCGAAGGTTCAGGGCGGAACCACAGGTCCCGCCAAATCCAGCCAGGCTGAAACCGCCGTCGCATCTGAGGCGGCTGTTCCGGCGGGGAAGGCCTGATCGCTGCTATTCGACACGGAGGTCGCCTGCGTGCAACCCACCGACGACTTCGAGGTGGAGGCCCAGCAACGCGGCTACCATTTCGTGGCGGGCCTCGACGAGGCCGGGCGTGGCCCTCTCGCAGGCCCTGTGGTTGCGGCTGCGGTGATCCTACCGCGCCGCTGTCGGCTGGCAGGCCTCAATGACTCCAAGCAAGTGGGCGAGTCTGAGCGGGAGCGGCTCTATGAGGAGATCGCACGGCGAGCCGTGGGGGTTGGAATCGGATGCGCGAGCGAGCAAGAAATCGATGCCATGAATATTCTGCAGGCGACTCGCCTTGCCATGGAGCGGGCGATCCGGGCGCTTGCTCCGCCGCCGGATTTTCTGCTACTTGACGCGGTGACTCTTCCTGGTGTCTATCTCCCGCAGCGGTCCATCATCAAAGGGGATGAACTGTGCTTTTCCATCGCCGCCGCCTCCATCATGGCTAAGGTCAGCCGGGATCGCCTCATGAGGGAGTATCACTTGAGATACCCTCAGTACAACTTTCTGACCCACAAGGGCTATGGGACGGCAGAGCATCTCCAGCTGCTCGCGCAATATGGTCCTTGCGAGATCCACCGGCGCACCTTTCGTCCCGTGTTGAGGACCTGCGCCCTGGGATCAGAGACCACCTCCTTCTCCTTCAAAGGCAAGGGATGAGGGAGGCAGGCCCTCACTGCTGCTCGAGTACGGCTTCCAGAGAGTCCATGCATGAACGACGGGCGACAGGCTTTCGGACAGATCGCTGAGTCGGAAGCTGAACGGTATTTGCGCCGGAAAGGGTATCGGATCCTTGCTCGTAACGACCGGTCGTCCAGTGGCGAGCTCGATCTGGTTGCACAGCAAGCAGACACGTTGGTGTTCATCGAGGTCAAGGCTCGGCGGACCTCTGCGTTCGGAGGGGCTTCTCACGCGGTGGACGGACGCAAGCAAACCCGGCTCGTCCGACTTGCGGCGCAGTACTTGGCTCGTCATCAGGTGCGGAATCGGTCCTGCCGCTTTGATGTGGTGCTCTGCAGGGGTGGAACGGCCAAGCCGGCCGAGATCGAGCACATCGAGAATGCCTTTGAGGTCCCGGGCGAAGATCTGCGATGGTGATGGTGAAGTGCTGATGGCACGGGCACTTGCTGTGGGTCCTGAGGAAGAGACGAACACTGGCGAACATCTTGCATCGGTACACGGCTGGTGAGCCGGCCGGGATCATGATCCAATTATTTCATGTCTCAAAGTATTATGACCGTCGCCCGGCTCTCTCCGATATCAACCTGCAGATCGAGAAGGGCGAGTTCGTCTTGCTCATGGGGCCCAGCGGGGCGGGAAAGACCACGCTCCTGAAGCTGCTCTTCGGCGCCGAACGACCCGATGATGGCCAGATCCTGGTCCAGAACCGAAACGTCGCCCGGCTCAGGCCGTCCGACATCCCTTATCTCAGGCGGACGATGGGGATCGTGTTCCAGGATTTCCGGTTGCTGCCGAAAAAAAACGTCTTCGAGAATGTGGCGCTGCCGTTGATGGTCCAGGGCGCTTCGACGTTTGAGACCCGGAGGAAGGTGGCGGAGGCGTTGAAAGCCGTTGGAATCGACCACAAGAAGGACCATCGCCCTGCGACGCTCTCGGCAGGGGAGCAACAGCGCGTCTGCATCGCGCGCGCAATCGTGAACAGCCCGATCATCCTGTTGGCAGATGAACCGACAGGGAATCTAGATCCACACCTCGCCAGCGAGATCATCGAGTCATTCAAGGTGATCAACGCGCGTGGTACCACTATCATGGTCGCCACCCATAATCCCCAGGTCATGGCACAGGCCAACCGGCGGGTGCTGATGCTCGAGCAGGGGAAACTGATTGCTGATCCGAAGGCTGGGCTATGAGGCGGCTTGCCTACCTAGTCAAGGAAGCCATGACGAACATCCGTCTCAACCGAACCACCACGCTGGTAGCCGTGGCCTCCACGGCCTTCACGCTGGCCTGTTTCGGTGTATTCTTGCTGCTTTACCTGAACCTTCGAGGAGTGGTCAGTTCGCTGCAGGATGACATCAAAGTGGTCGTGTACCTGCACGATGGCCTTTCTGCTCAGGGACTGTCGGACTTCCAGCAACGGCTGAGGAGCGAGCGGGAAGTTGCCGCCCTCTCCTATGTGTCCAAAGAACAGGCCCTCGCGGATTTTCGCGAACAGTTCCCCTCTGAGTCCCATCTGTTGCAGGGATTAGGCGAGAACCCGTTGCCTGCTTCGTTCGTGGTGACTCTGTCCCCTCGGTTTAGGTCATCCGAGGCGGTCAAACAGTGGGTCAAGCGTTTGACGACTGTGCCCGGCGTGGGTCAGGTACAATATAGCCGTGACTGGATCGAAAACCTCGCGACGTTGGTCGGCTTTATTGAGCTGGGCGCGATCGCTGTGGGAGGCATTTTGTCAGCTGCTTCAGTCACCATCATTGCCAGTACGATCCGGTTGACCCTCTATGCGCGACAGAATGAGATCGAGATTCTGCGGATGGTCGGGGCCACCGGGGCCTTTATCAAGGTTCCCTTCCTTCTGGAAGGCGCGGTTCTAGGCGCCGTCGGAGGCCTGCTGTCTCTGGCCATCCTCAGGGGTGGGTTTGACCTGTTCAAGCTGCAGCTCGGCCCCACGGGCCGGTTCCTGGGGATCGAGTCCTGGCTGAATTTTTTTCCAGGCCATGTCTCGTTGTGGATTATCATGGCGGGCCTTGCCTTGGGCTTCACCGGCAGCTTGGTCTCGCTGATCCAATTCGGGAGGGCTAGCTCGTGAGAGCCATGCTTGCCGTCATCATGGCCTCCCTCTGGCTCATCCTGGATGGGCCGACAGACACGCCGGCGTGGGCCGGCAAAGAGAAAAGCGATTCGCCCCCTCAGAAAATCGAACGCCAGCGCCGGACGCTTGAGAAGCTCAAGGACGAGATCCGGGAGAACAAGAAGCACGCAGATGAGACCGAGAAGAAGCGAGAGTCCGCGCTCCAGACCATGCAGACCTTAGACGAAGGCCTGATGGCTCTTCGGCAGGAGCGGCACGCGATTAATCAGAAGCTCAAGAAGAAGGACCGCGAGCTTGAAGACATCAGCGAGCAGGTTGTTGCCCTGCGGGCTCACATGAGTGAGCGAAAAAGCTCGATTCTCGCTCGACTGCGCGTGCAATATATGGAAGGACGGCTGGGTTACCTGAAGGCCATTCTGTCTGCCGACACCTCTGCGGATTTCCAGCGTCGCGTCCAGTACCTTTCGGCTGTCTCGAAACGGGAGTATGATGTGATGGAGGCCTATCGAGGCGATATGGATCGCCTCGAAGGGATCGAGCGGCGGCGGGCGAGCACCCGTGACGAGATGCTGACTTTCAAGCAGAGTACCGAGAAGAAGCTTGGCGAGATTCAAGCGTTGAAGCGGGACAAGCACCAGCTCTTGGCCAGCCTCATTCACGAGAAGGAATCCTATGAGCGAACGGTCGTGGAATTGGAGCGGTCTGCCGCCCGCGTCGATGCGCTGGTCAAAGAATGGGAACAGCGCAGGAGGGCCGCAGCGATACGACCTCCATCAGGGGGTGCGGGACTCCATGCCTTCAAGGGAGCTCTCCAGTGGCCGGCTGATGGCGAGGTGGTCTCGTTTTTTGGACGGCAAAAGCATCCCACCTTCGAGACCTACGTCCAGCGAAAAGGGATTGAAATTCGAACAAACGAGGGCAGCGCGATTCGGGCGGTGATGGCCGGAACCGTGGCCTATGCGGACTGGCTGAAGGGGTATGGGCTGGTCCTGATCCTGGATCACGCGAACGGTTTTTTCTCGCTCTATGCGCATGCGTCCAAGCTTCTCGCGAAGGTTGGTGAACAAGTCCGGACGGGACATGTCATCGGAGAAACCGGAGACACGGGGCTGACCGGCGACAGCACGCTCTATTTCGAATTGCGCGAAGGGGCTGACCCTGTCGATCCGCTCATCTGGTTGGCGAAGCGACGGTAAGATTCACAGAAAGGAACAAGCAGCCATGGAACAGGAGCGGCGACGTCGAACATGGTATCTCGGGCCGATCATCGTGGTCACCCTGCTCGTGGGTGTCTTCATCGGGAAGGGCTGGGAGCGGACAGGGTACGCTGTCGAGACCTATGAGGAACTGAAGACCTTCTCGGAGGTTCTGACTCAGGTCCAGAAGCACTACGTCGATGACGTCAAAGTGAAGGACCTGGTCCAGGGCGCTATCCGGGGCATGTTGTCCACGCTCGATCCTCACTCGGCCTATATGACGCCGGAGATGTACAAAGAAATTCAGGTTGAGACCAAAGGTGAGTTCGGCGGGGTCGGCATTCAGATCGGCGTCAAAGACAACCGGTTGGCCGTGATCGCTCCGATTGAGGGGACCCCTGCGCACAAGGCCGGGATTAAAGCCGGAGATTTCATTATCAAGGTCAATGATGAAACCACGAAGGATCTCACCCTTATGGACGCGGTGCAGCGAATGCGGGGGGCCAAAGGCACGAAAGTGAGCCTCACGATTCAGCGAGAAGGAACCCCAGATCCTCTGGTGTTCACGCTGGTGCGGGATATCATTAAGATCGAGAGTGTCCGATCCAAGGTCATCGACACCAACATCGCCTACATTCGGTTGACCCAGTTTCAGGAATCGACGGCGAGGGATCTGGGCCGGGCCCTCAAGCAACTGCGCGAACAGAAGCTCCAGTCCACCATCCTCGATCTTCGGAACAATCCTGGCGGGCTACTGACCGCGGCCGTGGAGGTCTCGGAGCAGTTCGTGGGGCCAGGGAAGCTGATCGTCTATATCAAAGGTCGGGATGGCCGCAAAGACGAGTATATCTCTCGGGCGAAAGAGCAGCCAGAGGAATTTCCGATGATCGTCTTGGTCAATGAAGGGTCCGCCAGTGCGTCCGAGATCGTGGCGGGCGCCATGCAGGACTGGGGTCGGGCTGTGGTTGTCGGCACGACGACATTCGGAAAAGGCTCCGTCCAGACGATCCTGCCCTTGGCTGATGGATCAGGTCTGCGGTTAACCACCGCGAAATACTACACGCCCAAAGGCCGGTCCATCCAATCAACCGGGATCACACCGGACATCGTGGTGAAGCTCCAGCCGCCGGCCCCTGCCAAGCTTGCAGACAAGGAAGATGAAGGGAAAACACAAAAGCCTAAGGGGACGCTGCCTCCTGGACTCCCGAAGACGGGTGATGAGGTGAGTTCCAAGAGCAACGGGACAGTCATGGAGCCTGCAGGCGAGGGGGCGCCGGAGGAAGACCTTCAGCTTCAGAAGGCGGTTGAATTGTTAAAGACCTGGAAGGTTTTTAAGCAGCTCCGTCCGCTCTAAACTCGTCTACCTCATGGCGTCAGGGATGCTTTCTGTCTGGCCCTGATCGCGTCGAGCAGAGCCTCATCCGAGACCGTGACCCCCGGCAATGTTCTCAACAGGTGCGAGCGAACCAGGGTCTCCAAGTCAGGGAGCGTCCGAATCCCCAACCGGAAATATAGGTGATGAATAACTGGCTCCGAGAGTCCGGGGAGGGAGGTCCAGGACACCACGTCAGGTGGCAAGGGGTGTTTCAGTTCTTCGTAGGCCTGGATCGTTCCGGTTCTCAGGAATTCCAGGATCTTCGAGGAGAGATCCCGGCCGATTCCGGGAATCTGATCGAGCGCTCCTCGCAGAGCGAAGGCTGCCACGTCCTCGGGCAGACGGGACAGGGACTTCGCAGCCCGTCGGTAGGCCCGGATTCGGTATGGATTCGCGTGGTGGGCTGCCAGCGAGTCCGCCATCGTCTGGAACATCGCCGCGAGGGTACTGTTCGCGTCTGTCATGGACGTAGGGGACTCACGGAGCTCGCTCACAGGGGCCTGGTCATGGCATCTTCGGCCGCCGCAGAGCCGAGCAGAGCCGACCGGGTGCCTCCTATGGTATAAGGAAATACGGTTGTGACGCCAGTGTGTGTCCCCGCGATTGTTGACAGGGGGTTTGATCGTCTCATAGGATGGTGGGTGCGGGAGGGACACTTCCGAGGGAGGCTCCCTCCCGTTTATATGGATAGGCAAAGGGCCGATGCAGATCCTCGTGAACGGAGAACTTCGAGATGCGACCCTCGGAACGACGGTGGATGATCTCTTACGCGAATTGGAAATCCGCTCGGACCGAGTTGCGGTGGAGGTGAACCTCGAGGTCCTCGACCGGCAAGAATTTGCGCGACGTGGATTGCGAGAAGGGGACCGTATCGAGATTATTAGCTTTATTGGAGGAGGGTCGGAAGAATTGATTCAATGAGACATTGACGATTGATGCATTGGCGAACGCGTGGTTCCCTGAATGAGCCAATGACCCAATTACTCAATGATCTAGTTCTTGAAGGGAAACACGCCATGCAGGACGAACGGCTCATCATCGCAGGACGCGAATTCAAGTCCCGTCTGTGGGTCGGGACCGGGAAATACAAGGATTTCGTTGAAACGAAGAAGGCGATTGATGCGGCAGGGGCCGATGTGGTGACGGTGGCGGTCCGGCGGGTGAACATCACCGATCGCTCGAAAGAAAACCTCCTCGATTATCTCGATCCGAAGAAATATACGATTCTCCCGAACACGGCTGGGTGCTACACGGTGGACGATGCCGTGCGGTATGCGCGATTGGCGCGGGCGTCCGGTGTGTCGGACCTGGTCAAACTCGAGGTGATCGGCGATGAGCGCACGCTGTTCCCTGATACCGCGGGACTGATCGAGGCGGCCAAGATCCTGATCAAGGAAGGGTTTATCGTGCTGCCCTACACGAACGATGACCCCGTTGTCGCAAAAAAACTGGTCGATGTCGGATGCCCAGCCGTGATGCCGTTGGCCGCGCCGATCGGGTCCGGACTCGGCATACGCAATCCCTACAACCTCAAAATTATTCTCGAGACGGTCAACGTCCCGGTCATCGTGGATGCGGGGGTCGGCACCGCGTCCGACGCGGCGCTGGCGATGGAATATGGAGCCGACGCGGTCCTGATGAACACCGCCATTGCCGGCGCTCGGGATCCGATCGCCATGGCCGAGGCCATGCGGTACGCCGTGGCGGCCGGTCGGCTGGCGTTCAAAGCTGGCCGGATACCCAGGAAGCTCTATGCGACCGCCAGCAGCCCGATTGAGGGAATACTCTAGAATGCCGTGAGGTGTGAAGCGTCAAGCGTCAGGTGAACAGACCGATCCTTTGCCTTGCGCCTCACGCCTTACCCCTGACGCCTCACGGATCATGTCCCGCATAGATTTTTCCCTCTACCTGGTCACCGATCGGCGTCAGACCGGCGGGCGACCGCTCGTCCCGCTGCTTCGCGAAGCCATCTCAGCAGGTCTGCGCGCGGTGCAGCTCAGGGAAAGGGACCTGACGACGCGCCCCTTGCTCCTGCTGGCTGAGGAGGTGCTCCGTTTGACGCGCGGCCAGGGCGCCCGATTGCTGATCAACGATCGGGCGGATCTTGTGATGGCGCTCGGGGCGGACGGCGTGCATCTCCGTTCCGACAGTCTTCCGGTGGCAGTCGTGCGCCGGCTCCTCGGACCTGATCGGATCATCGGTGTCTCCGTCCACTCCGTGGGCGAGGTTGTGCGGGCCGAGTCGGAAGGAGCCGACTTTGCCGTGTTGGGTCCGGTGTACGATACCACTTCGAAGCGCTCCTACGGCCTTCCCATCGGTCTTTCTCCGATCGAGGAGGCGTGCAAACGTTGCCGGATACCGGTCTTCGCCATTGGAGGCATCACGGCCTCTCGCGCCGGCGCTGTGCGACGCGCGGGCGCATCTGGGGTCGCCGTGATTTCTTCCATCCTGACTGCTGAGTGCGTCGCGTCCGCCACGCGCGACCTGCTCGATGCGGTGACTTCGTGAGAGTGATCGCGTGCCATGACGAACAATGGTCGCGCGTTCACCGTTCGGACCGACGATGCTGCACGTTGCTGAGGAGCCTGTGGCGCTATCTTGAACGGTTCAACTGTTGACCCCTCGGGGTCTCGGTGATACAATCCGCTCAGGATTGAATGTGGATATTGGACAAGTCCCGTGGAGCGGGAGCGTGGCGCGATGGCGGAGTCCAAATGGAGTCCGAGTCGGCTCAGCACCATCCGCGAATCTGTTAAAAGGATCACGGAACGGTTCTCAGACGGAGAATTGAGCATCGTGAAAAAACACGACGAACAGGCGCTTGAGCTGGAAAAACTGCGTATCCAAATCCAATCAATGGAAGAGGAGGTACGGCAGCTTCATCACTCGCGGTATCAGCTCGAGTTGGCCAACAGGCAGAACGACAAATTGGCCGCGACGCTTCAGGAAGCGAAGGCGCAGATCGAAGCGCTGCGGGCGGAGATCGATAAACTCACGGCCCCGCCCTCCACCTACGCGATTTTTTCCAGCCTCAACGACGACAAGACCGCGAATGTGTATGTCACCGGTCGGAAGATGAAGGTGAACCTCCACCCCTCGATCAAGATGAAAGAGTTGCGAAAGGGACAGGAGGTGGTCCTCAATGAGGCCTTCAACGTCATTGAGTCCCGCGGCTTCGACGGACAAGGGGAAGTGGTGCGCTTGAAGGATCTGCTGGAGGGGAAGCGCGCCCTCGTCACGCTGCATTTTGACGAAGAGAAAGTCGCGGAACTCGGCGAGCCGCTGCTGGTCGAGCGGCTCAGTGTCGGGGACCACCTGCTCTACGACCCTCGGTCCGGGTACGTCATCGAGAAGCTGCCGAAGTCAGAGGCGGAAGAGTTAGTGCTCGAGGAGGTCCCTGACGTCAGCTACGACCACATCGGGGGGCTGTCGCGGGAGATCGAGCAGGTCCGCGATGCGGTCGAGTTGCCGTTCCTCCATCCGCAACTCTTCGCGGAGCACCAGCTCAGCCCGCCCAAAGGCGTGCTGCTGTATGGCCCACCCGGTTGCGGAAAAACCTTGATCGCCAAGGCAGTCGCCAACTCGATTGCCAAGAAACTCGGTCATCTCACCGGCAAGGAGGTTCGCAGCTTTTTCCTCCACGTGAAGGGCCCAGAGCTGCTGAACAAGTATGTCGGGGAGTCCGAACGACAAGTCCGAGAGGTGTTCAAGAAAGCCAAGGAACGAGCGGCCGATGGCAACCCGGTCATCGTGTTCTTTGACGAGATGGACGCCCTGTTCCGCACCCGTGGCAGCGGCATCTCCTCCGACATCGAATCCACCATCGTGCCGCAATTCTTGTCGGAGATCGACGGGGTCGAACGGCTTCGCAATGTGATCGTGATCGGGGCCAGCAATCGGCAGGATCTGATTGACCCAGCCGTGCTCCGGGCCGGCCGGTTGGACGTCAAGATCAGGATCTCGCGGCCCGACGCGGTGGCTGCACATGAGATCTTCTCCAAGTATGTGATTCAGGACCTTCCGTTTGCTGCTGAGGAGGTCGAGCGTCACGGCGGGGATCGTCGCGCGCTGGTTGACCGGCTGATCGTGATGACCGTGGAGGCTATGTATGCGATGTCGGAGGAAAACAAGTTCCTTGAAGTCACATATGTGAGCGGAGAAAAGGAGATCCTCTACTTCAAGGACTTTGCCAGCGGTGCGTTGATCGAAGGTATTGTGTCGCGGGCCAAGAAATATGCCATCAAGCGAGTCATCGCCATCAACGAGAAAGGCATCAAGGCGGACGATCTGCTCCGGGCCATCCGGGACGAGTTCAAAGAGCACGAGGATCTGCCGAATACGACGAATCCAGACGACTGGGCTAAGATCGCCGGGAAAAAAGGCGAAAAGATCGTCCATGTCCGGACCATCATGGCCGGCTCAACGGAATCCAGACAGATCGAAACGATCAGCACCGGCCATTATTTCTGACCTCTGGTTAGGAAACCTGGAGCGATGCTCATACCACGCGTGTTAGGGACGGAAACCGAGTTCGGCATTGCGGCGCGGGACGCAGACGCGCTTGATCCGGTTTCCAACTCAATCCAGTTGGTCGGGCATTATCCGGCGCTTCCCTCCACCCAAGCCATCTGGGACTATGAGAACGAGAACCCTCTGTTAGACGTCAGAGGGTTCGAGGTGGACGGGGAACGCGAACGGCCCGGTCCGGAGTACAACCGTCTGCTGAACAAACTGCTGGCCAACGGCGGACGTCTGTACGTGGACGGCGCCCATCCCGAATATTCCACACCGGAATGCACGAATGCGCGGGAGCTCGTCGCGTTCGAACGTGCCGGCGAGCGTATCCTGGCCGCATGTCTAGAAGCGCTGGCCCGGGAGCGCGGCGGGGACAAATTCCTTGTCTACAAGAACAATACGGACGGGAAGGGGAACAGCTATGGGTACCACGAGAATTATTTGATCGCCCGCTCCGTCCCCTTCGACCGGATCGTGCAGGTGCTGGTGCCGTTCCTGGTGACCAGGCAAATCTACGCGGGAGCAGGAAAGGTCGGAGTGGAAAACCAGACGAGCCCTGTGGACTACCAGATCTCCCAGCGGGCCGACTTCGTCGAGTGCCTAGTGGATCTCAATACGATGGTGAAGCGGCCGATCATCAACACCCGCGATGAACCTCATGCTGATCCGGCCAAGTACCGCCGACTGCATGTCATCGTCGGCGACGCCAATATGGCCGAGTTGTCCACCTATCTGAAGGTCGGGACGCTTGGGATCGTGCTGGAAATGATCGAAGCAGGCGTGGAGTTCCCGAAATTGGACTTGGAAGATCCGGTTCGGGCGGTGAAGGAAGTCTCACGCGACCTGGACCTGAAGGGGACGCTGAAGCTGGCCGATGGGCGTGTGACCTCAGCCATTGAAATTCAACGCGCGTATCTGAGCACGGCCTTCGATTACTTTGCCTGTCATGAACTGGCTCAGATCACCAAAGACGTCCTGGTGCGTTGGGAAGAGGTGCTGGACAAGCTCGAACGAGACCCTATGTTGCTGGTGCGTGAGCTGGACTGGGTCGCCAAGCGGCAGATGATCCGGTCCTACATGGAGCGGAAAGGGTTCGGCTGGAACGATCCTCGGGTGTTGCTCTTGGATCTGCAGTACCACGATGTCAGACCTGATAAGGGGTTGTATTACACCTTGGAGCGCAGCAATATGATCGAGCGGCTACTCCTGGAGAGCGAAGTGACCAAGGCGGAGCATACGGCGCCAACCGGCACCAGGGCCTACTTCCGGGGAAGCTGTCTCAAGAAATTTCCGCGAGAGGTCTATGCCGCGAGCTGGACCTCTGTGCTGTTCGACGTGGGGAACACCACGATTAAGAAGAT
>Ga0209899_1000050_pt1 | contig 20645 bp, 23 predicted proteins | sample GWRWS1_0_10_FD_187228 | JGI IMG/M metagenome (GOLD analysis project Ga0209899, IMG submission 187228) | Riverbed sediment microbial communities from areas with vegetation nearby in Columbia River, Washington, USA - GW-RW S1_0_10 (SPAdes)... | ecosystem: Environmental > Aquatic > Freshwater >...
CCCCTCGCGACGAAGGGCCTCCACGTCCACGCGCACCCGCGTTTCCTCGCTCACCATTTCCTCTCATACCTGTTCCGGAGGAAGATCGCTACCGCGTTCATCGTGAGCAGCACCGCCAGCAGCAGGATGATGCCGGCCGCCGCCACCTGCTGGTATTCGCTCTGTGGGCGCGAAACCCAGTTGAAGATCTGGATCGGCATCGCCGTGAAGCGGTCGAGGGGCCCCGTTGGCGCGAAATTCACGTACGTCAGCGCGCCGAGCGTGATGAGGGGGGCGGTCTCGCCGATTGCTCGCGACAGACCCAGGATCATCCCCGTCATCGTGCCCGGAAGCGCCGCCGGCAATGTCTGACGCCAGACCGTCTGCCACTGGGTGGCCCCTACGGCGTAGGCCCCGTGGCGGATGTAGTCGGGCACGGCCCGAAGCGCCTCGCGCGACGCGACGATGACGACCGGCAGGATGAGCAGCGTAAGCGTCATGGCACCGGCCAGGATCGACCGGCCCATCTCCATGGCTCTCACGAAGACCGCCAGGCCGAGGAGCCCGTAGATGATTGACGGCACCGCAGCCAGGTTCGCGATGTTCACCTCAAGGAAGGCGGTGAACCGGTTCCTCGGAGCGAACTCCTCCAGGTACACGGCGGCGCCGATGCCGAGCGGGAACGAGATAGCCGCCGTCAGCCCCATGAGCCACAGGCTGCCGAGGAGCGCCGGGTAGATCCCGGCCCGCGAGGCGATCCGCGAATCGAGGTTGGTCAGGAACTCCCGGTTGAGATGCCCGATCCCCTTCTGGAGCACGTCGACCAGCAGCGTGGTGAGCACCACGAACCCGACGAGCATGCACAGCAGCAGGAGCAGGGTGAAGACCATCGCCCGCAGCGAGCGCTCGGCCCGCTTCCCGGTCGCGATGCTGCTCGCGGCCTTGCCAGCGACCGCGACCGCGTTCATTCGTACCGCTCCCGGAACCGCCGCACGAACCGATACGAGGCGACGTTCAGACCCAAGGTCATGAGGAACAGCGTGGTCCCCAGGGCGAAGATCGTCTTGTACTCGATGCTGCCGTAGGGCGCATCCCCCAGCGAGATCTGGACGATGTAAGCGGTCATCGTCTCCATGGGCGCCCGAGGATCCGCAGTCAGGTTCGGGATCTGGCCGGCCGCGATAGCTACGATCATCGTCTCGCCGATCGCGCGCGACAAGCCCAGGATGAACCCTGCGGCGATCCCCGACAGGGCGGCCGGGATCACGACCCTCGTGGCGACCGTGCGCCTCGTAGCCCCCATCCCATAGGCGGCCTCGCGGAGGTTGAACGGCACCGCCCGCATGGCGTCCTCGGAGAGCGAGGCCACCAGCGGGACGATCATGATGCCGATCACCACGCCGGCAGACAGGGCGTTGAAGACGTTCGTGCCGGGCACGATGCGTTCCAGAACCGTGGGCGTCACGAACGTGAGGGCGAAGTACCCGAAGACGACGGTGGGGATGCCGGCCAGGACCTCGAGGGCCGGCTTGAGGACCTTGCGCACGCGCGGGCTCGCGTACTCGGAGAGGTAGATCGCCGAGCCGAGGCCGATGGGGAAGGCCACTACGATCCCGATGAAGGCGATCAGGACGGTCGCCGACACGAGGGGCAACACACCGAACGAGGGGGGGGTGAAGGTCGGCCCCCACTGGGTCCCGGTGAGGTACGTCGTCACCGGCACCACCTGGAAGAAGGAGACCGTCTCGAAGGCCAGCGACCCGATGATGCCAAGGGTGGTAGCGACCGAGAGGACGCCGCACAGCAACAACGCGACCTTGATGAGCTGCTCCCCCCGCCGGCGTCGCCGGCGGGTCAGGGAAACCGGGATCGCCCGTTCTGCCAACCCTGCGCTCCTCGGCCGAGGTCCCGCCGGCCCGCCAGGGGCCGGCGGGTCCGTACCACGGCCGTACCCTACTCCACCCTAGGCCGATGCCTTGAAGTCCGCCCAGGTCTGCTCAGTAGACGCCCAGTCCGCGGAGCCCACGTTCACGAACCCGACCTCAGGGATCAGTGACTGCCCGACCTCCATGTAGAAGTCGATGAAGGCCACGACCTCCGGTTTGCCCAGCGACTGCTTCTTCACGTACACGAACAGCGGCCGCGAGAGCGGCGTGTATTCGCCGGAGTTGATCGTCTCGTCCGAGGGGGGGACGCAGCCGTCCCCGCCATCGACGGCGACCAGTTTCAACTTGTCGCTGTTTTGGACGTAGTAGGCGAACCCGAAGTACCCCAGCGCGTTCGGGTCGCCGGCGATCCCCTGAACCAGGACGTTGTCGTCCTCGCTGGCCGTGTAGTCGGAGCGGCTCGCGCCCTCCTCGCCGACGATGGCGTCGGTGAAGTAGTCGAAGGTCCCCGAGTCGGTGCCGGCGCCGTACAGCGTGAGGTCCTGATCCGGGAAGTTCGCGCCGGGGATCTCACTCCAGTTGTCGATCTTGCTCCCCGGCTCCCAGATCGCTTTCAGCTGCTCGACGGTGAGGCACTCCGCGAAGGTGTTGGCCGGGTTCACCATGACGGACAGGCCGTCCTGGGCGACGGGCAGCTCAACGTACTGGACGTCGTTCTGCGCGCAGAGGTCGATCTCTTCCTGCTCGATGGCTCGTGAGGCGTCCTGAATGTCGGTCTCGCCGGCGCAGAACTTCTCGAAGCCACCCCCGGTGCCCGAAACGCCCACCGACACCTTGACGTCCGGGTTCTCGACAGTGAACTCCTCTGCCACCGCCTGCGTGATCGGGAACACGGTGCTGGAACCGTCACCCAGCACGGTTCCCGACAGCTGGGTACCGCCGCCTCCGCCACCGCCCTGGTCGTCGTTCCCGCAGGCCGCCCCCGCCAGCGCCAGCGCGCCGAAAGCGGCCACGATGGCCCACCTCTTCCTCTCACCCATGCGTCCTCCTCGCCCTCTCATCCGAACGGGATGCTATGCAGGCGCGGTGGCCGGACCCCGGCTCGAACGTGAACGGACCGTGAACGAGCCGAGAAGGGTGAACGGACGGGGAAGCGGGCAGAAACGGGGGCCCGCGCTTCTACACTGGCGTCGATGGATGGGGTCCCGCTCGTCGTCGCGCTCGTGATCGCTCTGGCCGGCCTGGCCGTCGCCGCGTACGAGCGCCGGGCCTCGCTCAAGGCTCGCCGTACTTCGAGGGCCCTCGACCGTTCGGCTCAGGACCTCCGGGAGCAGGTCCGGGGCCTCGACGAGGTGCGCCGGTCCATGGACGCGGTGCTGTCGTCGATGGAAGAGGGCATCGTGCTGGTGGGCTCGGACGGGAGGGTCCGCTTGGCCAACGCCGCCACCCGCCGCCACCTCGGAACCGTGCCGGCCGTCCTGGCCGGGGTGCTGCCCCTGGCCCTCCAGGACGCCGTCCGCCGAACGGCCGCCGAGCGCCGAGGCTACGCCGTGGAGGTCGAGACGGGCGCGCCGAGCCGCTGGCTCCGGGGGGCCACCATCCCGGTGGGCGAGGACGGCTCCGTGCTCCTCGTGGTCCGCGACGTGACCGAGTCCAAGCGCATGGAACGCATCCGGAGGGACTTCGTGGCCAACGCCTCGCACGAGCTGAAGACCCCGGCGGCGTCGATCCGGGCCACGGCGGAGACGATCCGAACGGCCGCCGCCGACGATCCGTCGGTGATCCCCCGGTTCGCCGAGCAGCTCGACCGGGAGGCGGTTCGCCTGTCGCGGATCGTGTCCGACCTGCTCGACCTGTCCCGCCTGGAGACGGGGAGCGACCTCGACGAACGGGTCTCGCTCGACGCGGTGCTTCGCGAGGAAGGCGAGCGCGTCGAAGAGGAGGCGGCCGAGGCCGGGGTTGAGCTGTCGATCCGGGCCGGGCCCGCCCCGAGGGTTCGGGGGTCGGCCCGCGACCTCTCGCTCCTGATCCGCAACCTGGTGGACAACGCCATCCGTTACACGAAGCCCGGAGGGCGGGTGCACGTCAGCCTCGACGCCGGGCACGGCGAGGTGGTCCTCACGGTGACGGACACCGGGGTGGGCATCCCCACGCGCGACCTCCCCCGGATCTTCGAGCGCTTCTACCGAGTGGACCGGGCTCGGTCCCGCGAGACCGGCGGCACCGGCCTCGGCCTTTCCATCGTGAAGCACGTGGTGGAGAACCACGGTGGGTCGGTCGGCGTGACCAGCGAGCTCGGCCGGGGCACGACGTTCCTGGTCCGCCTGCCGGCGGAACCGAGAACCTAGGTGCCATCCGGCTCCCGGTGCTCCGCCGTCGACACCCGCATTCCCATCCCGTACACGAGCACCCCCCCGAACCACTGCGCCACGACGAGGACGGCCACGCCCACGGCCTCGAGGACGATCCAGAGGGGATCGGCCTCGGCCCGGTGACGGTCCGGCCACCGCACGGCGAAGTCCGCCAGGAAGATGGCGAACGTCGTGAGCTGGAGCAGCATGTGTCTGGTGCCCCACCTTCGCTTCTTCGAGCCGGGCACCATCCCCCACCAATCCACGAGGCCGGTGGTGACGGCGAACACGGTGCCGGCGAACGCGCCGATCAGCAGCCACGTGGCGGCGAGCGGCGCGGCGGGGAACCGTCCCAGGCGAGAGAGCACGTCGAGGCCGAGGGCACCGACGTAGAAGGCCACCGGGAAGTGCACGAACATCGGATGGCTGGGATGGCCCAGGGGTTTGCCCTGCACCACGTCCTTCAGCGTCCATCGGGCCATCGGGCTCCTCCCTCCCATCGGGCGTGCGTGAACGTCGCCCGATCCTCGCCCTCGATCCCTCGTCCGGGCGGGGGCACCGTGGCGCTATCCTGCCTCGATGGCCGTCCTCCTGCTCATCCGGCACGGTGCGACCCTCTCCAGCGACAGCGGCGTGATCGCCGGGTGGACGCCCGGCGTCCACCTCACCGACCGGGGAAGGGAGCAGGCGCAGCGCGTGGCCGAGCGGCTGGCCGGCCTGCCCATCGACTTCGTGTACTCCAGCCCGCTCGAGCGGTGCCGCGAGACCGTGGCCCTCCTGGCCGCCGCCCGAGGCCTCCGGGTGCGGGTTCGCTCGGAGCTCGGGGAGGTTCGGTACGGATCGTGGACCGGGCGAAGGGTACGGCAGCTCGCCCGGACCAGGCTGTGGAAGGCCGTGCACGTCGTCCCGTCCAGGGCACGATTCCCGGGCGGCGAGAGCCTTCTGGAGGTCCAGGGTCGCGCGGTGCGCGAGCTGGAACGGATCGCCGCCGCCCATCCGAAGGCCGTGGTGGCCGTGTGCTCCCACGCGGATCCCATCCGCTTAGCCCTGGCTCACTTCGCCGGCATCCACCCCGACCTGTTCCAGCGCCTCGCCGTCGACACGGCGTCGGTGTCCGTCGTGGCGCTGAGCGACGGCGTGCCGCACGTCCTCAAGGTGAACGATACCGGCGACCTCTCCAGCCTCGTGCCGAAGAAGCCATCCCGTGTGGCGTCCCGCCGGAAGGTGCGAGGATAGATCGATGGAGCTCCATCGCGTCGACCGGATCAGCGCCGGCGCCGTGGGCGAGCCCGGCCAGCGCACGTTCTACCTCCAGGCGAGGAGCGGCGCCGACCTCGTGACGGTCATGGTCGAGAAGCAGCAGGTCGAACTGCTTTCGGCTTCGATCCTGGACATCCTGTCCCGGGTCGGCAAGGAAACCGGGGAGGGGCCACCGGAAGGCGAGCTTCAGCTGGAGGAGCCGTTCGAGCCTTTGTGGCGGGTGGGTCGTCTTTCCATCGGCTACGAGGAGGAGCACGACCGCATGCTGCTCGAGTTGGAGGAGGTGGTCCCCGAGCCGGAGGAGGAGGACGAAGAAGCCCCGGAGGCCGAGGAGGCCCCTGATCCCGAGCGGGTCCGGGTGTGGGCCACCCGGGAGCAGATGCTGGCCTTGTCCCGGCAGGGCGCCGCGGTGGCGGCGGCGGGCAGACCGGTGTGCGAGTTCTGCGGCAACCCCATCGACCCAGAGGGACACACGTGCCCGGCCATGAACGGCCATCGGGGCCCGGCCAGGCGGTGACGCCTCCGGACGAGGAGGTCGTGCGGCTCCTCGAACAGGGCGAGGTGGAGGTCCTCGGCCTGTTGCCCAGGGCGTCCAACTACACGTTCCTGGCGAAGGTGACGAAGGACGGTGACGAGGCTCTCGCCGTGTACAAGCCTCGAGCCGGGGAAGCGCCCCTGTGGGACTTCCCCCACGGGACCCTGTGCCGGCGTGAGGTCGCCGCCTACGTGACCGCGCGAGCACTGGGGTGGCCCCGGGTTCCTCCGACGATCCTCCGCGACGGCCCCGAGGGCCCGGGCTCGCTCCAGCTGTTCATGCGGTTCGATCCGGACGAGCACTACTTCACCCTGGCCGAGCGGATGCCCGACGAGTTCCGAAGGATCGCCCTGTTCGACGCGGTGGTGAACAACGCCGACCGCAAGTCCGGCCATTGCCTGCTCGGGGCCGACGGGACCGTGTTCGTGGTGGACCACGGCGTCTGCTTCGGCGAGGCCCCCAAGCTCCGCACGGTGATCTGGGACTTCGCCGGGGAGGAGGTTCCGGCCCCGCTGCTCGGCGACCTCCGGGGGATGGCATCGAAGCTCGCCGGGCCGGTCCGGAGGGAGCTGGCTGGGCTCCTCTCGCCGCGGGAGGTGGACGCCGTGCAGCGCCGGCTGGACCGGCTGATCGAGGCGGGGCGGTTCCCCGAGCCCGGCCCGGGGCGCCCCTACCCATGGCCCCCGGTGTGAGCGGCGTCTCACGTTTCGGGGACTCCCGGCGTTCCAGGGATCGATGAGCCTGCCGCCGTTCGCCACGTTCCTGGAGGAGCAGCGGGTCTGCGTGTACCGGTTCCTGCTGGCCGCCGTGGGGCCGAACGACGTCGACGATTGCTTCCAGGAGACGTTCCTGGCCGCGCTTCGCGCGTACCCGAGGCTCCACGACCGGTCGAACCTTCGGGCCTGGATCCTCACGATCGCGACGCGCAAGGCCATCGACCAGGGTCGGGCCCGAGCCAGGCGCCCGGTGCCGATGGAGGGGATCCCGGACCGGCCTGCTCCGGTCGCCTTCGACGGCGACGACCCGGAGCTTTGGCGGGCCGTGCGGGACCTCCCGCTGATGCAGCGGGCGGCGGTGATCCATCGGTACGTGCTCGACCTACCCTACGCCGAGGTGGCCCGAGCCTTGGGGTGCAGCGAGGAGGCGGCGCGGGCGAATGCGTATGAAGGGCGCCGAAAGCTCCGCGCGATGCGAGAGCTCGAGCACCAGGGAGGCCGGAGATGATGAAGGAGTTCGGTTCGATGCGACGTGCGGACGTCGAAGAGGCGTCGCGGCGCGCGGCCTCGGCCGTGACCGAGGCCGCGCGCCGCTCGGGACTGGAGGACGTGGCCGTGGCCATGGTGGACTCGCCGGTGGGCGAGCTGCTGGTCGCGACGACCCGCCGCGGCCTGGTCCGGCTGGCGTACCCGGACGAGCGGGCGGAGTTCGTGCTGGAGGAGCTGGCCGAGACGCTGTCGCCCCGGGTGCTGGAGGACCCCCGGGCCCTGGACATGGTTCGGCGACAGCTCGAGGAGTACTTCGAGGGCCGACGCCACCGGTTCGAGGTCCGGGTCGACTGGGCCCTCGCACCCCGGGGGTTCTCCCGGAAGGTGCTGGAGGCCACGGCGCGGATCCCGTATGGCGCCGTGTCGACCTACGGGGACATCGCCCGGCGGGCCGGGAGCCCCCGGGCGGCCCGGGCCGCGGGCAACGCCCTGCACGACAACCCCATCCCCATCGTCGTGCCGTGCCACCGCGTGGTGCCGTCCACCGGCGGGGTCGGGAAGTACGGCGGGAGCGAGTGGCGGAAGGAGTTCCTCCTCCGCATGGAGGGGGCCCTGGCCGGGTATGGCGATGGCGAGGAAACGGGGTCCCGGCCGCGATAATGGCCCGGTGCTCGCCCGCCCACCCCGACGCTCGGTCGACCTCGTGGCGATCGTGGCCGCCCTCGTCCTGGTCTCCTGCGGCTCGCCCGGCGAGACGGGTCCGGCTTCGCCCTCCGGGGCCCCCGGCGCCGTGTCGCAAGATGCGGCGGACCGGGCGGTCTCCGGATTGTGCGAGATGCGGACGAACGCGGGCGACCGGGACGCCGCAAACCGGGTGTTCTACGACCGTTCGCACGAGGAGCTCCACGTGATCGCCGCGGCGGCCCAGCTCGGCGATCCGGCCGTGGCGGGGCGGCTGCTTCGGGCCAAGGAGCGGATCGAGGCGGACCTCCGGCCCGAGCGGTTCCCCAGCGGCTTCGTGCGGAACCTCGACGCGCTCATCGGGGCGACCAGGGACGCGTTGGAGGCCATCGGTCTCGAGGCGCCCGGCTGCGGCTGACGCCGGGCTGGGCTGACCGCCCGGCCGCGGCCGATGGTCCGGCCGACGCGATCGGGCGCCACGCGGGATGATGGAAGGCATATGAGGCCCGGTCGTCTCTCCCTGCTCGCACCCGCGCTCGCCCTGCTCGCGGCGTCGTGCGGGTCGAACGGCCCCTCCGGCGCGGGCGAGCCGACCGGGTCCGCCGGCGGCATGGTGGCCGTCGTGGCCAGCGCCGACCTGTACGCGAACGCGCCACAGCGGGTCGCCGTCGGGCTGCCCTTCGCCGACGGCCGGCTGGTGAGCTTCGGCTCTGTCGCGTTCCGGTTCTCCTACACGGGAACGGCCGAGCAGAGCATCGCTCCCCAGCCCGGTCCGGAGGCCACGGCGGCCTACGTGCCGACTCCGGGCACGCCGGACGGCCGAGGGTCCGTTCCGATCGCCACCCAGCCATCGGAGGCCCGGGGGGTCTACGAGGCGAGGGGCGTGACGTTCGACGCCGGCGGCATCTGGCAGGTTGAGGTCACGGCCGACGTCCAGGGGGTTGGGACCCAGACGGCCCGGGCGAGCTTCTCGGTGGCGGCGGTGCCCTCGCTCCCGGCGCCGGGCCAGCCGGCCCTGAAGACGGAGAACCTGACGATCCGGTCGAAGGACGCGCCCCTCGGCGCCATCGACTCGCGTGCGGACCTGCACGGGAAGATCCCCGACCCCGAGCTCCACCGGTGGACGATCGCGCGGGCCATCGAGGAGCACCGGCCCGCGCTGGTCATCTTTGCCACGCCGGTCTACTGCCTGAGCCGGTTCTGCGGCCCGGTCACCGATCTCGTGGACGAGTTGGCGAAGCGGTACGACGACCGCGCCGTCTTCATCCACGTGGAGATCTGGCGCGACTTCCAGGACCAGGTGATCAACAGGGCCGCCGCCGACTGGCTGCTCCGGAACGACGACCTCACCGAGCCCTGGCTCTACCTGATCGGGGCCGACGGCACGATCCTGGATCGGTGGGGCAGCCTGTTCGCTGAGGATGAAGTGGCCGAGGCGCTTCGCCAGCTGCCCGTGACGCGTCCCTAACCGGCCCCGCCCTCTCCGAAGCCCGCTGCTGCCGCCGCGCTACAGTTCGGCCATGCACCGAGACGGCGACGGCCACCGCCACGGCCGGAGCCCCGAGCCCGCACAGACCTGGACCGACCAGGGTATCCACGCCGTCCAGCTGTCTCTCGCCGGCCTGGCCGTCACCGCCGTGCTGCAAGCCGTCATCGTCCTGGTCAGCGGCTCGGTGGCACTTCTGGCCGACACCATCCACAACTTCGCCGACGCCCTCACGGCGATCCCGCTGTGGGTGGCCTTCGCCATCGGCCGCCGTCCCGCCACGAAGCGGTACTCCTATGGCTACGAGCGGGCCGAAGACCTCGCCGGGCTGCTCATCGTGGTGGTGATCGCGGCGTCGGCCCTGTTCGCGGCGTGGGAGGCGGTCACGCGCTTGATGGACCCGCGGCCCATCCAAAGCCTTCCGTGGGTCATGGCCGCCGGGGTGGTCGGCTTTGCCGGGAACGAGCTGTGCGCCCTGTACCGCATCCGAGTCGGCCGCCGGATCGGCTCAGCGGCGCTGGTGGCGGACGGGCAGCACGCGCGGACCGACGGGCTCACCTCGCTCGGCGTGCTGGCGGGGGCCATCGGAGTGGCCCTGGGGTTCGACCGGGCCGACCCTATCGCCGGACTGGCCATCACGGTGGTCATCCTGTTCGTCCTGTGGCACGCGGCCCGGAGCGTGCTCCGCCGGATGCTCGACGGAACCGACGATTCGACCGTCGTGATGCTCCAGGAGGCTGCGGCCCGCGTGTCGGGCGTCGAGCACGTGACGTCCGCCAAGGCTCGGTGGACCGGCCACAAGCTGAACGCCAAGCTCGAGATCCAGGTGGACCCCGCTCTCACGGTGGGACAGGCCCACGCCATCGCCGAGCAGGTCGAGCACGAGCTCTGCCACTCGCTCCCAAGACTCATGGGGGCCACGGTCCACGTCGACCCCCACCACCACGGCCCGCCGACGGGCCCGATGGCCCACCACCGGGAGGGCTGACGTGGACGAGGCCGAGGCCAGGGCCAGGTTCGCCGCGGCCCGGGTGGCCAGGCTGGCCACGGTCCGGGCGGGCGGTGCTCCGCACCTCGTGCCGGTAGTCTTCGCCGTCCATGGCTCGACCGTGCTCTTGGTCGTGGACGAGAAGCCGAAGCGAACGAAGGAGCTCCAGCGCCTGGCCAACCTCCGAGCCGAGCCCCGGGTGAGCCTGCTGGCCGACCACTACGAAGATGCGTGGGGATCCCTGTGGTGGGTGCGGGCCGACGGCAGGGCCCGGATCGTCGGGACCGGACCGGAACGAGACCGGGCGGTGGCGATCCTTCAGGCGAAGTACCCGCAGTACGCGGCGAGCCCCCCCACCGGCCCCGCGGTGGTAGTGGACATCGAGTCGTGGCGGTGGTGGTCCTTCGGCTGACCGTCGTTCCGAACGGAACGACGGTCAGCCCGTAGGATGGCCCGCATGCGCGAGGAGCCACAGGAGCCCCGGGAAGGCACCGCGCCCCCGATCGAGTTCTGCTACCGGCACCCGTCCGTTCACACCGGCGTGCACTGCACTCGGTGCGGCCGCCCCATCTGCGCGGACTGCATGGTCCCCGCGCCCGTCGGCTTCCAGTGCCCGGAGTGCGTGCAGCAGGCCCGGCGGGAGTTCCGGCGCGGTGCGGGACGGAGGGTCCGCTCGGCCGGGATCACCATGACCAAGATCCTGTTGGTGGCCATCCTGGCGGGGCTGATCCTCGAGATCGTCGCCGGCGGACCGACCGCTCTCCAGGACCCGTCCGGCAGCACCCTGATCCGTCTGGGAGCCCTCCAGCCGCTCCTCATCGCGCACGGCCAATACTGGCGCCTGCTCACCGCGATCTTCCTCCACAACGGCCTGCTGCACATCGCCTTCAACGCATACGCGCTGTGGATCTTCGGCACGGCCATGGAGGACGCACTGGGCCGAACGCGATTCCTGTTGGTGTTCTTCGTCACGGGGCTCCTGGCGAGCGTCACCTCGTATGCGTTCGGTCCGGTCGACGTGGTCGGCGTCGGAGCCTCGGGCGCGATCTTCGGCGTGTTTGGGGCGTTCATCGCGTACAACTACCGGCGCCGGCACCTGGCCCTGGCGGCGGCGAACCTGCGATGGGCCATGATCATGATCCTGCTGAACGCTGTGCTTGCCATCGGGTTCGCCGGGATCGATTGGCGCGCGCATGTCGGCGGGCTGGTCTCCGGGTTCGCCGCCGGGTACGTGGCCGAGGGGTTCGGACCGTCGCGGCAACGAACGCTGGTGCGCGTCGCCGGGTTCGCGGTGCTCGTCTTGGTGGGGGTCGCCTTGATCGCGTGGCGAACGGGGCAGATCCAGGCGCTGCCCATCTACCGGCAGGCCTTCGGCCTGTAGGACCGCGCTACCGCGCTTGCGTCGAGGGCGCGCCAGCCTAGCGCGCGTTCCTTGAGCCTCAGCCGGGGCGGAACGGGGGAAGGCCGTCGGAGGGCTCCGAGACGACCACGGGCTTCGCCCCGGCGAGCCCGGCGAGGCGGGCCGAGGCCCGGTTGTAGCCGTCTCGGTCCCACGACACCACCGTGTCGATCACCGTGCCGTCCCCGTCCACCAGGACCATGGTGGGCACCGTCTCGATGCCATAGGCGTTGGAGACCTCGTACGGCAGAAGGTCCGGGACGGCGGGGATCGCCATCCCGAAGTCGCGGGCGAATCGGTCCAACTCCCCCGGGGGATCCTGCCCGACCCCCACCACCCGGCCGGGGTAGGCCCGGCCCATGGCCTCCACCTTCGGGGCGGCCATCTGACAGACCGGGCACGTAACCTTGTAGAAGACCACCGCCACCGGCTCGTCGTCGAACGTCACCCCGGGCACGGGAGGCGCGGGGGCACCGACCGCGATGAGCTCCATGGAGCGAGGATACCGTCGACCGGCGTTACGACCGGGCTCGGTCCCCGATGCCGTAGATTCCGCCGCCCCGGGTACCCACCCAGATCATCCCCCGGAACACGGACGGCGTGGACTCGATACACCCGTCGAGGTGGACCGACCACAGCTCCTTCGGGGGCTTGCGCGGCCTCGAGATGTCGAACGCATGGAGGTCGCCGGCACAGTCCCCCTGGAGCAGGACGTCGTCGACCGCCACCGGGGACGACCACGTCGGCCCGGGGAGGTGGATATTCCATCGCACCTGGCCGGTCGCGCGATCGACGCCGAGCAGATCCCCGAAGTTCGTTGCCTCGTAGACCATCCCGCCGTACACGGCGGGGGTGGCCCACACGCCGCCCAGGCCGTCGGCGCCTTGCTCGGTGACGGGCACCGACCACACCAACGGGTCCCGGGGTTTCCTTGGGTCGAGCTTCATCAGCTGCCCCACCTCGGCCGAACGCGCGTTGAGCCGCTGGAGCTCGCTCCCCACGTACAGGTACCCCTCCTCATCGATCACGACGGAGGCATCGGTGTCGTCGCCGGTCCAGAACCGGAACACCCGCCGGTACCTACTCCCGCCGACCAGCAGGTTGGAGATGTCCCATCCCTGCACCAGCCCGCCGGAGTTGGCGAAGTACGCGACGCCGTCCCGAAACGCCACCGAGCTCTCGATGGAGACGTCGTTGTCGGGCAGGTCGGCCAGGAGGCGGTCGTCGAACCCCGGGATCCGGGCCACGATCCTCGGCCTCACGGTGACCTTGCCCCGTTCGTCGTACCCGCGGTTCAGCTTGACCACGTAGAACCAGGAGTTCTCGCCGCCCACCAGCAGATGGTCGCCGATCACCAGGGCCGCCCCGTCCCAGTCGTTGTTCCACCGGGGGTCGGGCACACTCGTCTGCGCGTCGATGGACCACAGCACCTCGGGCTGCGGGCGATCGAGCGCGACGATCCGGAACAGGTTGTCTCGCGATCCGGCGTAGTAAAGGGGATAGCCGTGCGGGTCGGACGTGGCCGAGCCCTTGGCCAGGTCGCCGGTGAGGAGCAGTGGCCGGACCGGCTCCCCCGTGCGTCCGTCCAGGAAGTGGTAGTGGCCGTCGTAGGCGCCGACCCGGACCTCGATCCGGCCGCCCCCTCCCACGATGACGTTGGGCTGGCCGGTCCAGCCGGTCCCGCACCACTCGTCGGTCTCGCCGCCGGTCGAGGACAGGCTGCACAGCGACCCGGACGCCGGGTACCGCCACAGGACGACCGGGTCCTCCGGCACCGGCCCCCGCCCGTAGTACGTCCGGGACGCGTTGCCCCGGAACGTGGTGATGCCGGGGAACGCGGTGTTGATCGGCCCGGGGGAGGCGGCCGCGGCGGGTTCGGGAGAAGGTGTCCCGACGGGGGTCGGCGAAGGCGAGTGGGACGGACCGGGGCTGTCCTCGCCGGCGGCCGGCCCGTTCGACTCGCCCGTCCGAGGATCCAGGCGCCACACGATCACGGCGCCCGCGACGAGCGCCAGGACGAGCGCCACCGCTCCGAACGGCAGGCGTGAACGGGCCGCGTGGCGGCCTCGGCGCCGGGCGCTCACCCGTCGAATCGTACCGGCCTCCCGAGCCGGTCTTAGACCGGCCCCTTCGAACCCGGGTACGAGCCCAGCACCTTCAGCATCGAGGTGTGCAGGCGGACCTCGTCGATGGCCGCGAGGAACTCGGGGTCGTCAGCCGGCCGCTCGATGTCCAGGTAGAAGACGTACTCGAACGGGGCACCTCGCCGGGGCCGAGACTCCAGCTTGATCAGGTTGATCCCGCGCTCGGCGAAGGGCTTCAGAGAAGCGAGGAGCGAACCGGGCCGATCGTGAACCGCCCAGACGACGGACGTCTTGTCCGGGGTCCCAAGGCCCGCATCCTTGGACCCGATCACCGCGAACTTCGTGAAGTTGTCGGGATGGGTCTGGATCCGCTCCGCCAACACCACGAGCCCCAGCTTGGCCCCGGCCTCGACGCTGGCAATGGCCCCCTCGTCCGACCGGCCCGACTCCGCGACCATCCGAGCGGCTCCAGCGGTGTCGTGCACAGTTACCGGCTCGATGCGGTGCGCGGCCAGGAAGTCCTCACTCTGGGCCAGGGCCTGCCAGTGGGAATACGCGCGCTTGATGCCCTCCAGGCGCGCACCAGGCAGAGCGAGGAGCGCGTGGTCGACCCGCACGACCACCTCGCCCACGATCCTCACGAGGTCGCTGTTCAGCAGGAGGTCGTAGGTCTCGTTCACCGAGCCGGCCTGGGAGTTCTCCACAGGCACCACCCCGAAGTCGGCGACGCCGCTCGTGACCCTGGAGAACGCGAAACGGACGGTGTCGCACGGCATGGGCTCGGCATCGGGGAACGCCGTGAGCACGGCCGTCTCGCTGAACGCGCCGGGCTCTCCCTGATAGGCGACCCTCATGGCGCACGAAGGGTAGCAGCGCCATGAACGGCCCCGTCAGCTACCGGAAGAGATCGTAGACCTTGAGAGCGCCCGGACCCAGGATCACGATGAACATGGCCGGCAGGACCATGAAGATCATGGGGAACAGCAGCTTCACCGGCACCTTCTGGGCCTGCTCCTCCGCCCGCTGGCGCCGCTTCTGCCGCAGCTCCTTGGACTGGTTCCGGAGGACGTTGGCGATGCTCACGCCGAACTTATCGGCCTGGATCATGGACAGGACGAACCCGTCCAGCTCGGGGACCTCGGTGCGTTCGCCGAGGTTGCGGAAGGCGTCGGCTCGGCTCGCGCCGATCTGCATCTCCTGAAGCATGCGGCCGATCTCCTCCGACAGGGCGCCCGGGACGTTCTTGACCACCTGAGCGAGTGCCGCGTCGAACCCCAGTCCCGCCTCCACGCTGATCGTCAGGAGGTCCATGGTGTCCGAGAGGGACTTGCGGATCTCCTTCTGGCGTTTGGAGGCCTTGGCTGAGATCTGGGCGCTCGGCACCGTGTACCCGAGCAAGGCGAACAGGACGACCACGCCGATCGAGAGCACGCCCGAGAGGGGAAGCATGGTGGCCACAACGAGCCCGCCCACCAGCCCGCCGATCCCCAGGATAATCTTGAAGGCCACGACCCGCTCGGCGGTCCAACCGGGCGGGTTTCCGGCCAGGACGATCAGCCGGTTGACGCGGCGAGGGAGATCGATGGGCGTAAAACGGGCGAGGAGACCCACCACCTTGCCGGCAAACGGCAGGGCGAGCCGCACCAGGGCCGAGCGCCTCAGCTGCTCCTCCCGCAGGGTGAGCGCGCCTTTCGGCACCTCCCCGACGTGAGCCTGGAGGAGGGTGACCGCGCGCCGACGACTGCCGGTCACCGTCGCGTCGATCACGAACCCAAGCATGAAGATGGTCAGGAACGTCCCCACCAGCGCGAGCACGAGCCAGATGTTGCTAAACATCGATCCTCACCATCCTCGACATGACGAAGATCCCCAGCCCCATGAGGGACCCGCCAACGACGAGCATGATGCGGCCGGCCGTGGTGGTGAAGAGCGGGGCGATGTAACCGGGATTCACGATGGCGATGTACGTGGCGATCAGGAACGGGAGGACCGACAGGATCGCGACCGAGATTCGGCCCTCCGCCGACAAGACCCGGACCTGGCGATGGACGTACGCGCGTTCCCGGACCGTGTTCGCCACGATGTCGAGGACCTCGGCCAGGTTGCCGCCCACCTCGCGCTGGATGTTCACCGCCAAGACCGCCCACCGCAGGTCCTCGCTGTCGACGCGATCGGCCATCGCTGACAGCGAATCCTCGACCGGCCGACCCAGCCGGATCTCCGAGACCACCCGCTGGAACTCGCTGGCCGAGGGCTCGCTGATCTCCTTCGCCACCTGGTCCAGGGCCTGAAGGAAGCTGTGCCCGGCTCGGAGGGCGCTGGCCAGGATGGAGAGCGTATCGCTCAGCTGTTCCGACATCCTCTTCTGGCGCTTGGCCACGGCCCTGTGCAGCCAGCCGTACGGGAGAAGCCCCCCGCCGGCCGCCACCATCAGCACGAAGACGATGTTCGGGAGCAGGATGGCCCCAACGATCGCACCCGCTACGACGCACACGGCCGTCAGAGCCACGAATTCGCCGGCGCGCATCGGGACCCCGGCCTGTTCGAGCCGGTCGTCCAGGTGGACGCTGAAGCCCCCGGCCGACGCGACCCGCCGTCCTGCCTGCACCAGGCCGGTCGGCATCCACTGCGCTTCCTTCGCCTCCTGTTCCCTGGCCCTTCGCCGGCCCAGCATGAGGCGAGACAGGCTCCGCCGGCGCCGCCCCTTATGGCCCACGGTGAGCAGCATGACCGCGACCAGGAAGGCCCCCAGGAATGAGGTCCCGAGGATGATGAGCAGCCAAAGGTCGGAACCCGTGACGGTGTTGAGGATCTCGTCCATCAGGCCGCTCGACCTCCCGGCGTCGGGGCGAAGATCTCGGCCGGCACTGCGATCCCATGATCGGCCAGGCGCTCCACGAACTGCGGCCGAAGTCCGGTGGCCTTGAGCTGGCCCCGGAACCGGCCCTCGTCGTCGATCCCCGCCGTGTAGTCGAACAGGAACAGGTCCTGGAGGGTGATGATGTCGCCCTCCATGCCCACGATCTCCGTGATGTGGGTGAGGCGCCGCACGCCGTCCTTCATGCGAGCCTGGTGGATGATGAGGTTGACGGCCGAGGAGATCTGCTCCCGGATGGCCCGGATCCCGAGGTCCATCCCGGCCATCAGCGACATGGTCTCGAGGCGAGAGAGGGCGTCGCGTGGCGCGTTGGAGTGGATCGTCGAGATCGATCCGTCATGGCCGGTGTTCATGGCCTGGAGCATGTCCAGGGCCTCGGCCCCGCGGACCTCACCGACGACGATCCGGTCTGGACGCATACGCAGGGCATTCCGGACGAGGTCGCGGATCGTGACCTCGCCCCGGCCCTCGATGTTGGGCGGGCGGTACTCCAGGCGAACGACGTGCGGCTGCTGGAGCCGGAGCTCCGCCGAGTCCTCGATCGTGATGATCCGCTCGTCGTCGGGCAGGAACGACGACAGCACGTTCAGGGTGGTCGTCTTGCCCGCGCCGGTGCCCCCCGAGACCAGGATGTTCATCCGGCCCCGCACGCAGGCGTCCAGCAGCTCGACCACGGGCCGGGTCAGGGTGCCGAAGGTGACCAGGTCCTCGGCCTGGTAGGGGTCCGTGGAGAACTTCCGGATCGTGAGGCATGCGCCGTCGATCGCGAGCGGGGGGACGATGGCATTCACGCGCGAGCCGTCGGGAAGGCGAGCGTCCACGTAGGGCGACGCCTCGTCCACTCGCCGCCCAACCTTGGCCACGATCATGTCGATCGTGCGGCGCAGCTGGCCATCGTCGTGAAACTTTGCCCCGCTCCAGTAGATCTTGCCTGCCCGCTCCACGTAGATCGAGTCCCACCGGTTCACCATGACCTCGGTGACCTCCGGGTCGTGGACGAACGTCTCCAGGGGGCCGAGGCCGAGTACACTGTCCCCGATCTGCCGCACGATGAGGAGCTTCTCCTGCGCGGACAGACCGGCCTCCTCCTCGTCCAGAAGCTCACGTAGGCGCTGGTGGACCAACCCCTCGAGCTCGGTGTCGGACATCGAGGCGTCGTACAGCCTCGGCCCAAGCACCTCGACCAGGCGCTCCTGGATCCGCGTGCGGATGTCCCCGATCCGATCCTTCTGAGTTGCCTTCGCCAGTCGGTCTGCGAGCGTCATGTGTTCCTCCTAACCGCGCCTGAAGAGCCCGCGCTTGCGCTCATCCGTGGGGGGCGTGAGCAAGGCTTCCCCTTCCCTGGGACTCGACCCGCCGGTGAGCTTCGACTCGGCGAACCGCATGGCCAAGCGCCGGATGCTCTCGGACACCTCGGAGCCCGGCTCCTCCAGCACCACCGGGCGCCCCTTGTTCAAGCACGTGGGGACGAGGCGGCTGGAGGGGATCATCGTGTCGACCTGGATCTTCATGGCGCGCTCCACGTCGGCGGCGTTGAGTCCCACCTTGCTGTCAGCGCGGTTCAGCACGACGTGGAAGCGTTCCCGGGGCACGCCGATCGTGAGCAGCGTGTCCAGGGCCTTCGATAGATGCTTCACGCCGACCACGTCGAGACCGGTGACTAGGCAGATGGCGTCGGACAGGTCGAAGCATGCCAGCGTCAGGTCCGTGTAGTCGGCCGACGCGTCGACCACGACGAAGGCGAAGTTGTTCCGAAGGACCCGCAGGTACTTGCCCACGGCCTCCCCGGGGGGCGGCTTCACCGAGGGGTCCGGCATCGCGCCGAAGCCCCACAGGTGCTCGCCGAGCCTGGTGGCATTGGCGAACACGGCCTCCCGGTCCGCGCCTTCGCCCAGGGACATCAGGTCCCCTACCTCCCTCGTGGGCTCGCGCCCGAAGTAGGAGAGGACGTCCCCCATATCGACGTCCAGGTCCACCACGGCGGTGGACTGCCGGGCGACGTCGGCGAGCGCGGCAGCCAGGTTCGTGGTCAGGAACGTCTTCCCCGTCCCGCCCTTGGACGAGAACACGGAGATCACCGTGCCGCGGTGCCGGGCCTTTGTGGCCATCGAGCCGCGCTGGTCGCGGAGATTCTCCGCCCACACGACGGCCCGGTGCACGGCGTCGCGGAGCTCGTCGGCCCCCTGCGTTACGTCGACGACGTCGCGGATGCCCGCCCGCATGGCCGCCGGCAGCATCCCGTTCCAGGACTTGTCGCGCACCATGATGATGGCGGTCATCGGCGCGGTCCGTCCCACGAACTCCGCCAGGCCGAAGGCGTCGGGTTCCTTCACCTCGGGCGACAGGACGAGCACGTCGACCGGGTCATGGGTCTCCACGAGGATCTCCTCGGCCGCCACCACGCTCTGGACCCAGCCGATCTCCTCAGGCTCCGCCTCCATGGCCCGGGCGAGCGTCGCCCGGAACGACTGCGGCGTGCCAACGACGAGTATCTGCTGCTGGTTCACGTCACCTAATAACCTGGGCATACGAGATCGGCTTGCGATCGGTGCCCTTGTCGTCCGGGGCCAACAGGCCGAGCCACACGGACCCCTCCTCCAGGGAGAAGACGAACCGCTGCGCATCTTCGGGCAACAGAGCGAGGGTCACCGTGATCTGGCCGATCACCTGCTGGGCCTCGTTTGCGAGGGGAGCTGTCTCCACGCTGACGGGACGGAGCACGCGCAGCACCTGGACCTCCGGCACCAAGACGACGGTGATGTCCCCGCCGGCGGAGGCCTTGACCCCGGTCGCCGTAACGCTCGTTGACGTCACGGTCACCGACTTCGCCTTCAGCTGGGCCGCCGAGACGTCGTTGAAGGTCGCGTAGATGGCCACGTTGTCGCCGCCGGTGAGGGCTCCGGCGATGGCCCGAGGCGCGTCCAAGGCCACGGTCAGGGCCTCATACCCCTCGGGGATCCCCAGGAACCCGCCGGGTACCGTTCCCTCACCCTGGATACGGGCCAGCGGGATCTGCTCCCCGGCCAGGATGGCCACGCTGTTCCGCTTGTTCTGGAGCTGCTCGATCGACGTCACAGCGCCAGCGACCAGCGCGTTCCGCGGGACCTCGAGGAGTTTGAACTTCTCCTGCTCGATCAGCGCATTGAGATCGCTGTTGGCCGGGATGTCCATCTTGGACACGACGACCGGCACGAGCGTACCGGTGGTCTTGGCTTCCTCCTTCACGCCCTGGGCGTACAGGAACACCCCGGCGGTCGCCAGCGTGGCCAGGACCAACGCCAGGACCACGACGAGCCCTCTACCCTTCATAACTATCCCCCCTGTGCGTTCTTGCCTTCGGTCTTTCGGCCGCCAGTCGGCCGAGGTTTAGCCCACGAGCCGAACTATCGGGGAGCCGTTGGTCGGGTTCTGATCGGCAGGGACGACCGAGAGCTCGATGCAGAACGCATTCCCCGGGACCTTCCCCGGGAACCCGCACTCGTCCTCCACCCCTGCCTCCTCGATCTCGTTCTTCCCCTTAAGCATGTCCTCGATGTAGAAACCCTGGAACCTGATGACCGGATAGGACGCGTTCGGATTCCCGTACCTGGGCCAGCAGCCTTCCGCGGGGCAGGGACCGCTCGCAGGCGCCACCACGGGGAAGGAGACGACCGGCCTGGGCTCCGGTGGCGGCGGGTTGCCGAAGGTGTCGATCCAATCCTGGATCGCGAGCAGAGCAGAAGCGTTACGGCCGTCCTTGGCGCACACCCAGATCGGGATGTTCCACAGGGTCGGCTGGAAACCGCCCGACGTCCCCGTCCCCCCCATCTGCCCGATGTAGTTCTTCAGGTCGTTCGCGCCGCCGGTGGACGGGCATGCCGCCGGGGGGTTGGGCTCGCCCTGGACCGGCCAGCCCTCGGGGAAGTTGAGCCAT
>Ga0209899_1000051_pt1 | contig 20501 bp, 23 predicted proteins | sample GWRWS1_0_10_FD_187228 | JGI IMG/M metagenome (GOLD analysis project Ga0209899, IMG submission 187228) | Riverbed sediment microbial communities from areas with vegetation nearby in Columbia River, Washington, USA - GW-RW S1_0_10 (SPAdes)... | ecosystem: Environmental > Aquatic > Freshwater >...
TTTTACTTCTGGAATTAAGTCGAGTACTTTTGCAACATTGGTAGTTTTTGACAGATTTCGTATTTTAAGAAATATGAAGGCAGATATTACTTCGGTCTGTATCTTGTCCGTATCTAAGATGGGCGTTATGCTCTTAATTATTCCAGTTCCCATTAGCTTACTGAAATGGGATTCAACTGTTGGTGTACTTACTCCTATTTCTTTTGAGATATGTCTAAAGGATTTTCTGCCATCCTGCATCAAAGAATTGATAATGGATATATCTATTTTGTCGAGTTTTGCTTCCACATTTCATAACTGTATTGAACTTTTAATAATTCTTCTGAAAATATTGGAACGATAATAGGAGATTTTACTCTCAAGTATCATATAGATCAATTAGGCCAAGGGACTAACTACAAATCTTCGAAGCACTAAATATGCATGAATATCGCGATTGACAGTCAAAGCTGCAGACTCAACTTAAATGCATATATGATTTTAATAGTCGCAAATTTTTAGTTCGCTACAGATAAGATATTGTTCTAAATCTGGATGCCGAAAGAACAAAGACCCATATCCTCCCCTACAGCTTAATACTATTATCTAACGGATTCATATCTGCTTGGTCCCATGTGGTAGGTGGGTTCATTCTAACTGAAGGAATCTATCATATTTTAGTAACTAGAGAGGTATTCTAGGAAAGACCGTTTCACGCTTTGTAGTGTGTTGATTCTAGTACGGTTATATTTCGTAACATTAGGAACTTAACATAAATTTAATCTAGTCGGTATGCGCCGGAAGGGATCACGTTCAGATTTGTCTCTAAAAGAGGATTCAGATGCACTTTAATAAACTCTGAAATGTTAGGTCTTGGACCGTCGGGATACGACTGAAGATTCAGTCGGAACTGATATCCTAATTGTGTGGTAAAGACAAGGCTTTACTGCTTACTAGAAGCTTTCCCAGTACTGTCAGCTTTGCTGATATCTTACCTCTATCTCCCTTCTCCACTTCAACTAGTCCTAAGTTGGCTAGTCCTTTCGAATCTTTTCCACCCTGCACATGATAGCTTAAAAGAGGTTTGCCATATCCTGAAAGTTGTTCTAGCTGGTCCAAACTTTCTATATTACCGCCAGCATTATTAATGGCTTCCAAAATTTTTATTTTAGCGTCAGATATGATTTCACTGTAACTTAGTTTTAGAACTGGCATAAGTAATGGATTTTTATGTGTCGAATCCATACCGAAAGCCTTTATTCCATTAATGAATGCAGAAGAAAGGGCCGCACATCCAATTAGTTTATCGCCCGAACTTACATTCATTAACACTTGTTGAAATTCCTTACTATGAAGATTGAGAACATCATTTACAGCTTCCATCGTGTCCCTGATTACATTTTCTTTTGTAACCAAAATAATTGTAATTGATATTCCCAAGATGTTGCGGATTTTGGTTGAAAATTCATCTGCTTCCTTCCTATCAGAGTCGAAGCAAATCAAAACCAATTTATGAACTGGAAAACTTCTAATTCCTAGTGCTACTCCGTCTTGATCATTTTTACCGAATGTGGCAATCTGAAGTGTTTTCATTCCAGCCATACGTGTAGTGTGGAATAGTCGGTAATAAGGCGTGCCTCCAACTGTTAAAGAACACCTTTAACGTTCAACAAAAAGAGTAGGGTGGGTCGCTGCCTAAGTACTATAATAGGCAGTGTTTTCATGTTCAAACACTGTTGATTGATCAAAGAACGGACAATTTACCACATGTTTTCCGCCCATAGCTGGAGTGATTGTTAGCATTCCTGCATCACTCATAGCTTTGATATCACTTACTGTCTCAAGGATTCTTGCTTTCGATGGATCCTTCCATTCATTGAAAGATATTTTCCATATGGGACTGTAATTCTTCTCGGTTGGATTTGCTCCTCCTATACCAGCTTGGAATCCCATTGGCCCTGACCCGTTGATACCATTCATGAACTGGAATAAGTCTACTGCGGTAGTTGCTAATTTTTCATCGTTTGGAGCATTTGAAACTCCCATCATGGCTGCTGGCATGTCTGGCGTTGCATCTGTTACAATATAGTAGATTGTCTTTCCATCCGGTCCCCATCCGCGATGAGCCACCATTGTCACTATCATCTTTTCAGTATCTATATTCAATACTTGACCTCCGACATACTTGGAATCAGCACTGATTTTCTTATCATCCCTTATCTTCATTGAACCACCATCCCATTTAACTGCAGGATGATTGGCAATAATATCTGTCTTTTGAACTGTCAGCTGTCCTCCTTGCTGTGCAGTCATGATCTCTTGTATAGATTTGAGCTCTTTGGCCGAGGATGCATCTTTCCAAGCCACCATATTAACTTGTACCAATGGACTGTATGATTGATTGCCTGGGTTTGCATTTAAAACTGGGGGCTGAAAGCCGTTTGGTCCCTTTCCAGAAACACCATTAGTGAATATGTATGCCTGCCCACGAGCTTTTTCAGGTGTTTGTGACAATATGGGGGCTACGTTTACTGTGAAATTGGTCATTTTCTTTAATTGATCTGCTGTCTTTTGATCTGAAACATCTGTTGCTATAAAGAAAATTTCATGTCCATTCTCATACCCTTTCTCCATTGGAATATCAATGGGGACACTTGCTCTTGACAATTTCAAGACTGAGCCTAGTGTTGATGCTTCCTGTTCTTGTGCCAGGGCTTGGTTTTGTGTTACTATTAGTGGGGATGATGATGCGATTGCGGCCACTAGAATTGTTGTTATGATAACCGATGATTTAATTAACTTCTTTCTTTCGTTATCGCTATTTCTCATTACCAAACTAGAACCAAAACTATTATAAATGTAGATCCTTTAAAATTCACATTAATTGTTTAACAGTTAAAGATTCATTATAATGATAATATGAGATTGATATTACCATAGGTCAACTGTATTTGAGTAAGAATATTGAATGGTAACAGTTCATAATCAGGCTATCTTTCTGAAGTGCCAAAAATCTCCACTAGATGAATGTATGGCAAATATCACACCTGACATTATAGCCCCTATCCCAAAGGCTATAAAGAATTCTGCCCCAAACAATCTAGTACAGCTCTAGTATGATAGTCCGTCTTATAACTATTGACTGCAATAACTTTAACAAATCTCTAACCGTTCTAACAACTGAGATTGTTTTATCATAAAAATTTCTACACCTACTAATTTATTATTTATATTTTACGTATTCTTGAGTCAGAAAGCAGCTGTAGGTTTCGTTCCAACTAATAGGAACCAAGTTAAGCAATAAGCGGCTAAGGATCATTGCGAGGCTGTTTGGAGTTCGGAGATCTCGTGTAAAATTCTATTGATCCTTCTTTTCTGTATTACGTTCTTAATTGCTTTCATCATTATTGGACTAACTGCCATACCCAAACCCATTCCTAAAATCATATCCACCATAGAGTCAATTATCATATTTTACTTTATGGCTTGCATCTAGGTAAATCTTTTGGTATATTTCATCTATCGCTGTATGATTATGCCTTGTTAGAACCAAGACCTATTAACTGCTGATATAATACTAGCAAGTATTTGATGCTAGGATTTTATCAATCTTTTAGACCAAAGACAATTAGCGGAGATAGGAATTCTCCCAATCAACTAATTGTATCTTAATCGACATCTATTTCAAAGTAGGTTTAATTGTTCAATTTTTTCTTTCCCAGTTAAACTGATACCTTATTTTCTCCCATGAGGACTGGAATTAGCCCGAATATAACGCACTTTCTGGATGAAAAGCTGCCCATTCAAACCAGAATCCTTCGTCATATGGTAAACGTGTAAGGTGCTTTCCCTTCATTGGTCCGACTGTGGCAATACCTTCGAAATTCCATGCACTTCCGGTTTGCTTATCTGTTATCTTACTGCTATTTTTACCATATTGGAAGTCCAGTTTCTGTCCGTCCACCGTGCTATCAAACACCCTCACCATAAACGGATTAAGTGAAAACAACGTAATTGACTTGCCATTAATGCCATCGTTTATTACCTTGGTGTCTTCGATCTGTTGCAATTTATATGCTTTATATTGTCCGCCGTTTTCAAGTCCCACTATGATTTCTTTGAGGCCCAATCTATCATCTTTATTGGTAACAGGGAAGAACAAGTCGTTATTAGTATAATAGTTCCCATATGGATCGGCGCCATAAGGCCTGGTTGAACCAGTATCCCTTGAAAGAACCTTAGTATCTGGATAAAGTTGTTTCCACTCCTTCCAGTAAGCTACATCAAATGGAATCCTTTCCAGTTTGACGCCCGCATACTTTCCTACAATTCCTTCTCCCAAAGCCTGACTCCAAAGTGATTTACTTGTCCTGTCATACATTACAAGGTTACTATTATACAATTTACCTGATGTACCGAATTCTATAGTTTGACCATTTATTGTCCGGTTGAAGACCTGATTAGTAAAGCACAACGGACAGTACGTGATGGCGATAGGAGAGCCTTTAATATTGTCATTTACAATCTCGTGCCAAACTAAAATCTGAACAGGATATGCTCGAATATCACCATTTATGTTAAGACCGACTACCAAGTCAGGGTTCTGCAAAAACTTATCAGCCTCAGCTATGGATACGAACTTAGGATTATCAATAGACGGGATCCCATCTGGTGGAGGCCCACCACTGACTATCTTGTCGAGAGGAACAATATGCTTGGATTCACCATTTCCAATGTTATCACCACTAAGTCGTCCTCCCTCTGAAGAATTACGGCTAAAAAAGGAACCAGAATTCGTTACCACTATAGTTGCCACTGCGGCAATTAGAATAACAAAAACAATTATCCTTTTTGGCTTTGTCCCTGTGAGCAGTTTATCGACTTTCAATCTTGGATCTCTCCTGAACCTTTTGGGTACCTTTTTTCCTTAGCTTTAATTCCTTGTGAAGTTTGTAGGCAGAAAGTGCCCCGAAGCCGAGTATTATGGATAGACCCATGTAAGAAAGTGGTCTTGAATATTGGACTAAAGCAACCGACAATGTACCGCCAAAAACTGATGGAAGATAAGAGAGTACCAACAACCAGCTTCCACAACATCCTAATGGGACCAGAGAAAAAAATGAGAAGAATGAACTGATAGCTGTGCTTCCCGAACCAGCTCCAAAAACTCCTTTCTTCTTCTTATCCGACCTACATCCCATGCTTTTACCATAACTGGAGATAAAGATCTGTGTGCCAACTCCAACTGAAATGCCAATAATAACTAATGAGTTGATAGCAAAGGCAGCTTTAAGTGCGACTGCAGGTAGAAGGCTTGGAGTTGTTATTACTACTATAGCAAGATAAGCAATTGCGGTAATGGCAGCCATAATTATGCCCTTCGTCAAGGCCTTCGTCATATTGTAGCTGAGATTTATATTCACAGATCTTTACCTGAGCTATATTGACGACTATCTATTATTTAATTAGATATTCCAACAGTTAAAGAAATCATTTAGGGCTTAAAGTTTATCTATTTCACTGGACAACAACATTTCCCCATGTACGATATAAAAACAACGCTAGAGCCATTATTGCCTGATTTAAAAATGATGGTTGATGATAATGGTTTGGTAACTATTCATGAAGTAGACATTATCTGACAAAAATAATTTAAAAATGATAAAATATTTGCTAAAGAAGCTTTTCAGAAAAATCAAAGTCGTTTTTTAAAAGCTTCTTCAAGAATTTTGGTAGTTGATTAAAATTAATTAGATATTGACAGTCAAGTTTTGGATTTAATCGTTCATCTGACCTAACTCCTATCGAGACATCTGCTTTTCTAAATGCAGGATTGTCATTCTCCGAATCCCCTAAATACAGAATATTTTTATTCTTAACCCTGTTAACAGTTGAATTATCGATTATTTTACATATATTATCATATGCTATTTCTTTTGAACACATTGTAGAATATACATCGACAAAAGGATGACTTGAGTATGTCTGCACAAACAATGGATATTTAGAGCTATCATTAATTTCGTTACTTATTCTTAGGACGGCTTGTTCAATTTTCTTCTTTATCGAATTCCAATTATCTAGGTGAGGCCAATCTATAGTAACACCTCCTAATAAATTACTTTTAAATGTTACTTTTCTATTAATAGATACGTTCCTGAAATTCAAAGAAACCATTTGGATTATAGATTCTAGTTTTTGGGAATTCTTACGAAGAATTTTAAAATCTACATTTAGCTTTGATCTCTGAACACAACGATTTATGTAACATGTATCTGAATCGATGTGTTTTAAAACAATAGTTTCAATGCTCATCATACATGAAAGAATATTTGCAAACCTAGTTCTATCATGAAGAAAATTAAAATCTTTTGTAGAAACTATAGCAATAGCTCTTTTACGAGATATTTCCCATAAGACTCTATACAATTCTATTTGATTACGATGGTTAGTATGTAGTCTAGTTTTATTGTCAGAATTTGAATAATTGATCGGAGATAAAGTCCCATCATAGTCTGATAGGATAGCAATAATTTGCATGTATTGAATATCAAGGAATCCTATTTGGAATTTACTTAAGTTTAATAGCAAAGTAATTAACTCTAATGACGGATTGGATACGATTAAACCAAATCGCTGTATTGCATAGAGCAAAGAAAAGTAACCAGTTAATGAACAATCCTTTCAGACATTAAATTTATCTATTTTGTATTCGTATAAAAGGTATCAAGATGGCGAATGATACAAGGAAGGGTCAAGATTGCGAGACTTTTAGCCATCAATCATACAGGATAAGGAATAAGGCTAATACGCAAAATTTCGCTATCGCTTCACTTTTAATGTCGATTTTTTTCTGTACATTGTTTGCTGCTTTAGGTTTATTTTTTTGTTCCATATCCATGAATTCAACATATGCTCAAATTGAGGTTACAACTGATGAGAATCTCTCGTCGCCATTATTTAATAGGACGGTAAGCGAAGATGCTGAGCCAAAACCTGATATATTGTATTCTGCATTACATTCGGACACCATAGTGGGTGAAGTGCTTAATAATTTTACATATCCTATTGAAGATGTTCGCATAACAGCAAGCGTGTACGATAAGAACGGCGTACTTGTGGCAACAGGACAAACTTACGCTAGCGATTACCATATAAAACCAGGCACCAGATCTGGATTCGATATCTTCTTAGACGAAAAGTTGCCTAATAACAGTAAATATACTTTAACATCCACTTTTGAGGAATCCGATGTTGACAAACCTGAGGCGCTGCAATTGAGTGTGGACAGAAATTCCAAAGATTCGAATAGCTTTAGGCTTCTGGGCGAAGTACTGAATAAAGGTCAAGTTGACGCCCATTCGGTGAAAGTCTCGGGGATATTTTATGACAAGGATCACAAAGTGATGGATGTCGACTATATATACACAAAGCCGGATATAATTAGTCCTAATAAAAAAGCACCATTCGAATTTTCCTTCTATACAGATAATCCTAAGCAAATTAAGTCAATAGGTATCAATGTTCAAAGTGACGAATATTCCTTAATAACAAATACCAATCAGAACAATACAGAATCACGACCATGAACATCGAACCAGTCTTATCAATGCCACTGAATGCTGGTCGGCTGTGAATCATTTTTGACATGATTTTAGACCCAATTACTTAGATGAGTAAGTGCTTTGTGATTCGGGTTCGGTGGGACTGATAACGCTAGTGCTCTATATTTTGAACCCACTGTGAATATAGGCGAAATCAATACTTAGAGTGGACAGTTTTCCAGGAATTATTTATAATATGAATATTGAAATGAACGAACCTTATGTTGTCAAATTTCAGCTATTTACTTCCTCTATCTGTTGCTTGTCATTGACATAATATCCAGCAACTTCCGCGTCGAAATTCCATGAGGAGACCTCATGCACTGCCTTTCGTATATGTGCATAATGATGTTCTTTATCTCCAGGATTACCAGCGCAATCAAAATGTCCTATAACTGCTATAATGTGTGAGTGGTGTTTCTCAATCGATATGGAAACTGCTCTACGTATTAGCTCGATCTTGTCTGAATTCTTTCTACTGGAAATAATTCCGTCTACTCCGGGAAATGTCACCATATCAACTCCATCGATGTTATATTTCTGCTTCATGAAGTCAATTACAGGTTCCTGAGTTCTTCCATCAATACAATTTATTGCGGTTCCAAACCTGAAATTCATTACTGAATACCCTCTAGAGTTTCTGTGGAGTAGTTAATATTTTTCCAAATAGCTGCGACTCTGACATCTTCACATGACCTTCAACCATCCTACTAAATGGAAGAATGGTATCGATTACAGGCTTTATCTTTCCCTTACTCACCCATCGTATTACTTCTTCTAATCCAGCTTTGGTTCCCTGCGTTGCACCCAATAAATTGATTCCCTTGAAAAACAGATATCTCAGGTCAATCGTTGAATCGTATCCAGTAGTAGCCCCCGTTGATACAAGCGTACCGCCCATCTTCAATAGGCTTAGCTCTTGTGGAAAAGTAGTTTTGCCAATATGCTCAAAAACAACGTCCACACCTTGCTTGTTAGTTATTTCACGCACCTTCCGATACCAATCAGATTCACGATGATTTACTACGTAATCTGCTCCAAGCTGTAAGCACTTGTCCATTTTGTCTTTATTTCCAGCCGTAGCAATTACATGGCAGTTGAATAAATTGGCTATCTGTATTCCAGCAATACCCATGCCACTTCCTCCACCCATTATTAGGACTGTTTGTCCTGGGCGTATCTTGGCTCTGGTAACAAGCATATGCCATGCGGTCATACCCACCATCGAAATTGCTGCCGCGTCATTGAATGATACGTTGTCTCGTAGCTTGACTACATTCACAGCTGGCAATTGAGTATACTGTGCAAAGCCACCCCAGAGTGGGCCTGTCTGGAAACCCCAGACCTTCCTACTGGAACAGTCATATTCCCTTCCGGATGTGCATTCGTAGCATACCCTGCAGGTCAGGTTTGGATGCGCAACCACTCTGTCTCCAATCTTGATGTTTGCCGAGACATTTTCTCCTATTTCCACGACTGTTCCGGCTGCGTCGCTTCCTGATATGTGGGGCATTGGAATTTTGATTGGTTTGCCCCAGATACCCCACAGGTCATTATAATTGTACGACGCCGCTTCGATTTTAATGAGGACTTCGCTGGATTTGGGTTTCGGCGTATCAATATCCTCAATTTTTACCACCTGTCTAGGGTCTTCACTATGTTCTCTGTATACTGCTGCTTTCAAGTATATTCGCCACCATCTATTTCTCGGACAGTCATATATTCATAGTCATGTACAAATGAAGTATAAAATATAGAGAATATGAAAAAAATTCTATCTTTGAGTCTAGTTCCTAATTATGGTAAAGATTAGGTCGGATGAGATGGTAGCTCAACGAGAAACAAAATTTCTAGGATTTAAGGTCAACTTTTCTCCATTACTATCACAAATACCTGAATCATCTCTTAGTCAGGCTTATGTGTTTACTAATGGAATTTCAGTAGAAGGACCGTTTGGTTTTCAAATTCCTGTATTGAGTATGAAGCCAGGGGATAATGGCTACCCCTTCATATAAATACAGCAACATGGAAAGACAATTATTCTGCAAAGATTCTGAAATCTGTTCTAGATAACGAGTGCAGAAAAGAATGGTAACCTGTCTATAAACAAAACGGGAATTGTCGTGAATCATCCAGTCATCAAATGACGATAACTCCAACGAGAAAAATTTATAGCTATAGACTTGTAATGAATTACGAGACACTTAAATTATGCATTTTTATATTGTCGGACATGCCGACAAAAGTATTAGCTGTGGTTTTCGGAATATTTATTGCAGTGTTTGTTGCAACAGTCACTCTGATATTCCCAAGTTCTCTCGATATATCCTTGCCTAAACTATTAAGAGTTCTATAATCAATTTCTGCCAAGAACGGTTGTACGATTATTTGCACTGTTTTGAATTAACATAGAATCATCATAATATGTTTGTTATTTAGCAACATATCTTTAATTTAAAATGAAAACAACGGTGTATCGTTACTGAACGTTTTACAATTTTCATTTTTAATGATATTTTTTATGTACCTAAATTGCATCTCTAGTGGAGGTAGTCTTCTAATAATTGTGAATTCAATGATTATGGAAAAATATCAGATATAACAATGCTAATTCCTATTCTAGGGTTACGTAACAATAAACCATGGTGAGATAACAAGTCAGTAACAGTGATTACTGTTATCAAACAGAAAGTTCTATCAATCAGTATGCTCAATAATATTTATGAGCGAAGATTTTCCCCTCACACGAGAAGATAGAGAACAATTGGTACTAGATTTATATAGACAGGGAAAAACTCGCCGTCAAATAGCTCAGGTTGCCAGAATGTCCTTTACTGACATAGGAGACCTTATCAATAAAGAATTTGGCTCAAAGAAAGACATGAAGAAAGAAAATGAGTGAGTCGAATGTACCTTTATCTTTCTTCAAATGATGAAAACATAGCCAAACATCTTTACCAAAATAGTTAACACAGTTAAAATTTGCAGGTTTGCAACATATAGAGCATTTTTTTCTTTTCTATATAGTAATTCAATGGTGTTCGTGACACTAAATTTTCTTTTTTAACGTTACCTTTTATCGACATGAAGAATTTGATTAATTCGTCTTTATATACTAAATAATGTAATATCTTTACCTTTTACAGAAATCACTTTGCTGGATCCATTGATTAATTCATCTTCATCTATGGTCTCTACAAATTCCATGCTAATTATAACTAATTAGTCCCGTCGGGTTTAATTAATCCAACAGATTATTTAAATTTTACCCAATCGTTTTTTATCTTCAACATTCTTTGATTAATTCGCCTCCCCAATTAGCGTTGAAAGAAACTCATTTTAGAAGCTATTTACACTTATCTAATAGATAGTTATTTACACTTATCTCTGATAGTTCATCATACCACTTGTTATGTTATTTTCCAGGGAACTGAAATTTATTTTATTGGTAATTGCAATTTTTTGATCGCTGCATTGAGACAATAACCTACTTCAGTGTATAAATTTTGTAAATCTTGTCCGTGTCAGTGTCAAGATATTTCCATTTATCTACTAGGCTTGATGACTCTTGGAATTCTGCCTGTGTGTTGGAATGTAACAATTTATAGATATCTTCGCCTACAGATACCTTGTTCGGACCTGTCAAGGAAGTTATCTTTCCTGCTATGTTCATTGTATATCCAAGAAGGTCAATTTGTGAGCTCCTGTCGTACCCATATTGAACAACGACACTTTCACCCGCGTCCATACCAATTTTTATCTGTAGTTCAGCACAATTATCTTTTCTTAAGATTGGATTAATTCCATTTTTGAGAACTGTAATCATTGATTTTGCACATCGAACTGCCTTGTCATATGTAAGATATTTGTTTGAGGCAGAAGGAAAGAATGCTATGACGGCGTCACCGACATATTTCAGGACATATCCATCATAACTCTCGACTACAGAGGACATTTCGTATGAAAAAGCTCTAAATATTGTGACTAGCTTCTCCGCTGGTAGTTTCATGCTCATCCCAGTCGACCCAACTAGATCTACATACATAATAGTTAGTGATAGGCTCGTTCTTAGGTGTTCGAGAAGAAAGTCGTGACTACGCTTGATTGAGGCGTCTGTAGATAGTGTCTCCAAATTAAGCGCTTGTTTCACCTCTAAATTTCCAGAACTATTATCATCTACCATCAGCATCATCATCATCATCCCCTCTTATAGAACTTCTGAACTTGTCTTAACGTGTCAGAGTAATTGAAAAAGTTACGGTTCTTGCCTAATATTTTTTCGTTACTATTGCATTAAATCTAGGTTAATTTCAATTCTGATATCTCCTTTGTGTGAGTAGTATCAAAATCCGTTGCTTTTATTACATATTTGACATAACTTTTCCATTTTCAACTATTATTATTCTTAATTATATATTTTTTCCAACATTGTGGATAATCAAAGCATAGCACTTGAGTTCGCATCGAGCATCTTTTGAAATATAATTGTCTGACATCTTTCCATATTTTTAATATCAAAAACATCCTTATACAATATCAAAATACAGAAATATTCAAAATTATTACTCATAAGATTATAAACGTTCTATTTTATTATACGTTGATCCCGTAAGTAAAGTTAGTTATTTATCAAAATGTGTCATAAGTCACAGATATTATAAAATTATAATTGGGTTTTATTATGATAAAAAAATTAGAGACTACCTTGGAAATAGAAGATTAACAATTGAAGATAACAAGAGATATAGAAAACTAAGAGAAATATTCCTTAAGACAGTTAAAGATCGTACTATATCAATAGTATCACTCAAACCAATAACATTATGTTGGTCAGAGGGGGTCAGATATATAGATACAGATACATGTACAGATACGGATATAGTGAAAGATACAAACTCTAAAGTGGAAGTTGATAAAGAACAATCTAAAAGCGAACTTAGTACTTGCCCTCTTTGCCTTGTGGAAATTCCCTCGAAACAAATAAAAAAGCATATACAAACGCATGCATTTTAAGAAGATGAAGGGAGAATTAATTAAAATAGGTTTTAAATGGTAATATTCCCAAATAATTAATTAATTTACGCTCAAACAGGGTACTAAATGGTACTAATTAAGAAAATAGGATAAACGACAAGCACAAAAACGTATTCCTTTTTGTCCATAAACAAACAATTTTTTTTGGACTTACATCAAATATGATAAATCGTTCCTAAGTCTATTGATTCAAAAAGTATCAGTTAAATAAGCTTTCTCTACAATATTTTACATGAGTAAGAATAATGATGCTTTAGCCAGACGTGTCAGAGAAAGTATAGAAATGGCTTCTAATCAATTCAAACAGAATATAGAAATGGCTTATGAAATTGGTTCTAATCAATTCAGGCAAAATTTTGAAATGGCTACTAATCAAGTTAAACAGAATATAGAAATGGCGACAGCAATGACAAAATCGTTCATTATGATGAGTGGAACACTCAATAAGGAAGCAAATATTGCTATTGAAAAAGCGACGGAAGAGATGATGGCTTCGGCAGAAAGAATGAGGAAAGAGATGATGGCTGAGATGATGGCTTCGGCAGAAAGAATGAGGAAAGAGATGATGGCTGAGATGATGGCTTCGGCAGAAAGAATGAAAGATATTTTTTGATTATCTAGTCGTAGTAAAGTTTAAGTCGTTAGCCAATTAACCGCAGTCTAATTTGACGATTTATAGTACTTTGTAAACCGATAAGCCCTTTTCATATGTAAAAAATGATTCACAAACCTCCAAGCCCATTAACTACAAGGGTTCCTAAATCGCATTTCTAGCGTTATCTGTCCCACCGAACCCGATATAAAATTTATACGTTTCTAACATATTTCTTGTAAATGTTGTAAAACGTGAAATCTGTTACTAATTTAATAGATAGTCTATGTATCATTTTCAAAAGCTCTTGTATTCTATTTTTGTATAATTATCATTTCGCTAAGGTTTGTGTTTTCATTTTATCTTAGAAATCAAAGTCTTTGAAACTTACCTTGGTCTCTTTAAGGTGACCAAATTTACCTTTATATCTATTTTACTTGTGCAGCTTATCATACTTTAATTTTAATATCAGTAGAATAACATTTAGAATAAATCCTGATACATTGGTACCTATTATTACAGGATCCTCCCTTATTATGCCAGATATGACCCATAAGAACAACCCACTTGCTAAAACACCCATTAAATAAATGGATACATCTAACATCGTCTTTGTTTATAGGCCTTATGTAGTTGAGGAATGAAGGATGATAGTACTAATATTCCAGCAATAATACCGATAGTGTCAGCTAAGACAACAAAATCTTCCACCATGAGCATTGTTGAATATAGAAGATTATCCTAATATAAGAAAACTTAATACAAATGCTAAGGAAGAGATAGACCCATTATTACTTGCAAAGAAAAGCTATAGAAAAAAGGAATGATAGAGATAAGAAAAGGATAGATTGGTAATGTATAAACTCTTAGATAATTTAGCTGTTCATGGGTTTAATGGTTCTGCTACAAACACCAAAATTGATATGAAATACATTGATGCTGAATTTGGTTATATCAATGATTTCAAGATAATTGATGTTAGAATGTTAAACGATTTAGGAAACTCAGAACAAGAATACGAACTAAATATACTACGAGTCACTAGTGAACTAGACGAAGGGAATAAAGTTGTAATATGTTGTGAAGCAGGTCGATCAAGAAGTAATGCAATCGCTTTAGGTGTTTTAGTAAAATATTTTAAGATGAATTTCTATGATGCGTGGGAATTAATAAGAAAAGAAATACCGATTAGTAATATAGATCCAAGTCATATAGAATCTTTAAAGAAGATATTCAAAGTAACATTACCTTAATCAGTAATAGAGCAATGATATAGATTTTCTTACCTAAGATCCTCTTAAGCTTAAGATAATTCAAGCGTGAACATACTTGCTATAAACTGAAGGCATCTATTAATCTTTAATCAATTCTTTCAATTATTAAATTAGTAAAAAACAAATACAAATGGAAGTTATAAAATAGTAAGTAATAACTAATATAAATCAGCTAATTCTGTGATAACATTACTAGCCATTAAGTTTTAGATGAATCAATTATTTTTGGATACTATGGGAGTAAATTTCTTCCAGCACATCTGTATTTAGTACATTCATCATCTAATGGAATTACTAATTAATTGATGTTTATGTATACTTCTAACATTAGTTCCCTAATAGAGTATTAATTGATTTAATAGAGTGTATAGAGTTATGAGTGAACAGACATTGAACACTGAAATTAGAAGAGTACAACGCCCAAACGAGCATAGTCTTAATCTGTGTATTCCAAGACATTTTGCTAGAATGTTAGAAATAGAATGTGGTTCCTTTAATTGACAGGCTAAATAAAAAATATACGTGATCAATTCATCAAATCAATAAAATTCTTGGGGATGACTAATACCACGAATAGTAATGTTCCTAATAGGTTTGATTGATTCTTGCCTCAGGTTTTATAGATTGTTGGAGAGTAATTTATCGATTGATTGGACTGGTGGGTTTTGATAATTAACATTCAATTAAAAATTAATCATTTTCACCACACCAGAAGTTTATTAGTTTCCTATATCCTATTGATTAAGCATAATAGGGGTAATAGATGAAAATTATCTTGTTTCTGTTAGTATAGTTTTTGTATTCTTGCTAATGAATTTGGTATATGGAATATGGAATAACCGGAACTTATGACGGAAAGGGAATTTACAGAATAGAAAATATGTCCGTTAGAATCATTTCAAATGATTCCAATAGTGAGCCATATTATAACTTGCTATTTGAGTTGCTATATCACCACACATAGAACAATAACCGCCTGCTTTTTCAATCATAAATCTTTTTTTATATGCCGAGATGATCTAGGGTTTAAAACGAGGTCTCGAAAATCTTTGAGTTGCTCTTTTGATATATTTACTGGTCGCAATGTTGGGGTTGGTCTATGTTTATTACTACGAGGATTATTTCCGTAAAAAAACTTATGCATGTTTATGATCCACGCTAATTGTATATCTATCTATGTGTTTAGTGTCACAGACATTTATTTGGCCTTAATGCAGTTTTTCTAGTATTTGGAAACAAAAAATTAATTCTGAATGTTTAAACCACTGCTAGACAATAGTTTTGAATCTATCTTTCTTCATGTTGAGGATGATTGATTCAATCACCGATACTTAGATCTCGTAACATTTTAGCCATAATAAGCCTTATCCGTAATAGTAGAGTGCCGAGATGGTGAGAAATATGTATAACTTTACCAATATAACGAATATTTTTCTTAAAGGAAACATACATAACTAATAGCTGGCCCAGTGAGCCTAATTTTCCCATTTATTTAGTTAATAAGGTTAAGTTTTCTAGTAAGGGGAACATTGTACCTTTTACTATGTGTTGGAAAAAGACATTGACAAAATAACCTTGGTGGTTGGAGACATGTTTATATGTTACGAAATCATAGTAATAATAATGTCAAATGATCTAAATGAGTTAATTACAAGGAAAGATAAGCTAGAGGGAGAACTCAATCATGAATTATCAGCGGATTATAATGAGTTGATGAAAAAGATGAGTGAAAGTTTTCGCGATATGCATGAGAATTCAGTGCAAAATTATAAGCAAAAGGCAAATGAAGAGCTGGATAAAATGGAAAAAAACATTCAATCAGGTAATAAATTGAGTGCTATTAACGAAAAGCTATTGGCAGACACATACTTATCCTGACTCATAACTCACTACGCTCTTTAGAATGAGTTAGTATACTATACGAGACCTAATGTTAGTATACACAAAGATAATTTATTGAGGTTTTCTCTAAGTATAAAGAAAAGTACGTACTATACTAAGAACATTCACCATTAGTGGAGTATAAGCTCTTGTGAGTTCTAGGAAGCCCTTAATTTTGGATTCGTTTGATTCATTTGTAATTTTTTGTAATTCTTTGGTCAACGTATTATCATATGAGAATTTTGAAGAATCTTGAATTACCTTTTCAACAAAGTCAATTCCGTTTTCATTTATCTTGATTCCTGGCAACGGTTCGCTACCAGTAACTTTTGTACCAGATATTAGATTCTTCTTATGGAGATATAGTATGTTTCGATAAATCTCGTTTCTTTCTACAGTTATTTTTAAGTCATTAATCAAATCATTTGTATTTACGTAAGATTCGCCTAAGTCTTTCCAGTATTTTTCATATAATAGGCTTAAGATCCGAAACCTAATTTCATCATGATTCAACATGTTCTAAGAACATTTGTAATATAAAAATGCTAATGAACAAAAAATATGATTCATATTTTATCTATCTATTCTCGAAATCTAAATATATCTACTCTTCTCGGTTGGTAAAATGTCAGGTACTAATTTACATTTAGTATGCTGAGGCAAGTCTTGCCCAAGTTTGATGTTGATTAATGAACGTAGACCTTCAGGAATAGGAGTAACCCATCTTCCTCAAATTATAAATATTCGATCAAGTACAATTGAATAGGTAATATTAGATTGAGCATTGAACCGGACGATTGGTTTAACAGATTCTTTAGTACCGGAAGTTGGCCGTTTAAGCGAAGGGGTGGTGCTGGCATCAATTATTTTGGCGACATGTTCAGAGGATTTGATGAGATGAGACGGGAAATGGAAAGACATTTTGAAGAATCCTTCAAGGATATAGAAGCGAAAGCACCAAAAAGATCTGATAAGAGAGTATGAAACAGCAGAAGGAGGCAAGGTAAGAGAAGTGGGACCCATTGTTTATGGTTATTCAATGACGATAGGACCTGATGGCAAACCAAGAGTAAAAGAATTCGGGAATGTTAAATCTCCAATGCGAACTGGTTTCTTTGGGGCTCCCATGATATCTTCAGAGAGAGAGCCTATGTCAGACATAACTATAACGGATAAGGAAGTCAAAGTTGCTGTAGAAATGCCTGGTGTTTCTAAAGAAAATATCAAAATAAATGCTTACGATGGCACAATGGAAGTAACCAGTACAGATCCCAAGAGAAAATATCACGAAGTTGTTGAAATACCACCGGAAACAGATATTGAAACAGCCAAATCTAATTACAATAATGGAATACTTGAGATAACGTTCAAAAAGAAAGCTGAAGCCAAACCAAAAGGTAAGGAAATAAAGATTGAATAAATAAAACTAGAATACTAGTAAAAGATTACCAACAAATCCCTTCGAAGAAGAAAAGTCTCATAACATTAGTGGGCATTAGAATTGTATTATCCCTTGATTGGCATTACATAAATTACAAGGTTTTGGCACACCCTTTCACGGAGTGGACTGAGCTTTGCGCGCAGTTTTGTTCAAGGCATAGATTTTTAATTATTTTTTGTGACTTTCTTTTCATTCCTTAGAGGACATCTTCTTGTAAGCCCTGTTCAACTCACAGACGCGAGTGCAAATTTACTACCAAGAGGTCTTTCAAGCCCCTTTTCTATAATGGGAATAAATGATGCTCCTGCTCTTGCACAGGTTGAGATAGGAATAGCTATCGGGAGCCAAAGGGTTCTCTTTTGTTTTGTTTTTTGGATGAATCTTTAGTCCAACGTGTATGTTTGTCACTACAAGGCATGGGATACTCTTATGTTATTTCTATAGCGCAAATGGCATGGAATACCAGTTTGTTTAATAGCTCTTTGGATATGCTCCAGCAAGGCGATTGTGATGAATCGTGCATCGAACGACAAGACCCTATAATTGTAAATTTGATCAAATCATAGATAAATATGTCAAAATGAAATTCTGAATATGCGTCCCAGGTCTGGACTATCTATAAACCACAGACAAAAAGATGTAATTCAGATAAGAGACAAGATAATTAGAGTCCTATGCAATACAAGAAGAGAATCACTTAGAAAAGGCAAATCTGAAAATCTCGATTTAGAACGGGTCTTGCAGGAAGAATTTCCTAGTTGTTCAAATAAGGAACGCTTGTTGAATGAATTCGAAAGATATGCACAAGAATCTGGTTTCTACGAGGTAATGAGAAATAAGAACATTATTCGTCTCACAGCAAGGGGGCTATTAAGGTGTAATTACATCGGAATAATCCAGGATTATATATAATCGCGGAAATTCAATGCTTAATTGATGATGGTGAGTCTACATCATCCACTGTCCATGAGCCTTTTATTCAGTTTCCAAATATCTGAGTAATGCTGTGACGAGATTGAATCGGCAACGGTAGCATTTCCTCATAACTGCTTTTACAAGTAGATAAGATAATACGAATTGTGAAACTTGTTTGACAGTAAATGCAACATTTGCGGAATGAAGACAATTATTGATCTACCAACGCCTCTTTGAAACGAAATATCTGCTCCACAAGAACAATATAACTAATATGCTTCAGCATCGCCAGGTCTAGTTCAGAGGTCATTATTCCCTATCAATCCTAGTTTTAGTAATCATCTGCTAGTTTGCGAATAAATATCCCTCCACTTTTCTTTTCGATTACTACTTCATTATCTAGACCGCAATCACGAGCAACATCAGAAGGTATAACTAATGTTGCAGATATTTTACCAAACAGGAAGATACCGCGGGTGATATTTTCCTTATTGTCATTCTTAATGTTCTCACTCAATGTTATTTCTTTTCCTCAATCTTGTTCTCGCCTGTTCCAAAATACGTAAAATGTATCGGCTCCTAGGAATATCTCCTCGAAGATTATCTATTTCTCCAAACATTTCTTCTGAAACATAAATAGAAATTAATTTGGTCAATTTAATTAATTAATTCACATTGGTTTATATTAACAAATTTTGTTATATTAACTGGAGTTTATAACATAATATGTTAAATGCACGCACAAGAAGGCAATTAAGAGAACATAAGTTGTTAAACTTTGAAAACCATACTTCCAACCCCTCCCAAAAACTAAAGCGATTAAGGGAACTAAGTATCACCGGTCTCGGAGATCTAGCATTAATTGCCGGCGAGACAACTGATGGAATACAAGACCAAGTTTTTACCTCAAGTAAATTTGAACCAATGATTGATAAAATTTTAAAATTAGAATTTGGTCTAAGTAATTTTCCTCCGTCTGTAAACAGACTAGATCCGAGGAGGGCACAACTGTGTGCTATGTTAGTCGGCAAATGTATAACGTTTTTGAAACTTCAATATGAGTTTCTGGAACACGATTCTCCAGGATTGGCTGACATTGTATTAGGGCAACTATCTCAGGCTGCAAAGATTAGTAACGAAATTGCTAATAAAGTGGAATTATTGAATTTACGAAATGTTGCAAGCAAAACGAAACTCGAGTATCTCTTTAATTGGAAAAAAGTCACTGAAAAAGACGAAAAACTTTGGAGTTTATTATACGGAGAATTGGGTGTTCTCTTTAATATTGAAACCATAAACAGAAGTCCTGATGGAAGAGTGCTAGAGTTTAAACTCGTATTAGAATACGATGATGTGATCCCATCAGTTACAATCACCATAAACGGAGAAGGCAACACTGCAACACTGCTAATTCCCAAAGGTTCGACTAAAATCGAAAGAGAACTCATTGTCCGTAAGGTAAACGACGAACTATACCTCTTTAGGAAAATTAATAACTCATAGTCAAGAGACGGCTCCCTAACATACGTGAATTCCATTAGGATTTTTTAGATTGTGCTTTAAGCAATTCTACTTCCTTCCTTAAACTTAGTAATTCATCAGAAATATTTGTGATGGTCTCAATATTTTTCGAATTTTGTTCCTGCATTTGTTTTTCATGTTTCAATATGGGATTATTTAGGGTTAGAAGATCAACAGCCTTAAGGTAATCTTCTAGCAACATCCTTTCAGTCGGTTTATAGTAGTTCTTTTTCAAGCCCATTGAAGAGGAATGTCCCATT
>Ga0209899_1000052_pt1 | contig 20416 bp, 18 predicted proteins | sample GWRWS1_0_10_FD_187228 | JGI IMG/M metagenome (GOLD analysis project Ga0209899, IMG submission 187228) | Riverbed sediment microbial communities from areas with vegetation nearby in Columbia River, Washington, USA - GW-RW S1_0_10 (SPAdes)... | ecosystem: Environmental > Aquatic > Freshwater >...
ATTGAGGCCGTTGAAGCCCCGGCCCATCAAGGTGAAGTCGACGGCCAGGACGTCCCCTTTCTTTCCACTCGGGTAGTCCGCCGGCGCCTTCACGACCTGGTCGATGTGCGAGTCCGGGAACAGGGACACGTAGAACTTCGCAGCCTCCTCCGCTTGGCCGTCGAACCACAGGCACGGGGTGATCGTGGATGTCCCCTTCACGGTGGTTGGTTGTTTACTTGACGCTATGGTTTTTTGCATATCGGCCTCCCTTTTTGCTGGTTTACTTTGACTCAAGTCGTCGCATCAGCCCTGAGCGCAGTGTTACCTAGTTCGGATGCGCATAGCGAAGTATGACGTTGCCCGACCGGTATGCCTTGGCCTCCAGGAGCTCCAGCCTCAAGCCCTTTGACGAACCATTGAGCAACGGCCGGCCGCTTCCGAGGAGGATCGGGCTGACAGCGAACTGATACTCGTCGATCAGACCGTGTTGCGTGAGCTGAGACACAATCGAGCCGCTTCCAAAGACAATCATATCCTTGCCGGGCTGCCTCTTCATAGCCTCGATCTTGCCGGGGTTCAATTCATGCAAGAGGTGGGAATTCTCCCATGTCACCTCCTTCAGCGTTCGGGAGAAGACCAACTTGCTCATTTCGTTCAACCCGACCGCCATGGCGCGCATTTCCCGAGATCGTCGTCCCGCATCGTGCGGGTCCGTCGCGGTGGAGTTGTCGAACGCGTGTGGCCAGAATGCCTCGAAGAGCTCGTACGTGTGACGGCCGAACAGGATCGTGTCGAATCCTGGGATGGCCTCCGCGCCCGCTTTGTCAATCTCCCTGTCCGGCACGACCCAGTCTAAGTTCCCGTCGGGTCCCGCAAAGTAACCGTCCGCCGTCACTCGATTGAACATCACTATCCGTCGCATTGGATTCATTGCTCTCAATTCTGCCTCTACTTACATGTCGAACGGGAGCCCCCAAAATCGACACATAGGCGGAAGGAATCTTGACATATTCCCATATAGGAATATAATATGGTCAGCAATGCCACGAGCGTCGACGACTACGGATGTGTTTAACGCGATTGCCGAGCCCCGGCGGCGCCAGATTATCAACGCGCTGGCGGGAGGCCGGGCGCACGCGGTTGGGGAACTGGTCACCAGACTCCGCGTTTCTCAGCCGGCAATGTCCAAGCACCTCGGCGTGCTCCGCAAAGTGGGGATCGTCTCGGTGAGCATTGCCCTCGTGGCCGGCACCGTGCTGGGGTTGCTCGCGGGCTTCTACGCCGGATGGCTGGACAGCGTCACCATGAGGACGATGGATATCATGTTGGCGTTTCCGGCGACACTCCTGGCCATCTTCATCGTCGGGATCCGCGGCCCTGGCCTTAACAACGCGATGCTCGCGATTGGCGTAATCAACATCCCGATCTTCGCGCGGCTCGTGCGGGCTTCAGTGCTTCGGGTTCGACAGGAGGAGTTCGTCGATGCGGCCCGGGCATTGGGCGCTGGCCAGTCCCGCATCATAGGGCGTCACATCTTCCCCAACACACTGGCGCCGATCATCGTTCAGGCCACGCTCGGGATCGGAGCGGCAATACTTGAAGCCGCTGGGCTGTCGTTTCTGGGACTGGGTGCGCAGGCGCCGACCCCGGAATGGGGCGCGATGCTGACCAATACACGCGAGTTTCTGCGCGACGCCCCGTGGGCCGCGACCTTTCCAGGGATCGCGATCCTGCTTGCTGTCGTGGGCTTCAACCTGTTCGGAGATGGCCTTCGGGACGCGCTAGATCCTCGTCTGAGACAGTAGCCTAAGCCCTAAGCCCGCGGTCTCATCGCTCCAAAACTTCTGGGTTGACGGGATTCGGCGGCCGCTTCCCCTGCAGTACCGCCACCAGGTTTTCTGCAGCGAGGGTCGCCATGCGAATGCGCGTCGGGACACTGGCGCTGGCGATGTGCGGCGCGACCACGACGTTGTCCAGTTTCAGGAGCGGTTCGTCGTCCGGCACCGGCTCCTTTTCGAAGACGTCGATGCCGGCGGCGAAGATCTGCCGCGCCTGCAGCGCTTCCGCCAGTGCGCGCTGATCCACAACCGGACCTCGTGACGTGTTCACGAACACCGCCGTTTTCTTCATCAGGCGGAACTGATCGTGGCTGATGAGGTGGCGGGTCGACTCCATGAGCGGCACGTGCACGCTGATGAAGTCTGCCTCGCGCAGCACCTCGTTCATCTCTCGATACTCGATTCCCAGCTGCTTCTCGATGTCCTCACGCCGGTACGGATCGTAGTAGATAACGCGCATCTCAAACCCTTTCGCTCGCCGCGCCACAGCCGAACCAATGCGCCCCAATCCGATCAATCCCAGGGTCGCGCCATAGAGATCCTGACCCGCGAGCAGCATGAGCGCCCACGTTTTCCACTTCCCCGCTCTGACGTACGCATCTCCTGCCACCAGACGCCGCCCCGCTGCCAGGAGCAGGCAGAACGCGAAATCCGCCACCGTCTCCGTGAGGACATCAGGGGTGTTCGTAACCACGATCCTCCGCCGGGTGGCCGCCGGAACGTCGATATTGTCGAAGCCAACCGCCAGGTTGCTGACGATCTTCAGATCCGGCGCTAAGTCCATAAGCTCGTCGTCGACGCGGTCGGTGAGCAGGCTCAACAAGCCATCGAGTCGGGGAACCTCACGCAGCAGGGTCTCCCTGGGAACCGGAATGTCTTCCCGTTCCCAGTTCCGCACCTCAGCGGCATCCCGAACAATCTTGACTGCCTCTTCGGGGATTTTGCGGGTGATGTAGACGCGCGGCTTGGTCACTCGAAACCACTACGACTCGTAAGAAAAGTTCTCCTGTGGAAACCGTAAAAGGCCGTGCACATTGTGGAGACCGTGTCGACGTGAAGTCTTAGTTTGCCGCGGTAACCGTTTGAGGCTGATCAGCAGGTATCAGATCGGTGACAGAGACCGAAACTGGGTGGAAGATCGCGGGCAGCAATGTTTGCAGGTTGGTCATGCGTGCTGCCCTGAGCACCTCTGTCAGCACTGGTTCCAGGGTGCTAACCCCTTCCACGATCGTAATGCCTGTTTTCTTGACGTCATCGGATAACGGCTGGTCGGTCACCAGAATGGCGTGAGTACGCCATCCCTGCGACTCGAGCGTCTGGGCCTGATCACGCACGGCTTTAGCGTCCGCAGCGGACTGTTTCCCTTCCCTCGCGCGGAACACGAGCACCAAACCATGATAACAGGCGGCACCATCCAGCGCTTGGCCGCCGGGCTGCACGGTCACGGCTTCAACTCCCAGTCGCCGCAGCGTGGTTTCGACCAGGTCGCACAACCAGCGGTTCTGGCTGAGATACGACTGGCCATTCTCGCTCATCCGGTAAGCAGTGTCGCTTTTCTCTTCGCTCACCCGACGGCCGCAGTGCGGGCACGCAACCTTCGTAGCCACATAGGCTTTGATTTCATCCGGACTCTCGGACACCGCCAACCAGTGGCTGCCCTCGCTGCATAGCACGACGTACCACCGTTCTACGACACCGTCGGCGGCAAGTTGCTCCAGTGCTTCGCGCATCTGTTCGACCGACCGATCTAGTTTGAGCGCGGAGATCTGTGAAGCAAGCACTGTGGGCTTGCCGCGGATCGCCGGTTGGCCTCGCAGCAACTTGAGTAAGGCGGCCCCATCAGGAACGCGAAGGGAGGGCCGGCCGTCGCCGAGCAGACCTAACGCCGGCAGGACGTCGCGGCGGAAACGTGTGAGCCCCGTGCGCCCGTTTTCGTCTGTGATGAGATCCTTGAGTTTCCCACCCATGGCCTGCTCGAGGTGCATCTTTACGGCGGTCGCGGCCACGTGGACTTCATGCTGGTTGCGCCCGACGACCAGGACTCGAGCGATTTCCGAAGCCGGCCGATGGATGATGACTCGGGTCTGAGGCTGCGCCGGAGGGATCAGGATTTCGGTGAAACGTTCGGTCCCTCTGAGTGATACTTCGAGGGCCCGATCAGGGCGGAACTGGACAAACCGCTCGAGAACACCTTGGACTTCAAGTGTAAGACCCCGGTACCCGCTCCCCTGAAGACGGTTGAGCATCGTCGCCACGGTTGCAGGCGACCAGTCGGTCTGCTTGATGTCAAAGTATTCGAGATACATCGCTTGTCTGCGTGGATGTGCCCTATAGAGCATGCCCCTACAGCGCCTCCTCCAGACGACAGGATTTCCCTTGGTGCCGCGGAATCTCTCCGTCCAGCCCAAGATCGCCGATGACCCCATAATGCTTCCGTTTTCACAATCAGCTCGAATCCTCATTGCGGAGGATGACGAAAGCCTCCGTGGATTGCTCGTTCGCTATCTCTCCTCCCTCGGACACACCGTTGAGGCTCTGCCCGACGGCGCGGCGGCCGTGGAGAGACTCCGCCAGTCCGCCTTCGACGTCATCATCACGGACATGATCATGCCTGCCGCGGACGGTCTCGCCGTCATGCGGGCCGCGAAGACCGCCGATCCATACAGTGAGATCATTTTCCTTACAGGGATGCCCGATCTCGCGAGCGCGGTCAAAGCGCTGCGAGAAGGCGACGCATTCGATTACATCGTCAAACCATTCCCGAACGTCGAGGTCCTGCGGGCAACGATTGACCGGGCGCTCGAGCGGCGTCACCTGCGTCTGGAAAATGCCCGCCTAACGAGAGAACTCGAACTGCAACGCTCGACTGACGCGCTGACGGGTGCGTTGAACCGTCGCGCCTTCTTCGAATCAGGCGAGCGCGAAGTGGCTCGATCGATCCGGCACCGCGAGCCGATGGCACTTGTCATGCTCGACGTGGACCATTTCAAGGAAATCAACTCCGTCTTCGGCCACGCGGCGGGCGACGCAGTCATCGCGCTGCTGGCACAAATCTGCCGTCAGGAGCTGCGGGCGGAGGACCTTCTGTCGCGCTACGCGGCAGACATTTTTGTCTGTCTGCTCCCTTCCACCGTACAGGAGGATGCGGCGGGTGTGGCCGATCGCATCCGTCGCGCCATCGCCGCACAACCACCGGAGATAGGCGGGCAGAGCGTCACGGTGCGTGTCAGCGCAGGCGTGACTGCCCGGCAGGATGCAGACAGATCGCTGGACACACTCGTCCGCCGCGGGGAGCGAGCGCTGAAGCTCGCTAAAGAAGAAGGCGGAGACAAAGTCACGACTGCCTAAGGGGCCAGTCTGGAAAGTCTGTCGGTCTGTTGGTCTATTGGTCTTGCGCCTTCAAAACGCTTAGTCTTTTGGTCTCCTCGTCTACAAGTTAACAGACTCTCCAGACCGCTTTTTATAGGTAGAGCCAGCGGTAGATTCCGTAGGTCTGCAGCACCCGTTGCACGTACGCGCGCGTCTCGACAAACGGGATGCGCTCGAAAAATAGGTCCATATCGGCCCGCGATAAACGAGAGAATCGCTGCGCCGCGCCGGGTCCCGCGTTGTAACCGGCCAGCGCGAGTGGCACGTCCCCCCGGAACCGGCGCAACAGGCCGGCGAGATACGCCGTACCGAGACGAATGTTCACTTCCGGCTGAGTCAGCTGCGTCGCGCTCATCGTCGTCCCGGCGATCCCTGACGCGGTGCCTGGCAAGAGCTGCAACAGCCCGACCGCTCCGGCGATGGAGACCACCTGCGGGTCGAACCGACTTTCCTCTCTCATTACGGCGAGCACCAGATATGGGTCGACGCCTGCGGCAGCTGCGGTGGACTCCACCGCGGTCCAATACGCGCGAGGATAAGCCAGCATCCACAACTCACGATCGGCTGGAGCGCCGCCAACCAGTGCCGGCGCAATGGCCGGTTCTGAGAAGCGCAGCGCCTCATGAATGGGCCCAACTTCCAGACGGATCGCGGCCGCGGCCCGCAGCAGTTCACGGCCGGCAGATTGCGTCACCTCCGCCTCTACCAACTCGGCTGCCTCGGCATTGAATCCTAATGCGTCGAGCTCCGCAAATGCCGCACCGAACGTCTCGGCTGGAAGACGCGCGGACGTTGCTGTCGGCGCGGGCGGAGGCGGAATGGTGCGCAACCGTGTAGCTGCGCGCTGTCCGTAGAAGGTCATCGGATAGCGCTCGGCGACGAGCGCGGTATCGATGCGCGCGTCCTGACCGCGCGCAGACCTCGCCTTCGCCGCCCAGTAGAGATTCGCGGCTGCCCGCGGCGTCGTGGGATGCCGTTGCGCCGCATCGCGAAAGACGGCTTCCGCACTGGCAAACCTTCCGGCCCTGTAATGACGCCAGCCGCGTTGCCATCGGGCTTCATCGGCGGACGCCGACTTGGGATAGCGCCGCTCCAGCTCCGCAAACAGCGCGTCGCTGCGCTCACCTTCGGAATTTCGCGCCAGGAGCAGCAATGCGCGCGGCGCCCAGGATGTGGAGCCAAAGCGGGACACCACACGTTGGAGTACTCTCGTCCCTTCACCTGCGCGTCTGGCAGACAGCAGACTCCGGCCGAGCCAGTATTGCGCGCGCGCGACCTGATATGGATATCGCACAGCCTCCCTGAACGCGGAAACGGCCCGCCTTCCTCCGCCGCGCATCACCCCGATCTGCAGCCACGCATTGGCCGTGAGCTGGCCTGACGCCTGACCCCTCGCCCCCGCCAGGAGCTCGGCCTCCGCGTCCTCCGGTTGTCCGCGCTTCAGCAGCCGAAACCCGCGCAGGATCCTTGCATCCGCTGGCGGAACGGGTGCGCGCCCACCGTGCAATTCCCGCAGTCGCCGGACGGACTCCGCCGCGTGTCGATTCCCCGGGACCGCCCACCATGCCATACCGTACGCGCGAGTCGCCTGCCCCCGATCTCCAAGACGGTCAGCAGCCAGACCTAGCAACCACCATCCGTCCGATAGAACATCATCGTCCAATCCGTCCTCACGCAGCAGTGCCTGGAGTAGGCGGGCAGCGTCCGCTGTGCGCGCTGCACGCAAGAGCGCGTCGGCGCGAAGGAGCCGCAGCCGCTGGCCAAACGGTCGTTTCAACTCCCCGTCGTTGACTTCGTCGAGCGCGGACAGCGCGTCGAGTGGCCGGTGGAGGTCCAACGCTAAGCGCGCGGCGTGATAGCGCGCGTGCGCGGCCAGAGGCGCAAACCGGCCGGAGATTTCAAGGAGGATGGTGTACGCGTCATGAGTACGATCCAGCGTCTCGTAGCAGCGGGCCAGCAGGTATCCGGCCCGCGCACCGGTGGCAGTTGAGTCCGCGGCCATCGTCTGCAGCGACGCCACATGCGGCGCGCAGGCTCTCCCCTTGATCGCGGACACCGCGGCCTCGAGTGTTTCAGGGGGACGATAGAATGCCTGAACACTGCTCGCAACCCCGAGCAGGAACGTCGCAAGGGCGACAAGCACGGCCTTCATCACTATTCGACCTTCGCAGACACGACGAGTTTACGCAATGCCTCGCCGACTCGTTCCATGAATTCCTCTGCGTGTTTGCCGTCTTCACGCGGCGGCGCGATCGGAGCGCCCACGCGGACGCGTAGTCGCGCCGGTCGCGGCCATCGTGCGCCAAGCGGCCACATCGTCCCCGTCCCCCCCAGCGCCACGGGAACGACAGGCGCGCGCGCACGCATCGAAAGGAATGCGACGCCCCTGTGCAGCGGGCCGAGGTCCGCATCTTGCACCACGCGACCTTCGGGGAAGACGACGATCACCTCTCCCTGCGCGAGTCGCGACAGACAGGCGCGCATCGCTCCGACGTCGGTGAGTCCGCGCCGGATAAACACGGGATCGAACTGCCGCGCAAGCCAGAACACCACCGGGAACTGCTCGATGTGCTGCGAGGCGAGATATGTGGGCCGGAATGGAAGCGCCGCGGAGAGCACAATCACATCGATCTCGCTCGGATGGTTGCAGGCGATGACAGCGGGTCCTCGCTGCGGGAAGTGGGCGAGCCCCTCAGACTGCAGCCGCCACACGCCGCGCAACAGCCCGCGCACGAGAACCCGGAGGAGCCGATACAGCGGGCCACCGGAGGGAAGTCCACGCTGCAACATGCGCACATTCTAACAAACGGGAGCTCGGGAGCACGGAAGCGCGGGACACACAGCGAAGAGCACCCGCTATGGACACCTATCGGTGCATCGTCAGCAAGAAAGATCTGCGCACGTTCACGGACACTCCGATTGCCGACGACGTACTTCGGAAGATCCTCAACGGCGGGCGGATGAGCGGTAGCAGCCGGAACCGCCAGCCGTGGCGGTTCGTCGTCGTCCGCAACCGGGAGCGGCTTGCGGCGCTGGCCCGGTTCGGACGGTTTGCGCAGCACGTTGCCACTGCCGCGGCCGCAGTGGCCATCGTGGTCGATGACGCGGCCAACGCCTTCGACGCCGGCAGGTGCGCGCAGAACATGATGCTCACCGGCTGGAACTTCGGCGTCGCGTCGTGCCCGGCCACGCCGCACCAGCACGATGAGGCGAAACGATTCCTGGAAATCCCCCAAGGGAAGACCGTGCCGATCATCGTGTCATTCGGCTATCCGCGCGCCGCCGGGCGCGGACCGATCGAGCGCACGGCGCTGAGGATTCTTGCAGGACGCGGGCGCCGCCCGTTGGACGCAATGGTCTTTTGGGAACGGCATGGAAATGCTAAGCTAATGAATCACCGGGTATGCTAGGCGACGTGGACTCATCCTTCTTGGGCGCTCGGCGGCTCGCCGCTGCGTGCCTGATCACATTGATAGCGGTGGCCGCGGTATGGGCACAGGGCCCGACCGTGGATCAGCTGCTGACCCGGCTTTTTACCACTGAGGGCGAGGAGCCATACGAGCTGACCTCGGACTTCTCGGGGAAACTGAACCTGGTCGTCCGCGGCAGCCGCGTCACGGCCAACGCACAAGGATCATTTCGCGAGTGGCGCAAGTCCGGAGAGGTCCGGCGGCGCAAGGTCACGATCGATCGCCTGGATGTTCCACTGCTGCTCCGGCCATTCTCCGGAACGCTCCGCAGGCTCATCGAAGAGAAAGTCGAGACGCAGACAGAGAGCCAGGAGACATTTCTCGCTCACGACGTCTTCATGCTGCCGGATCTTCCTGGGCGCCAGTACGCCCTCGGCGGCGTCCACCGCAGCATCGTCGATGACGCCATCAGCCGCTACGGCAAGCCCGAAGACAAGCTCGATGTCGCCACCCGTCGCCGCATCGCGCATTGGCTCTTCACGAACCCCAACATGCGCAGCATGTTGGTCCGCTCCGGACCTCCATATGCCATGCGGGCCGTCGTCGACGACGAGGGCCACGTGTACGACCTGATCCTCTACTATGACTGGGGTAAGATCGGGACGAAAATCACCTATACACTGATCAACAGCGTCCCCGTTTGGCGAAATGTCGTCTCAGACACCGTCGGGGACTTGAGCGGCGTGGGCCGCGTCGAGGGCGATCTCGTGCTGGTCTTCACCAATCACTGTATGAATTGCGTCAGGGCACCGTCACCACCACCACGGCGGTAACCCTCCTCCCCGTGACCCGTCGGATTTGCTTCATCCTCATGCTCGTGTTTGCAGTTTCTGGCTGCGGGCAGCGCTCGACTCGTATGCAGCAAGAGCAGGACTCCCGATTTGGGTTCACGATTACGAGGCCGGCCGGATGGGTTCGCGTCGAGGAGGGCCAGACGATGGTGCGGTTTGTGCCACCCGCGCACGCAGAGCGCTCGACCTCAGCGCCCGAGTTTGTCTTAGTTCAGACCTCTGCCTCGGAAGGCGTCCTCAATGATGGGGCTATCAGGCGGGCCGTCTTCTCACTACTCACGATCCACGGGGTGTCGGGATTTCAGCCGGATCCCCGCACCTCGCCCGATGTCCTCTGGTACAAGTTCGAAGTGACCGGTGCCACGGAAGGTACCGAGTGGGCATCCGTCGGGGTCGTCGTGAGCGGCTCACGGCAGTATCAGATCGCGGTATGCGCGAAACCGCTAGAGCGCTGGCGGGACGGACAGAAACAGTGCGACGAAGTGATCAGAAGCTTTCAGCCTGGTAAGTTAAGTGAATAACTACGGGATAAGGGGATAGAGGGATAAAGGGGATAAGGTAATACACCACGTCGCTTCAGGGTTATCCCTTTATCCCCTATCCCTTTATCCCGCAGTTACGTGACCGCAGCTCGGTACCGTTTGAGCGCTTCCCGCATCCGGCGTAATCCTTCCTCGATCTTCTCCACACTGTTCGCGTAGGAAAATCTCAGGTAGCCACGGCCGTGCTCCCCGAACGCGGTGCCGGAGAGACAGGCCAGCCCGCCGTCAGTAAGAAGGAAGTCCGCCAGCCGCTTGCTGTCAGGATCTATCTTGGTGACGTTGGGGAAGGCATAGAAGGCGCCGAAGGGGACGGCGCAGGTGACGCCTTCGACCCCTTTCAGGCCCTGGACAATCACATCGCGCCTGCGGCGAAACTCAGCGACCATCTTCTTGACCGGTTCCTGAGGCCCACGGAGCGCGGCAATGCCGGCGATCTGCGTGAAGGCGGCCGCGCAGGAATTTGAGTTCACCATTAGCCGCGCAATCTTTGCGGCGAGGTCCTTCCGCATGACCCCGAACCCCAGACGCCACCCCGTCATGGCATACGCTTTGGAGAAGCCATCGAGGATGATCGTCCGTTCTTTCATCCCCGGGATGCTGGCGAGACTCACGTGCGTGCTGTCATACATGATCTGCCAGTAGATTTCATCCGCCAGTACCATTGCGCCCGACCGGCCAACAATCTCCGCGATCGCCTCGATATCGTTTCGCGTCAGGACCGATCCGCAGGGGTTGTGGGGGCTGTTGAGGACGATGAGCCTTGTTTTCGGGTTCACGAGCCGTCGCAGATCATCTGGATCGACTCGAAAGCCGCGTTCCTCGCGTAAGACCAACGGTTTGGCCACGGCACCCGCAAACCGTGCGACCGACTCATAGATCGGATACCCGGGGTCGGGATAGATAACCTCATCGCCCGGGTCGACAAGGGCGAGGATCGCAAAGAACATGATGGGTTTGCTGCCCGGCGTGATCACGATCTCATCGGGATCCACCGGGATCCCGCGCGTCACCGACACGTGCTCCGCTACGGCCTCGCGCGCTTCATACAGCCCGGCGGACGGCGTGTAGTGCGTGAAGCCGTCATGCAGCGCGCGAATGGCGGCGTCCTTAATGTGCGCCGGCGTGTCGAAGTCGGGCTCTCCGATCTCGAGATGGACGACCGATTTCCCCGCACGTTCGAGTTCCCGCGCTCTAGCCAGCACTTCAAACGCGGTCTCGGTGCCGAGCTCACTCATTCGATCAGCAAGCCGAAGCTCCACGGTCGTCACCCCACGACAAGAAGCTGAAAAGCTGGAGAGCTAGAAGGCTGAAGATTTACTGCGGCTGCTCTCCGGCTATTCAGCTTTTCAGCTCTCCAGCTGAATTCCCTTTGATTCGTGTCCCTGTCTGACCAGCGAGTGCGCGCCCAATGCTCTCTGGTGTTGTAATCAGCGCCTCGTGACCGCCAGCTTCCATGAACCTGATGGCCGCCAGGATCTTGGGCCCCATGCTGCCCGGAGGAAAGTGTCCCTGGCTGAGATACTGCTTGGCCTCGGCTACCGTCATCTCTGAAAGGTCGCGCTGCTCCGGTTTGCCGTAGTTAATTGCGACACGCTCGACGGCCGTTGAGATCAGTAGCAGATCCGCGCCAATCGACTGCGCGAGCAGCGAGGTGGCCAGGTCCTTGTCGATGACCGCCTCGACGCCAGCAAGGTCGTCATCACCCTGCCGGATCACGGGGATTCCGCCGCCGCCGGCGGCGATCACAATGATCGACTGGTGCACCAACCCTTTGATCACCAGGCGTTCGACAATTTCAAGGGGCATCGGCGACGGCACAACACGCCGCCATCCCCGGCCAGCGTCTTCCACCATCCTCCAGCGGCGCTCGCGCTGGAGACGCTCGGCCTCGTCGCGTTCGTAGAAAGGACCAACCGGCTTGGTCGGACGGTGGAATGCGGGATCCTCCGGATCGACAACCGTCTGGGTCACAACGGTCACCACGCGCTTGCGGATTCCCCGGCGGCGCAATTCGTTACCCAGCACCTGCTGCATGAGGTAGCCGATCGAACCCTGGGTCTGGGCTCCCAGCACGTCGAGCGGCAAGGGAGGCGCCGCGGCGGCGGCCAGCTCTGAACGGAGCAGGTTGAAGCCGACTTGCGGGCCGTTGCCATGCGTCAGGACGAGGTCCCAGCCCTGCGACAGCATCGCCCCCAGGTGGCCGCAGGTTTCCTCCAGCGCCGCGATTTCCCCGGCCACGGAGGGCCGCGCCTCGTCCTTTATCAGCGAGTTCCCCCCAATGGCAACAACCGCGACCGGCATGATCCTGGCTCTTTTGGCCAAACCAGGCTGGTCCCCCTCCCCGGCACCGTTCTTGCTCCTTGGAGGGGGTAAGCGGCCCTAGCTGAGGGGGATGCCGGGTCGAGAACACCGATAGGCGGGGCCAACCATTACGGCAAACACGGAGGGAACACGCCAATGCGCGTGTCAATAGGGTCCAGTTTCGTGGTCGCGCTCCTCATCGTCACGCTCGCGATTAGCGCATTGTCGCTTGGGACCACTGGGCCAGTGTCCGCTGAGGGACCCCAGGTACCGAAGCGCTATATCCTGCTGGGCAGAAATGAGTCGCTTCCACTCGGCGTGGAGTCGGTCATCGCAGCGGCAGGCGGGCGTGTTGTTGAAATGGTGCCCGAGATCGGAGTCGCCGTCGTCGAGTCTGACGAGCCGAACTTCATGGATGCGGCCAGTGGGATCAGCGGCGTCGAGTCGGTCGCCGAAGACGAAATGGTCTACATCGGTGGTCTCGCCTCAGATATTACGCTGGAGGCCGAGGCTGCTGCCGAGGGGACCGTGGTGGAAGGCCACAACCCGCAACTCGCACGGTTCTTCTTCGTGCAGTGGGCAATGAAGACGATCGACGCGGATGACGCGTGGGCGCAAGGTTTCACTGGCAGCCCGAGCGTCGATGTGGCCGTGATTGACACCGGTATCGACTACACGCATCAGGAACTGGCTGGCAAGGTTGATCTGGTCAGAAGCAAGTCGTTCTACTATGAGGCGCTCATGCCTCTCCCCCCGGGCCTGCCGGCGGGCACGCCGATTCTGCCCATCCTGGACTTCAATGGCCACGGGACGTTCGTAGCGGGACTCATCGCCGGCCACGGCCTCAGTATCGCCGGCGTCGCGCCGCACGTGAACCTGATTGCGGTGAAGGTCGGCGGCCGCAACGGATTCGCGCCCTGGAGCGCGATCATCTTGGCGATTCGCTATGCTGCGGACTCAGGTGCTGACATCATCAACATGAGCTTTGGTTCCCGGATGACCAGGGACGAACTCAACGCAGGTCATCTGAAGCAGGCCCTCAAGCGCGCGATCAAGTATGCTGAGCGCCGCGGAGCCTTTCTGGTCGCCTCAGCCGGTAACGAAGGAACCGACTGGGATCATGAACACGATCTGACAAAGGTGCCGGCTGAGTTCCCAGAAGTCAACGCTGTGTCCGCGATCGGACCGACGAACTTCATGGGCTTTATCTCACTGGCCCCCTACTCCGACTTCGGCCGAACGATCGTGAATTTCGCCGGCCCGGGTGGCAACGCGACACCGTTTCGCTGTCTGCCGGTGCTCGTGCCACCCATGACGGGCACGATGGTCGCGTGCAACCCGCTGCTGCCGCTCCCTAACGGCAACCCCAATCCAGTTGGAATGCCGGCGGACGCGATGATCGGTGCCTGCAGCCGCTTCGTCCAGTTCCTACCCAACAACATGATCGTGTTTCCGTGCCGCACGGGTCGCACCAACGTGTTCAACGTCGGGACCAGCATGGCCGCGGCGATCGTCAGTGGAGTGGCCGCGATTGCTGATGGCGTCGCCGGCGGCGCGTTAAACGGCGATCAGCTCCGCCAGATTCTCCGGCAGACGTCGGTCGATCTCGGCCGCCGCGGCGCGGACGAGTATTATGGCAACGGGCTGGTCAATGCGCTGGCCGCAGGACGCTGTGCCCAGGAGCACATCAGCATGCACAACGGCGACGCGAAGATGAAAGGCAACTGCCGCTAAGGATTGAGACAGGAGCAAAAGCACACAGTGTACCGGTTCGGCCGGGGTCAGCGTGTACATGCATCACCCTCAAGAACATCGGGTGCAGCATCAGGCACGTAGCGCGTAAGTGACTTCGAGCCGACCACAACCAGCAAGGGGAGGAGCCCCCACCTCCCCTTGCGGCGTTTTAGCGAGGCCCCGGTAGGGGCCAACCTCTTTCCCTCTCCCCGTTGAGGGAGAGGGGTAGGGTGAGGGGGTAAAGCTTCTGCTAAAATTTGGGCTGTCGTGCAGCCTGTTCGTTTCATCCAATATGGGTTGGGATCCATCGGTATCGGCATCGCCGAGCTTGCGCTCGCGCGCGGCCACCGCATCGTCGGCGCCTTCGACATCGATCCCGCGAAAGTCGGCCACCCCCTCTCGACCCTGCTCCGGCACCCGGCGGCGCCTGCGGACGTCCGTATTGCCTCTCCTGACGCCACTGCTCTTGCCGTGCGCGCGGACGTTGCGCTGCACTCGACCCAGTCACGGCTCTCGCAGGTGCGCTCACAGCTTGAGTCATTGATCGACCTCGGCGTCCATGTGATCTCCACATGTGAGGAGCTCGCGTTCCCCTGGCATCACCATTCCGGCGATGCCGCCGCGCTCAATGAGCGCGCTCACGCGCGTGGCGTTGCCGTAGTCGGACTCGGGGTGAATCCCGGATTCGTCATGGATGTCCTACCCGTTGTCCTCACGTCTCCTTGCCACGCGATTACGGGGATCACCGTGCAGCGTGTCGTTGATGTTGGGCGCCGCCGGCGCCCGCTGCAACAGAAAGTGGGCGTGGGGCTGACGGTTGACGCGTTCCATGAAGGCGTTGCGGCGGGGCGGCTCGCCCACGTGGGCCTTCCCGAGTCTGTCGCGATGATCGCCGACGCCATGGGATGGACGCTTGGCGCCATCGACGAGACTATCGACCCGGTCGTGGGCAGTGACCGTCGGGTTATAGGTCTTCATCAGAGGTGCCGCGGCATGCGTGACGGCGCCGCTGCAATCACGCTCGATCTGACCATGGCCGTCGGCGCCAAAGATCAGCGAGACACGGTTGCCGTTGATGGAGACCCACCACTGCGAATCGAACTTCCCGGTGGGGTGCAGGGCGATCAGGCTACCTGCGCAATCGTGGTCAACGCGATCCCTCAGATCCTCGCTGCTCCACCCGGACTGCGCGTGGCGACTGAACTGCCTCCCCGCGCGCCCGCGTCGCGTTCCCTTCCTGGCTAGTCAAGCACCACGATCGCGGCGGTAAGGACGACGACTTGCGCCGCGCCTGCTTGCCGCAGAGCCCTTGCGCACTCCGATGCTGTGAAACCGGTGGATAACACGTCATCGACGAGGAGGACCGTCTGGCCTTCGATCGAGCAGGCAGCGAAGAACGCTCCGCGGACATTTGCCCTGCGATCATCTAAGGTCAATCCGCTCTGCGCCTCGGTCGCTTGACGTCTGACCAACACATCTGACCTCACGAGCAATCCAAACCGACTGGCAATTTCTGCGGCCAGCAGTTCCGACTGGTTGTAGCCGCGCTCGCGCAGGCGGCGATGATGCAAGGGAACCGGGATCACAAGGTTCGCGGCAGGCAGGCGTACTCCGGCAAGACGTTCCGCCATCAGCGCGCCAAGCGGCGCGGCGAGCGCCCGCCGGCCTTTGAACTTCAGCGCGTGGATCGCTTCGCGCAGCGTGCCATCGTAAATCCCGGCCGCGCGGGCGACCGCAAAGCGCAGACGGCGATGGCGACACGGTATGCAGGTGAAGATGAGATCACTCGGTCCTCGTAGAGGCTTCCCACATTTCTGACAGACAGGGGATCGGACCAGCCGGAAGGCGCCGCGGCAGGCCGCGCATAGCGGGAACGTTGCTGACTTTCGGCATACTTGACACGCCGGCGGGAAGACAAGGTCGAGCAGGCCGCGCAACGCGCTCATGGCGCCGGCGTTCGAGCAGGAGCGTCGTCGATCCCTGACCTGCTTTGGTCATTTGTAGTTCATCGGTGCCTGGCACCGATGAACTACGTGCCCTCTTCCCAGGACTGGAGGTATTTCTTCTGTTCGGGGGTGAGCTCGTCGATGCCGACGCCCATCGCTTCGAGCTTCAGTCGCGCCACCGTCTGATCGATGTCTGATGGCACCGTGTACACGTTCGGTTCGAGACTTCGGCCGCTTTTTGCAAGATACTCCGCTACCAGGGCCTGGTTTGCGAAACTCATGTCCATGACCGCCGCCGGGTGGCCCTCCGCCGCGGCAAGATTGAGCAAACGGCCTTCGGCCAGAAGATATAGTCGCCGCCCGTCTGCCATGCGATATTCCTGGACGAACTCCCGCATTTCTCGCGTCGACGACGCCATGTCCGACAGCGCCGGTATGTCGATTTCGACGTTGAAGTGACCCGAATTCCCGAGCACCGCACCGTCCTTCATCGCCTCAAAGTGCTCCTTGCGCAGGACCGAGCGATTTCCGGTCACGGTGATAAAGATGTCGCCGACTTTGGCCGCCTCGGCCATCGGCATCACCATGTATCCTTCCATCGTGGCCTCGAGCGCGTGAAGCGGCGAAACCTCGGTGACGACGACCTGCGCTCCCATGCCTCGCGCGCGCATCGCCAGCCCGCGGCCGCACGAACCGTAGCCGCAAACGACCATGGTCTTGCCCGCCAGCAGCAGGTTCGTTGCTCGCAGCAATCCATCGATCGTCGACTGTCCTGTCCCGTAACGGTTGTCAAATAAGTGCTTGGTCTTCGCGTCGTTCACGGCGATAATCGGATACTTGAGGGCCCTATCCTTTGCCATCGCGCGAAGCCGGATCACGCCCGTGGTGGTTTCTTCTGTCCCGGCGACGATCTCTTTGAGCAACTCCGTGCGATCGCTGTGGATCGTCGACACAAGGTCGGCGCCGTCGTCCATGGTGACATGTGGTTTGAAGTCCAGCGCCTGGTTGATGTGGCGGTAGTACGTATCGCGGTCCTCTCCTTTGATCGCGAAGACGGCAATCTGTTCTTCGACAAGCGCGGCGGCGACGTCATCCTGCGTGGACAGTGGGTTGCTGGCGCACACCCGCACCTGAGCGCCGCCGGCCACGAGCGTGCGCATCAGGTTCGCGGTTTCAGTTGTCACATGAAGACACGCCGCGATCCGCAGGCCGTGTAGCGGCCGCTCGCGGCTGAACCGGTCGCGGATCTTTGCCAGCACAGGCATCTCTGCGTCGGCCCACTCGATCCGCTGCCGGCCCTTTTTGACCAACCCCATGTCCTTGACGTGGTGCTCCATAGCACACTCCAAAAGCGTTGAAGGTTGAAGGTTAAAGGTCGAAGGTCACAGCAACCCCTCCGGCACCTTCAACATTCAACCTTCAACGCTGTTATTCGATGAAGTCCTTCAGACGTTTTGAACGTGAAGGGTGACGCAGTTTGCGGAGCGCCTTCGCCTCGATCTGCCGGATGCGCTCACGGGTGACACCGAACTCGCGCCCCACCTCTTCCAGCGTGCGCGGCCGTCCGTCATCAAGCCCGAAGCGCAGCTTCAGCACCTTTCGTTCGCGCGGCGTAAGGGTTTCGAGCACGTCCTCCAGCTGCTCCTTGAGCATGGTGAAGGACGCGGCTTCGGCGGGAGCCAGCGCTTCCTGATCCTCAATGAAGTCGCCGAGATGGCTGTCCTCTTCCTCGCCGATCGGCGTCTCCAGCGAGATCGGCTCCTGTGCAATCTTCATGATCTCGCGCACGCGCTCCGGAGCCAGGCTCATGGCCTGCGCGATCTCTTCAGCGGTGGGATCGCGACCCTTCTCCTGCAGCAGCGAGCGCTGGATCCGGACGAGCTTGTTGATCGTCTCCACCATGTGCACCGGGATGCGGATCGTGCGCGCCTGATCCGCGAGCGCGCGGGTGATCGCCTGCCGGATCCACCAGGTGGCATACGTGCTGAACTTGAAACCCTTGCGCCAGTCGAACTTCTCGACTGCCCGGATGAGGCCCAGATTGCCCTCTTGGATCAGGTCGAGGAAGAGCATTCCTCGCCCGACATACTTCTTGGCGATACTCACGACCAGCCGCAGGTTGGCCTCGATGAGGCGGCGCTTGGCTTCCTCGTCGCCCTTCTCCATCCGCTGGGACAGGTCGACTTCTTGTGCCTGGGAGAGGAGCGCGACCTTCCCGATCTCCTTGAGGTACATCCTAACCGGGTCATCGATCGCGACACCCTCGGGCACAAGCGGCTCTTCCTCCTCGTCCTTGCCTTTGGGCTTCGCCTCCTCAGCATCTTCAACGACATCGATCCCCTGTTCGAGCAATGCCTGGTACACCCGGTCGATGAGCTCAATTTTCTGCTCAGCCTCCGGGAACTGCTCGAGGATCTCGTCGTGCGTGAGATACCCGCGCTTCTTGCCCGTCTCAACCAGGGCCTTCAGCTGCTCTGGCATCTCCTGCGGCTCGGTTGTGGTTGCCGCGTCTGGCGCGGCCTTTTTCTTAGCCATGGCTTTTCTGCTTAACCAGTTCTAGGTACGCCATCTGCAACCGTCGAACCTGCTCTAGGTCCCCGGCCGCCTGGGCCGCGGCGATCTGCCGGCCCAGCATCTCCCGCCGTTCCGCACCGGGGATGCGGCGGGTCAAGTAGTCCATCGACTCCTGCACTGCCCGCTGCTTGTCTTTTTCCTCCACGGGCGGAGCCTCGAACACCAATTGCATCAACAGCCGTTTGGCCTCCTCATCCTCTATCAATTCCTGTAACACTTCGGGGCCGCTACTAGACTCCAGCAGGACGCCTGCCAGGACCCGGTGGCGTGGTTCGACAAAATCCTTCACCGACAGTTGCTCGGCCACCGCCGGCCGCAGATCCGGCTCGAGCACCATCAAATGCAGCAGGATCCGTTCCGCCTGTTGTCGTGCCCGATCTGGCCCGGCCGGCGCCGGCGGCTCATTCGCGGGGCTCCCTCCGCGCACGGTGCGCCGAAGGCGCTGCCGGACTGCATCCTCCCGCAGGTTCAGCCGCTCGGCCATACCCCGGATGTACTCTGCCTGCCGGATGGGATTGCGCACGGCCGCAAGGACCGGAATCAGCTCGTCGGAGATCCGAACCTTGCCCTCAACGGATTTCGGGTCGTGGCGCGATATTGCCATCGTGAGCTGGTACTCAAACACCGGCAGGGCCCGTTCCACCAGGGCGTGGAATGCCTCCGCCCCCGTTTCACGCACAAACCCATCCGGGTCGCCTGAGGGCAACACCACAACGCGCACGGGCACCTCCGCCTCCTCAAACAGCCCCATGGCGCGCTCCATTGCCCGGAGTCCGGAAGCGTCGGCGTCATACACAATGACGGCCTTTGACGCGAATCGCTTCATCACCAGTACCTGGTCCAGTGTCAGCGCGGTGCCGAGTGATGCCACGGCATTGGCAATGTCAAATTGATGACATGTCAGCGCGTCCATGTTGCCTTCGACCACGATCATCTCATCAAGGTGACGGATTGCCTCGCGGGCAAGGTTGAGTCCGTATAGTGTCCGGCCTTTGTTGAACACCGACGTCTCTTTGGTGTTCAAGTACTTGGGCTCGGCCTGATCGAGCGCGCGCCCGCCGAATGCTATTGGCCGATCCTGGAGATCAAAAATCGGAAAGATCAGCCGGTGCCGCAGCAGGTCATAGTGTCCGTCCCCACTGGGACGCGGATTGACCAGTCCACCTTTCTCCAACAGCGACGGCGCATAGCCCTTGCTGCGGAGCGTCTTGAATAATTCGTCCCATGCGTGCGGCGCGTAGCCGAGACGGAAGCGTTCCGCCGTCTGCTCATCCACACCCCGCTGCTTGAGATACTCTCGCGCGGCCTTCCCCTTTTCCGGATGGCGAAGCTGCTCGCGATACCATGTCGCCGCCGCATCCAGCGAGCGGTAGAGTAGATCCCGTTCTGATGCCTTGCGTTCCTCGTCGGGCGTCCGTTCCAACCTCACGCCCGCGCGTCGCGCCAGCGTATCGACGGACTCGCCAAACGAAAGATTGCTTATCTTCATTACGAAGTCGAACGCGTCGCCCCCAAGCGAACATCCAAAACAGTGCCACAGCCCCTTCTCCCGGTCGACATGGAACGACGGCGTCTTCTCCTGATGAAACGGACACAACCCTTTGTAGTAGCGCCCGGTCTTCTTCAGCGCAACATGCTCACCGGCGATCTCTACCAGGTCGACCCGCGCTCTGATCTCTTCTTTTATGTCGCTCGAGAGCCGTCCGCGCATAGGACACCTTTAGGACGGAGAACATCTCCGGAAAATTCCCCGCGGGGAACTTCAAAAGGCCTTATCCGCAATGGATAAGGCCCTCCACGTGCTGGACATAATCTACCTTCGGAAACCTGTCTTACCTTCCTGCCGAAACGTTTCCCGTCCTTATATTA
>Ga0209899_1000054_pt1 | contig 19914 bp, 19 predicted proteins | sample GWRWS1_0_10_FD_187228 | JGI IMG/M metagenome (GOLD analysis project Ga0209899, IMG submission 187228) | Riverbed sediment microbial communities from areas with vegetation nearby in Columbia River, Washington, USA - GW-RW S1_0_10 (SPAdes)... | ecosystem: Environmental > Aquatic > Freshwater >...
TGGGATAGGGGATTTGACAGGTAAAGCGGCCAACCTGCTAGCGCGCAGCGGGTCGTGTGCCCAGGTCAAGCGGGTGCTGCCCGACGTAGGCCAACCTTCCGCCGGCCAGCAGGTACTCGCGTTCGCGGGTAGTCAGGTCGACGCTCACCTGGATGTCCCTGTTCTTTGTATTATTTCGAACGGGAAATGTCTGATCGCCTCGTGCCAGGACCGTACGGATATCTGTGATTTCCAGTTCGTCGTTCTGACCCACGTGCTCGTAGTCCAACGGGTCTCTGAAGGTCATGGGGATGAGTCCCCAGTTGATGAGGTTGGCGTGGTGGATGCGCGCAAACGTTTTGGCGATCACGCCTTTCACGCCCAGGTACATCGGCGCCAGCGCGGCATGCTCGCGCGACGAACCCTGGCCGTAGTTCTCTCCGCCGACGATGAACCCGCCACCATGTTCTTTGGCCCGCTGGCTGAACCCCGGGTCCAGCCGGTGGAAGACAAACTCCGCCAGCTTCGGAATGTTGGACCGGTACGCCACGATTTCGGCGCCTGCCGGCATGATGTGGTCGGTGCTGATGTCATCACCGACCTTGATGAGCACGATGCCGGTCAACGCCGGCTCCAGCGGAGCCTTCACGGGCGCAGGGCGGATATTATCCCCGTGATGGACCTTGATCTGCGCGGCTTCTACGAGGTCAGCGGGTGGGATCAGGTTGGGATTCTCCTGAGAAATAGCCGCCGGCAAGTCCGCGCGAGGCGCAGCCATGCCCAGCTCCTTCCCGAGATCTCGTGGATCGGTGATCACTCCTTTAATAGCGGTCGCGGCAGCGGTCTCAGAGCTGGCCAGGTATACCTGATCTTCTGTGAGCCCACTGCGTCCCTTGAAGTTTCGGTTGATCGCGCGCAGGCTCTTCGTCCCAGGAGCCGGCACGTGACCGAAGCCGATGCATGCACCACAGGTGGGCTCGGCGACGTTTACGCCCGCAGCGATGAGATCGGCGACGGCGCCCTCCCGGGCCAGGACCTCCAGATCTGCGCGGCTGCTGGGGTGAATGAAGAAGTACACCTCGGGATGGACGCGCCGGCCTTTTACCACACGCGCCACCGCAGCGAGGTCCGTATAGGAGCCGTTGGTGCATGAGCCGACCATGACCTGTTCAACCTTCGTTCCCGCAACATCTCGCACGGGGACCACGCGATCCGGCAGGCTCGGGAGGGCAACCAGCGGTTCAATCCTTGATAGGTCCAGATCTAGCGATTCATCGTAATCAGCATCGGCGTCCGGCGTGAATTCGCGCCAATCGTTCGGACGTCCGAGGCGCCGGAAGTAGTCCTTGGTCACATTGTCGGAGGGGAAGATGGAAGTGGTCGCCCCCAGCTCGTAACTCATGTTGGTGACCGTGACACGCTGCTGGGCGTTGAGTGTTTTGATGCCCGGCCCTACAAACTCAAAGATCTTTCCCTTTCCGCCCCGTACGGTGAGCCGACGCAGCAACTCGAGAATCGCGTCCTTTGCCGTGCACCAGGGTTGGAGCTCGCCGGTCACGTTCACCCGGACGACGGTGGGGGCGTCAAAGAAATAAGGACCACCAGCCATCGCGATCGCGACGTCCATGCCGCCCGCGCCGATCGCAAGCATCCCCACGCCGCCGCAGTGGGGCGTATGGCTGTCGGCGCCCAGCACCGTCTCGCCCGGGATCGCGAAATGCTCCAGATGGATTTGATGACCGATGCCGGTTGCGGGTTTGCCGAACCAGATACCGTACTTCTTGGAGGCTGTCTGCAGATAAAGGTGATCTTCCATGTGCTCGGGCATGATGTGGAGCACGTTGTGATCTGCGTAGCAGGCGACGAGCTTGCAGCGGACGCGGTCCAAACCCATGGCCTCGAACTGAAGGAACGCCTGTGTCGCGGTCAGGTCCTGCGCGAGCACTTGATCGACGCGGATCCCGATCTCTTCCCCGAGAACGAGGCGGCCTTCAGCGAGGTGAGCTTCGAGGATTTTGTGGGTGAGGGACTTGCCCATACTTAAACTATACTACGCTCCCTCGATGTCATTGCGAGGAGCGAGAGCGACGAAGCAATCTCAGATTGCTTCGCTTCGCTCGCAATGACTGCAGAGTCAGCTTTCCGAAGCTTTCCTGACGGCGTGTAACTTGTCGTCGCTGATGTCTATCGGGATTGTACATCCGGGGGCAAGGATGAGGCGTGTGCCCCCTGTCTGCGCAATTGCGTCTCTGACTTCTGTCGTAATCGCCTCGCTGGTGCCGCTGGCGAGGGTTCCCGTTTCGTTCACGCCACCGGCGAGGCTCCCCGAGTAACGTTCCCTGGCCTCTCTCAGCGTCGGCGGGGTCCGGCGGTCGTGCCAGTTGATCACATCGGCCGGGTAATCGGTCAACTGATCAAACATGATGCCGGTCCCGTGGATATGCAGGACGCGGAGATCGCCACCTGATGCCGTATCCAGGACACGCAGATCGTATGGCCGGCCGAACTCCTCGTACTCCTCGACGGTTATGTATTCTGTCGTAGCGCACTGGGTCGCGAAGAAGATGCCGTCGACTCCTGCGGACAGCGTCTCTGCTGCGAACCGTGACGTGACGTCCGTGATGCTCTCGAGGCCTCTATGCAGTTCTTCAGGAGATTCGCGGAGGTAACGCACCAGGGCTTGGTCTCCGCTGAGCGTGCGGGCAATCGCCAGTGGGCTGAAGATGGTTGACAGGATCAGCAGTTGGGGGAACGCATCGCGGACCAGCCTCAGCGCGTGAAGTTCGCGCCCATAGACGCCTGCGGTCACATCGAGCGGTTTCAGGTGTGACCAATCGCCCGGTTTCTTGATCGGACGGTCGGTGTACTGTCTTGTTCCGGCTGGGTTAGGTTTGTAACTTGCTCGCAGCCCCCAGTCGTCGCCGTAGTAGCCCGAGGCCGGAGTGACCTTGAGAAAATCCCAATCGAATTTCTTCTGGAAGGCGATGTGTGCGGCCGCGAGGGACTCCGCGCGCTGATCCTCGGCTGGGAAATGACGCCAGAACGCAACCGGAACCCGGTCAATAGATCTCCCCGCGATCGCGGAGAGCACCCGGTCGCGACCGGTCATCTAGGGGACGTCATGTGAAGATCAGTTCGGCGAGCGCCTTCGGGTATTTCGTCAGCACGTTGCATCCATCTTCAGTCACGATGATTGTGTCCGAATGCCGGAATCCCCCTAGCCCTTCCACGTAAATCCCTGGCTCGACCGACATCACCATGCCGGGCTCGAGCACCGTGTCGTCACTTGCGGCAAAGAACGGGAGCTCGTGGATATCGATGCCGATGCCGTGGCCGGTGCGGTGCATGAACGCCTTCCCGTAGCCCGCGTCTTCGATCACCGACCGCGCCGCGCGGTCGACATTCTTGCAGGGAACTCCGGGCCGGATCGCGTCGATCGCCGACTGCTGCGCGTTGAGCATGATGTTGAACAACTTCCGTTGCTCCGCTGTTGGATCTCCCACGAAGATCGTGCGCTCGTCCTCCGAGTAGTAGCCATCGACGATGCAGCCCGTGCCATGGATGACGACGTCACCACGGGCCAGAGGCTTTCCTGAAGGGATCGAGTGCGGGAGCACAGTCTTCGCGCCCGAGACAGGGCGTGAGCCGGCAGTAATGGGCAAGTCAGGATAGCGTTTGCCGGCTTCCATCAGCATCGCGGCGTTCCCCTTCGCGAGGATCTCGATCTCTGTCGCGCCCGGTACGCTGGCATCTGACTCGACCTGCATCCCAACGTCTGCAAGTTCAGCCCCGATGCGGATCAATCGCAGTTCGTCGTCATCTTTGACCATGCGGAACCCCTCAACGACGCCCTTGGTGTGTTCCAGACGGGCCTTCCAGGCTCCGGAGAGATAGTTGTAACCTTCTAGCGTAAATCCGGTAGGCTCGAACCCGACCCGCCGTCCTTCAAGCTCGCGCTCGCGCAGCACCTCTGCGAGAAGATCGATCGCGAGTTGCAACGTTGACTTTCCGCTGAGGCCGCCGAGGGCCATGTCCGAGTATGTCCTGATGTCCTGGATGGCCGAGCGTTGCCGCGCGTGTGTTTCCTCGAGCTCGGGAATGATCAGGGCCGGCCTGTCGGACACGAGGACCAGCACCGGTCGCGAATACGTGATCGCATGGAAGCCGGATGCATAGTACGTGTTGGCCGGCGTGCTGATGATGAATCCGTCGAGCCCGCCGTTCCGCACGGCAGCCTGCATCTTGTCGATCCGCATCTGTCACCTCGCCGTGAGTTACCGTTCCCCGTTGCGCGTTCCCTGTTCGCGGAGTTCTTTCTTCATTTGATGCATGTAGACGAAGAAACCCAGACGCTTCCAGAAGGGGATGGCCTCGGAGTTGTTGGCCGCGACTGTAAGCTCCACCAGGGTCACGCCACGCTGATCGAACCACGCGAGGATCTCTTCCACGAGACGCCGCCCCAGCCCGCGCCGGCGGAACTCTTCTCTGACATACACGTCGTGGATGTAGCCGCGAAATCGGTGCTCGAAAAATGGTGGCAGCGTCGTGATTCTGCCGACGGCGTATCCGATGACCTCCAGGTCCTCTTTGGCAACGAGCGCCAGCGCGTCCTCGCGTGCCATGAGGGTTTTCAGGTACGCGCCGTACTCGCGCGGCCATTCCGGTGACGGCGTGAATGCCGGATCCAACGACGCGTGGAATCCCGCCAGTTCGCCCCACACCGGCAGGATCTGTTTGATATCCCGAGCAGTGGCCCGGCGGATTTCGAAGGTCATTACGGCGTTAGAATCTTTGTGTTCGCTGGAAGGCATTCCTGTTGTGTCGGCAGGAGATCGCTTCGCCGCGCACGCAATGACAAGGTGCCGATGGATCACGTCATTGTTGATGTCCAGGATTTGGTCAAGCGTTACGGCGCCATCACGGCGGTCGATCACGTCAGCTTCCAGGTCAATCGCGGCGAGATCTTCGGCATCCTTGGTCCGAACGGAGCGGGAAAGACTACCACGCTCGAGATGGTTGAGGGGCTCCGCGTGCCCGATGAGGGCACCGCAGTGGTCGACGGTATCGACGTCCGCCGGGACCCTCGCGGGGTCCGGTCTCTCATCGGGGTTCAGCTGCAAGAGGCGGGCTTCTTCGACCGCCTGACGGTTGAAGAGACGCTGCAGTTGTTCGGGTCGTTTCAGCGCAAGATGCTTCCACCGGCCGACGTCATCGATCGAATGCAGCTTCAGGACAAGCGACGCGCGTGGGTGATGAACCTCTCCGGCGGCCAGCGTCAAAGACTTTCGATCGCCGTCGCACTGATCAACGATCCCCGCATTATTTTCCTGGACGAACCGACGACGGGGCTCGACCCTCAGGCGCGACGCAATCTCTGGGATGTCATTGAGCGATTCCGGGAGGAAGGCCGGACGGTCGTGCTGACCACCCATTATATGGAAGAAGCGCAGCGGCTGTGCGACCGGGTGGCCATCATGGATCACGGCCGCATGGTCGCGCTCAACACCCCGCGGGCACTCATCCGCACGCATGCGCCAAGCACGACCGTAGCCCTGACAGTACTGGATGGCGATCTGGTGTATGCATCGTTGCCGGGTGTGCGTCACGCGGAAGTCAGCAACGGCGAGGTTGTGCTCGCCACGAGTGACCCGATGCAAACGGTGCAAGCTCTCATGGAGTCCAGCCGCGCCGGGCAGATCGGATTTCACCAGTTACGGGTCGAGGAGGCCACACTCGAGGACGTGTTCCTACAACTCACCGGACGGAGATTGCGGGAATGAGAGCGTTCTTCATGACCATCAACATGGGCTTCCGGCACTACTTCCGCGACCGGAGCACGGTGTTCTGGGGCATTGCGTTCCCGCTCATTCTCATGGGGTTGATCGGGCTCGCATTTGGGCGGAGTGACAGTCTCACATTTTCGTTGGGATTCGTCGATCGTGGTGGCGGCCCGCTTGCCGAAGGATTGCGGCGGGGGTTGAACGAGGTCCCTGTGTTCCGTCTCATGGAAGAGACCGACGAGCCCATGGCCCTCGAAGCGCTGCGCAAGGGCCGCCGGACGCTGGTGGTTGTCGTGCCCGCAAACGCCGGTGAGCCCGTGCGCGTCTACTTCGATCAGGCCCGCCTGCAAGACTCGCGGACAGCCCTCGTCATCCTCGAACGTTTCATCGCCGAGGCAAATCTTCGCCTCTCGGGAGCCCCGGAGGTCGTGCGAATTCAGGCGAGGGGGCTGCAGGGGCAGCGCCAGTTGAGATTCTTTGACTTCTTGTTGCCGGGTATCCTCGCGATGACGGTGATGCAGACCGGACTCATGGGTGTGACCTGGGTCGTCGCCGAGTACCGCCAGCGGCTGATCCTCAAGCGGATCCTCGCCACGCCAATCCACCCCTTCGTGTTTCTGGGTGGGCTCGTCGGGCGTTACACGGTCACGAATTTCGTGCAGATGGCGATCATCGTGGCGGTCGCCATCTTTGCCTTCAATGCGACGATTGTCGGGAACCCTGCGACCGTCATTGGGTTGCTCATGTTCGGGACTCTGGTCTTCGTCGGGATCGGCTTTGCGATCTCGACCGTCTCGAAGACTCCTGAATCGGCGAACCTCCTGGGCAGCGCGATCCACTTCCCGATGATGTTCCTGTCGGGAACGCTCTGGCCGCGAGAGTTCATGCCCGATTTCATGCAACCGGTAATTGGGCTGCTCCCACTGACGCCGCTGGTCGATGCGATGCGGGCGGTCGCGGCACGCGGTGATGCTCTGGGCCCGTATCTCGGGGGGCTGGGATATCTGGGGGCCTGGGGCGTGGTGGCGTTTGCGCTCGCGGCCTGGCGGTTCCGCTGGGAGTAGTGGAGGGCTTAGGGCCGAGGGCTAAACCTTAGAACCTTGGCTCCCTGTCGTAGACTTCAGAAACGGTCAGGCTAGGGAGGCAGGCATGGCAGTGCCGTCCTTGAGACGCTTTCGGCCTACCGCGTCCAACCCATGGAACCGGGTCAAGGCCGCGCATTTGCTCAACCGAGCCGGCTTCGGCGGCACGCCGGAGGAGATCACACGCTTCGCGGGCATGCGCATCGACGCCGCCGTCGATGAGCTGCTGAACTTCGAGTCTACCCAGGAAATTGCGTTCCCGGAAATCGACTTTACACCCGTCCATCGACTGTTCGAGGAACTTGTCCGGCTACGCCAGTCCCGTGCAGAGCAGCAGACAGTTCGCGCCGTAGCGAACCAGCTCAACCGGGCGAACCGGGAGAAGTTTCAAGAGATCCGGGCAAGTTGGGTGAGCCGCATGATTCAGACGCGGCGTCCCTTGCTGGAGAAGATGGTCCTGTTCTGGCACGGCCTGCTCGTCTCCGGCTTCCCTGAGACTCGTTCCGCCGAGCACATGGCCATCCAGTTGCATCTCTTCCGCCGGATGGCCACTGGGAGTTCCAAGCAGTTGATCCTCGCGATCTCGCGCGATCCCGCGATGCTCTCGTACCTCGACAACGACACAAACCGCAAGGGCCGGCCCAATGAGAACTACGCTCGGGAGCTTCTGGAGCTGTTCACAATGGGGATCGGGAACTACACCGAGCAGGATATCAAGGAAGCCGCGCGGGCCTTCACGGGGTGGACGTTTGCCGGCAATGAGTTCGTGTTTAGAGGCGCGTGGCACGACGATGGCGTGAAGACGTTTCTCGGCCGCACGGGCAACTGGGACGGATCCGACATCATCGATATCATCTTTGAGCACGAGGCGACCGCACGATTCCTCCCGCGCAGGGTCTTTGAATTCTTCGTCTATCAGGTGCCCGAAGAGTCACTCGTGGAGGAGCTCGCCGGAGTATTCAAGCGCTCGAACTGGAACATCAAGGCTATACTCCGCACCATGTTCCTGTCGGAGGCCTTCTATTCGGACAAGGCCATGCGCACGCAGGTGAAAAGCCCGGTCCAGCTCGTCGTCGGTGCCGTGCGCACCACGGGGACGGAGATCCAACCGCTCGCGCTCGTGCGGGCGATGGATCTCATGGGTCAGGCGCTCCTCTATCCACCCAACGTCGGCGGTTGGCCTCTGGGGAAAGGATGGATCAATACCGCCAGTCTGATGCTCCGCTACAACTTCAGCACGCTGCTGCTCAACGGAGCCATGCCCGGGGTCGGCGGCGGCAGGCGGGCGGCACCAGCGCGGGTGGAGCATCTCATTGATGCCGGCAAAACGAAGACGGCGGGCGATGTGGTCGATCAACTGGTGGACCGGTTCGTCCAATCGCCTCTCGATCGCCGTCGCAAGTGGGGTCTGCTGCGTGCATTCGGGACGAACCGCGAGGACATGCCGATCGCCGCGACCGGAGCGAACTTCCAGAGCCAACTGCGCAGCGCCGTGCACCTGGTGATGAGTATGCCGGAGTACCAACTCACATGACTCAGGGAATGACTCGTCGGGAGTTCATCAAGAAAGGCCTCACTATGGTGGCCGTCGGGGTCACCGCGCCCTCGTTCATCACCCGGACCGCGCTGGCGATGAACAATCCTTGGGACGTGGCTCAGGTCACGAGCCGGCCCGGTGTCCCCGACGACCGTATCCTCGTTGTAGTGCAGATGGGCGGTGGCAACGACGGCCTCAACACCGTCATCCCGTTCACCAACGACGCGTACTATCGCGCACGACCGAACCTGGCCATCCCACAGAAAGAGGTCATTCGGGTCACCGACGAGCTCGGGTTCCATCCGAACCTGGCCCAGGTCAAGGATCTGTACGACAAGGGTGCGATGGCAGTCATCCAGGGCGTCGGGTATCCCAACCCGAGCCGCTCCCACTTCAAGTCAATGGAGATCTGGCAGACCGCCGATCCTGAGGGTCGGGTCGTCCGCTACGGGTGGATCGGCCGTTACTTTGACAGCAAGTGCCCCGTGTGTGAACAGCCCACCGTCGGTGTGAACGTCGGCCAAGCGATGCCGCTGGCGATGAATGCTGAGACCGGCATGGGTGTCAGCCTTGAGAATCCGGAGACATTCCAGTGGATGCCCGCCTTAAACGGTCTGGGCGAGAAGGAGGAGCAGGAACTCTTCAAACTTCTCAACGCACCTGCCCCTGGCGTGGACGAACCCGGTACGATCGACTTCCTCCGTCATACCGCGATGAACGCGCACGTGTCTTCCGAGCGGGTACGGGCCGCGGTGAACGGCTATCGAAGCGGGGTCGAGTACGCGAACACGCGCTTCGCATACAGCATGCGGCTGATCGCACAGATGATTGCCGGCAAACTTCCTACGAAGGTCTACTACGCGCACATGACCGGGTTTGACACGCATGCGAATCAGCGCGGCACGCATGAGAACTTGCTGCAACAACTCGCGGAAGGGGTGTCATCCTTCTACAGGGACCTCGAGGCGCAGGGCAACGCCGACCGTGTCGTCGTGCTGGCGTTCTCCGAGTTCGGCCGGCGTGTGGCCGAGAATGGTTCCAACGGCACCGACCACGGCACGGCTGCTCCGATGTTCGTCTTCGGAAAAGCCATCAAGGGCGGGCTTTATGGCGATCAGCCCAGCCTGACCGATCTCCAGGATGGCGACCTCAAGCACGGCGTCGACTTCCGCTCCGTTTACGCCACCGTCCTCGACAAGTGGCTGGGCGCGGATCCAGCGAAGATCCTCGGGCACAACTTCGAGCGAGGCGCTTTTATCTAGTCGCAGTCCCTTAGTCATGCCGTGGCGACCTCCTATCGACAGGAGATTGCTTCGCTGCGCTCGCAATGACCATCCATGCCCTCCGAATTTCTCGACGCCGCCGCGCATATCGCCGAAAAGGCCGGCGAAATGCTGATGGTGATGCTCCCCGAGGCGCGCGAGGCAAAAGGGATCAGGACGAAGCGCAATCCCGCCGACCTTGTCACACGCGCCGATCGGTCGGCCGAGGATCTCATCGTCCGTTACTTCCGGCAGCGCTTCCCCGACCACGGCATCCTCGCTGAAGAAGGCAGTTTACACGAGGGCAAGGAGTATCGCTGGATCATCGACCCGCTCGACGGGACGACGAATTTCGTCCACGGTGTGCCACTGTTCGCGGTGTCACTCGGATTGGAATACCGGGGGGAACTCGTCGCGGGCGTCGTCCATCACCCGCCGATGGGAGAGATGTTCCTCGCCGAGCGCGGCATAGGCGCATTTCTCCAGAAAGGCGGCGAGAGACAGCGGATGCGCGTTTCTGATGCTCCATCGGTAGGCGAATCAGTCGTTGCAACCGGACTGCCGTACGACATCGTTGAAAAGGGGACCAACGTTTCGCAGATCGGGAAATTGTGCCGGGCCGCGCGCGAAGTCCGCATCCTCGGAGCCGCCGCGCTTCACCTGGCATACGTAGCCGCGGGACGGCTCGAGGCATTTTGGGAGCAGAATCTCAATCCATGGGACGTTGCTGCAGGAGTCTTGCTGGTTAAGGAAGCGGGGGGCCGCGTCACGCATTTGCGTGGCGGACCGTTTCAGATCGATGGACGCCATGTCCTAGCTACGAACGCCCGGATTCATGACGAGATGATTGAACTTCTTGGAGACTAGCGGATCGTGTCGCGGAGAATAGGGATCAGGATCGAGCCCAGGATGAAAGTAAGCAACCAGTAGAGCTGGCCGGTCGTCTGTCGGCGGTGATCCAGGATTTCGGTTCCGGCTATCCCTTGTCCATCCCCTCGAACCGGACGCCGTAACGGCCAAGACTATAGTCGAACATCAGATCGGTGAACTGTCGCGGCTGCGCGAAACCCCGGTGGTCATTCTTTATCTGAGATAGCTGGATCATGAACCGCGCGTCACCGTTCTGGTAAAAGAAATAAAGCGACCACCGCTCGTCTCGCTCCAACACCATGTAGTCGGACTGGAGCCCGTGTCGGCGGATCGCCTGCCAGGCCGCCTCGAGATCGTCAACAACGAAGCCGATGTGGTGAATCCGCGACGGAATCCCGGGATTGAGCGGTCCCGGCGTAGTGTCAAAGAGGAAGATTGCGGTATTGCCGGTCGCAAGTACTGTTTGATGTTGGTCCTCGCGCACGAGCTGCATTCCCAAGATCTCACCAAAGAATCGTTTCGCGCCAGCACGATCAGCGACCGCAAGCGCAAGGTGGTCGAAGCCGAGGTTCCGCCACGCACCGGACTTTTCGTTGAGCGGCTCGGACTTCAACCGGAAGGTCGTTGTGCCAAAGTGCGAGGCGGTCTCGCCTATGAACATGTCGGGGTAGACTGGATCGCCCGAGGGGGTACGGATGGTAATCCGCCGGCCGATCCGCAGCCGTTCGGGGAGCAAGTGCTCGAGCGCCTCATGAAACACCCCGCTTTGCCCGACGCTGCCGGTGAACTCGCCCTCGGCCGTCTCGAATGTGATCTGCATGAAATCCTCCGGAGGGTACCTGCCCCCCAGGGGCCTGGCCACATGGGGTCAGGCCCCTTTCCTTTGTTGACAGAATGAAAGGGCCGCGTCTATGCTGTTTCCAGACCGACGCGTCGGTCTGATTCTCCTCCGACGGGAAGCTTACCTATATGATTCGGGCCTCAGCCGACACTCCCATGAAAGACCGAATCCTAGCGGCTGCCCTTGAAGTGTTTGCTTCCAAGGGCTATCACGGCGCGGTCGTGGACGACATCGTCGAGGTGTCGAGGAGCTCGAAGGGAGCATTCTACCACTACTTCCCCAGTAAGCAATCCGTCTTTCTAACGCTGATGGACGAATTGGCTTCAGTCGTTGAGAGTGGCGTCGAGACAGCCATCGCGGCGGAGCAAGGCGCGCTCGCGAAGGTTGAGGCGGCACTGCGTGTTGTCGTTGAAACTGCTGCTGCGCAAAGAGATCTCGCCAGGATTCTCCTGATCGAAGCCGTCGGGCTTGGACCGGAGTTGGAAGTCAAACGGCTCGATATCCACAGGCGTTTCTCGGGAATGATCCAACGTCATCTGGATCACGCCGTCGCTGAGAAGTCGATTCCGCCGCAAGATACTGCGCTCCTCGCCCGAGCCTGGCTCGGCGCACTAAACGAGGTCGTGACTCAATGGCTTGTGCACGAAGACGGACCGCTCACCGGCCAACTTCCGGCGCTCCGGACGATGTTCCTGAGGAGTATCGGTGCAGAACCGAGATCACATGGCGATTAACCAGCGGGAGTTCACGGTCGGTGAGATTCTCGATGCCGTCCGGCGGCATCTCGCCCCGCGGCATGTGGTCACCCTTGCGACCTCGCTGCACGATGAGCCATGGGCGGCGACCGCATTCTATGTGCTCTGGGATGTCGATCTGGTCGTCTGTCAGGGGAAGCGCGCGCGAACACTTGCGCATATGCTCGCCAACCCACGTACGGCATTCGCCGTGGACGACCGCAAAGCAGACGCGTGGCTTCAGGGTCTGGGGAGCACTTCGGTCCTCAAGGGCGACGACGAGGCCCGCGCCCGCAATGAGCTCCAGCGCGTTGCGCCCGAGTTCACGCGTCACTTCACCAACCTGGAATATCCGGTACTGCTGATCAAGATCGATGAAGTCACATTTGTCGACCGTCCCGGGGGAATCTATCCGCGGCAGCACCTCGAGCTTCGGGACGGGGAGTGGAGGTTTGCTCAATGATTCGCAGGCTGCTGGTTCTGTCTTTTGTCATCGTGATGGCGACGATGATCGCCGTCCCCAGTCCAGCTGTCGGCCAGCCTCAAGCGACAGTGCGCGTGGTTCACGTCCCCGTGTTGATCTTCGCGCCGTTGTACGTGGCCATGGAGCGGGGCTATTTCGCCAAGCAGGGTATTGAGATCGAGCTCGTCACGACTCCGGGCGGTGTGTCCTCATTCGCCGTGCTCGCCGGAGGGCGGGCCGAGGTGGTCGTGGGCGGACTCGGCGCAGCGCTGTTCAATGCGGCTGCCAGGGATCTCGATTTCAAAGTCGTCGGCCCCGTGCATATGGAGCGCCCGCCGGTCAGCACACCTCTCGTCATCAGCAAGAAGGCCTGGGACAGCGGCGAGATCCGCTCCGTCAGAGATCTTCGCGGGAAGCGAGTCTCGACAAACGTGCTGGGGTCCGCGACCGAGTACTGGGTACAATCCGCGCTCCTCAAAGGCGGGCTGACCATCGACGACGTTCAGCTCGTGGCCGTGAACTTCCCTGAGGTCCCCGCGGCATTGGCGAACGGCGCGATCGCAGCGGGCTTGCTGGGCGAGCCACTCGCGACCCTGGCTGAGGACCAGGGGCAGATCGTGCGCCTCAGCGAGGATTTCGTCAACGGCGTGCAGGTGACGGCGTTGTACTACAGCGGGGAGTTCATGCGCGCGCAACCAAAACTCGCCGTGGGATTCATGGTTGCGTGGCTGCAGGCCAGCCGGGATTTGTTCAACGACGGATACAAGCGCGACGATGTCGCGGCAATTGTCGAGAGGTACACGCGCGTCCCGGCCCCTGTCGTGAAGAGAGCGCGGCCACCTTTTCACGAGCCCAACGGTCAGATGAACTTCAATGATTTCAAACGCCTCCAGGAGTTCTTCAAGCGACGCGGGCAGCTGACGTACGAGAAGCCGCTGGAACCGAAACAGTACATCGATACGTCCTACGTCCGCGCGGCGCTGAGAATTCTCGGCCCATTCAAGCCGAGTAGATGATCGCGACCGCCCCACCGCGGGTCGCGCCGATCACGGTCCGCGGCGTCGGTAAAGTGTATCCGGCCCGCCGCGGGTCGTTTGTCGCGCTGCACGACGTCTCGTTTTCCGTGGCGCCGGGCGAGTTCTGCGCGATCATCGGGCCGTCGGGTTGCGGAAAGACGACGCTGTTGCACATTCTGGCCGGGCTCTTCCCCGCAAGCACCGGCACAGTCGAGATCCCTCCACAGGAACCCGGACGGCTGGTGACGGCGCTCATCTTTCAAGGGATCAGCACCCTGCCGTGGCTCACCGTACTGCAGAACGCGGAGTACGGGCTGCGGCACATGCGTGTCTCGCCCGCAGAGCGCCGGACGCGGGCGGTCGAGCAACTTCGGCGGGTCGGCCTGGACCGATTCGTCGACGCCTTTCCGCATCAACTCTCCGAGGGCATGCGTCAGCGCGTGAGCATCGCGCGTGCGCTGGCCACCGACCCCGACGTCCTGCTGATGGATGAGCCCTTCGCGAACCTCGACGAGCAGAACCGCCTCCTGCTTCAAGACGAATTGCTGCGCCTGTGGCAGGAGAATCGCCAGACTGTCCTCTTCGTGACGCACAGCCTGGATGAAGCGATCCGGCTTTCTGATCGTGTACTGGTCATGACCTCCGCACCCGGTCGCATCAAGGCCGAGGTGCCGGTCAGGCTGGCGCGGCCACGTGAGTTTCGATCGGTGCGCCAGGATCCTGAATACGGGGCGCTCAGTGCGAAGCTGTGGGAAGCTCTACGAGATGAAGTGCTCAGGGCGAGACAAACATGAACGGACCTTCATACCGGTGGCTCGCGGTGATCTCGCCGCTTGGACTTCTGCTCGTCTGGGAGATCTTGTCCCGCACGGGCGTCGCCGATCCGCGGTTCTTCCCGCCGCCGAGCACGATCATCCGTACACTCGCAGACATGGTTCGAAGCGGCGAGCTCCCATTCCACATCGGCGTGAGCCTGCGCAGAATCATCATCGGATTTGTCCTCGGCTCCGTTCCGGCTGTGCTCTTGGGTCTGGCCATGGGACTCGCGCGACCGCTGCGCGCGCTCTTGATGCCGATTGTTGCTGCGATCTACCCGATTCCGAAAATCGCTATCTATCCATTGATCATTTTCTACCTGGGGATCGGTGAGGCGTCGAAGGTGACCATCGTCGCCCTTAGCATCTTCTTTCTCGTCCTGCTCAACACGATGGCCGGGGTGCTCGGGCTGGACCGCGCCTATTTCAACATCGCCAGGGCATACGGGGCTGGAGCCCGCAGCATCTTCACGACCGTGGCAATGCCGGGAGCGATGCCCCAGATCTTCACCGGGTTGAAGCTCGCGATGGGGTTCGCGTTGATCGTCATCGTCGGCGCGGAGCTCTTGGGTTCTGACGCCGGTATTGGATTCCTCATCTGGCGTTCGTATCAGATCTTTGCGATTGAGGCCATGTACGTCGGGCTGCTCGTAACGGCTATGCTCGGTTGGCTCGCGACCATCGCCCTCGACTGGCTCGAACGGCTTGCCATGCCGTGGCGTCCCACAAACTAAATGACGGGAACACGGGAACACGGGAACACGGGAACACGAGCGTCAGGTCAAGTGGACCCTGCCGAAGTGTCCGCGATCCCGCGATCCCGCGATCCCGCGACCCCGCGGCCGGCTTGGCCGGCCGTGTGGTGGCGAGCCCTCCGCCCCCACTCCTTTACCGCATCGGTCACGCCTGTTTTCGTTGGAGCGGCGGCTGCGAGCTATGAAGGCGCTCTCGATTCCATGCCGTTCCTTGTGACCCTCCTCGCATCGGTGGCGATCCACGCAGGGACGAATCTCGCGAATGACTACTATGACCACGTTCGCGGCGTCGACACGTCGGAGTCGCCCGGCCCAAGCGGTGTCATCCAGCAGGGACTCCTGTCGGCGCGACACGTTTTGACGGCCTCGATCTCTGCATTCGCCTTCGGGGGGCTGCTGGGACTCTATCTGATGACCATCCGTGGATGGATCGTGCTGCTCCTCGGGGTGCTGGGTGTCCTTGCGGGTTTCGCCTACACCGGAGGGCCGCTCCCGTTGGGCTACATTGGGCTCGGTGACCTCTCGGTGTTCGCGTTCATGGGGATAGCGATTGTGCTGGGGACTTATTTCGTCCTGACCGGGAGCATTTCCGCAACCGCGGTATGGGCGGCACTTCCGGTGGCCGCGCTCGTCACTGCGATCCTTGTTGTCAACAATCTCAGAGACATCGACGAGGACCGCGCCGCGGGGAAACGTACACTGGCTACGTTTCTAGGCGAAGGCGCAACGCGAGTCGAGTTTCTTCTGCTGGTCACCGTCGCGTATGCAGCGGTGATTGTAGGAATCATCGCCGGAGCGCTGCCCTATCAGGCCGCCGTCGTCCTGATTACGATTCCGCGCGTTTTGCGTGTATGGCAGGTGGTTCGAGCGGAAACAGATCGACGGCAGCTCACGGCGCTGGGCCTGCGCGGGTCTGCGCAACTGCATTTCAACTTTGGTCTGCTGCTGGCGGCGGCCTTCCTGGTCAGTCGATGACTCGGACGTCCCGCGATAACCGGCTCAACACGTCGTATCCGGTAGCCGTGACGGCAACGATTTCCTCGAGACGCACGCCGAACTCACCCGAAAGATAGATCCCGGGTTCTACGCTAAACGTCATGCCCGCCTCGAGTGGGATGTCGTTCGTATGCGTGATCGATGGTGGTTCATGGACCGAGAGACCGATGCCATGCCCCGTGCGGTGTGTGAAATATTGATCGTACCCTGCCGCATCAATCACGCGGCGCGCGGCAAGATCGACGTCGCGGATGCGGGTGCCGGGCTTAATCGCGGCCAGCGCCGCGCGCACAGCATTTTCAACAACACGGTGGATCTCAAGATACCTGGACGGCGGCTTGCCCACGTATGCCATCCGCGTGATGTCGGAGCAATAACCGTCCAATTTGCTCCCAAGATCGAACAATATGGGCTCACCGACCTCGACACGCCGCGCGCTGGTATGGTGGTGTGGGAACGCGCTATTAGGACCTGATCCGACGACCGTGGCCGTCACTTCGCTCGCGCCCGCCGAATGGAACCCGCCGACCGCTGCTTGCGCGAGTTCGGCTTCGGATACCCCGGGCCGGCACGCCGCGACCGCCCCATCAACGGCGCGATCGGCCGTCGCAGCGGCGCGTTTCAGCAGGGTAATTTCCTCAGCAGACTTCCGCATCCTGAGCGGGGCCAGGATCTCCGTGGCAACGACGTAGTCGGCTTCGGGCCACAGGCGCTGAAGGTTCAGCAGGGCGTCGGCGCGCATTACGTCGCCCGCTCCAATGCGCCTGGGCGAACCGAGCTGCCGCTTCGCCTCGTCCAGCGCGCGTTGCGGGCCGTCGGCATCCGTGTAGACAGCGAACGGATGTCGGATGTGGCGCTCCGATTGGTCGGCATTCAACGACGGAACAAGAAACAGCCCCGCATCGGCCGACACGAACAGATAGCACGCGCGTTCATCGGCTATCGGTGAGAAGCCTGTGAGATAGCGGAGGTCATCGCCTGGGGGAAGCGCGAGCAGGTCGATGCGCTGCTCCTGCATCGCCCGCCGCGCCGCGGCCATTCGGCCACTGAAATCCATAAGATCTATTCTAAGGTAAGGGGTTCAGGGTTTAAGGTATAAGGTATGATGGCCCCTGTCCTTCGTCGGTCTTTGCGCCGGCCCAGCCCAGTTCCGCCTCCTCGCCTGGAGCGCCCTATCCAGCGCAAGCGCCGCGCGCTGAAAATCATCGAACGACTGCGCGAGCGCTATCCGAATGTCCGGCTTCCTCTAAAACATCGGGACCCGTTCCAGCTGCTCGTGTCCACCATCCTTTCGGCGCAGTGCACGGACGCGATGGTGAATCGCGTCACGCCGGCGCTCTTTAAGAAGTTCAAGACACCGCAGGACTTTGCCACCGCCCGCACCCGCGATGTTGAACGTATCGTGAAGCCGACGGGCTTCTTCCGTCAGAAGACGAGGTCACTGCAGTCCATGAGCCGGTCGCTGCTGGACCGGTTCGGAGGCCGCGTACCGTTAACGATGGATGAACTGCTGACGCTCAAGGGTGTGGGACGGAAGACGGCCAACGTGCTCCTGTCTGCGAAGCGTCTGGAACCGTGGGGGCGCGGCGACGATCCCGCTGACGGGTTGGGGATCGTGGTAGATACACATGTGCGGCGCCTGAGTCAGCGCCTGGGCCTGGCCACCAGCGACGATCCCGTGAAGATCGAGCAGCAGTTGATGGAGATCATCCCGCGGGAAGAGTGGGATGGTTTTTCGCTTCGCCTCATCTATTTCGGCCGTGAGGTCTGCACCGCGCAGCGACCAAAGTGTCCGATCTGTCCGCTGAACCGGCTCTGCCCGTCCTCGCCATATCTGGGGAAACCGCCGTGGATGCGATTAGAAGCTGCGCGCCGCGCGCCGCGTGACGCGCGCCGCGGATAAACCTGGAGGAATCGATGCCACCGCTGAAGCCGATCTTCGACCACATCGATAAACGCTTCCACCAACACCTCGAGAAGGTCCGCACGTTCGTCCGCCAGCCGAGCATCAGCGGCGAGGGGACGGGGATGGCGGAGATGGCGGAGCTCGTCGCCGGCGCGATCTTGGAACTGGGCGGGCGCAGCGAGATCGTACCCACGTCGGGCTGGCCCGTAGTATACGGCGAGATCAACGCCGGTAAGCCCCGCACGCTCCTGCTGTATGGGATGTATGACGTGCAGCCCGTGGTGGGAGAGGACTGGATCGTTCCGCCATTCGGCGGAGAGATCGTGGACTACGAAGGTCGCGGTCTGTGTCTCGTGAACCGCGGCGCGACCAACCAGAAAGGTCCGCTGGCCGGCATGTTCAACGCGCTCGAGAGCGTGAAAGCCGTCACCGGCGGCCTCCCGGTCAACGTGAAGTTCATGATCGAGGGTGAGGAAGAATTGGGCAGCCGCCACTTACCGGAATTCGTCAATCGCCATAGAGACCGGCTTGCGGCCGACGGGACCTACTTCGGAGTGTTCAGCCAGAACGCGAAGGGGAAGCCGATCCTGTATCTCGGCGTGAAAGGAATCGTGTTCTTCGAACTCGTCAGCCGCGGCGGCGCGTGGGGCGGCCCGACCACGCGCGGCATTCACGGCAGTCAGGGAGCGTGGATCGCCAGCCCCGTCTGGCGGATGCTGCACGCCATGGCCACGATGACCGAGCCCGACGAGCGCATTGCGATCGAAGGCTTCTACGACAACGTGAAACCGCCCGAGGCGGAAGATGAGAAGCTGCTGAGCGATCTGGCGAAGACATTCGACCCGGAGCTCGTCCTGCGCGAAAACGACGTGCGGCGATTCAGGTATGACCTGGCCGGCGCCGACCTCCTGCGCCGGTACCTGTTTGAGCCCATCCTTAATATCGACGGCATCGCCGGCGGTCACTACGGGGCCGGCTCGAAAACGCTGCTCCCCCATGAAGTGCGCGCAAAGATGCACTTCCGCCTTGTGCCGGACATGGAGCCTCAGGAAGTGCGATCGAAGTTTCTCGCGCATCTAGAGAAGATCGGGTGCGGCGACTTCGAGGCGCACTTCGAGGAGGGATATCCATGGGCCGTCATGAGCCCGTCCGCGCCGATCTCCCAGGCGATGATCCGCGCGATTCGCGCCTTTGATCTCGAGCCCCAGGTCTGGCCGAACATCGGAGGCTCGGCGCCCTTCTACCTGTTTAGTCGGGTGTTGAAGCAGCCGTTCACCATGGGCGGTTTGGGACACGGCGGCCGCGTCCACAGCCCAAACGAATTCGCGGTAGTCGACGGCATCCGGCTCTATGAGAAATCGGTTGTGCAGTTCCTCTACGAGTTCGCCGGGATCAGGGAATAGGCGCGCCGCGAAAGGATATTGGGGCCAATTCTACGAAAGCCATGGCCCACTACCCTTCCAGGTACGAAATCCGCACGGAGGTGGAACGATGAGGCTGCTGTACATCTTGCCGGGCAGCCTTTCCCGTACCGAGCTGGGCGTACGGGAGATCGAACGCCGCCGCGGTATCCTGCAGCGGCTGGCGGCCCCGGGCACCGAGGTCGGGATCACGGACGTTCCTGACGGTCCCACTTCGATTGAGTCGGCCTACGAAGAGTACCTCTCTGTTCCCGGTACGCTGCAGCGAGTACAGGCGGCGGAGCGCGACGGGTACGACGCGGCCATCGTCGGGTGCTTTGGGGATCCGGGAGTGGACGCGGCCCGCGAGCTGGTCGAGATGTGCGTGGTGGGCCCGGCGGAGGCCTCGATGCTCTTCGCCTGTACGCTCGGGCACAGTTTCTCGGTGATTACTGTGCTGGAATCCGTTGTTGCCCCG
>Ga0209899_1000055_pt1 | contig 19823 bp, 18 predicted proteins | sample GWRWS1_0_10_FD_187228 | JGI IMG/M metagenome (GOLD analysis project Ga0209899, IMG submission 187228) | Riverbed sediment microbial communities from areas with vegetation nearby in Columbia River, Washington, USA - GW-RW S1_0_10 (SPAdes)... | ecosystem: Environmental > Aquatic > Freshwater >...
CCACCTGGGAATTCCCAGAGTCCTCCCAAGTGAACCCCTACTTTTCGCCGGGCGATTAGGTAGCGTCCTTCGCGGAGGATCAATCCGGCAGCAACTTGAATGTGCCGCTTGTCGTCCACTTTTTGCACACACCGTGAGACACTGAGGGACCGAGCAACCGATCACCTACTCCGATCGGTTAGGATCAAACGGATAGGTCTTGCAAAGGTCCTTCATGGGACAGAGCAGACAATAGGGATCGCGGGCGGTGCACAACATGGCCCCGAAGTCCATCAGAGCCTGGTTAAAATCATACCCCTTGCCTTTGGGAATCAAGGCCTCGGACAGCGTCCACAACCGACTCTTCTGAGCCTTCGGATCGCCGGTCCCGACGAATATCCGATGCAGAACGCGAATCACATTCGTGTCCAGGATTGGCGCGTCTTCGTTGAAAGCAAAGGACCGGATGGCCCCGGCCGTGTACCGACCGATACCCTTGAAAGAAAGGAGCTCCTCCGGATCGCTGGGGAGTGTTCCGCCGTAACGGGCCACCGTCTCACAAGCGATACTGTGCAAACGGCACGGGCGAATATTGTACCCGAGGGGGTACCAGGTTTTTCGCACTTCGTCGATCGGCGCTTCCGCCAAGTCCTGGAAGGTGGGATACTGTTCCAGAAACTCGTGGTACTTGGGAATGACCCTGTCCACTTGGGTTTGCTGGAGCATGACCTCCGAGACGAGAATCCTGTACGGATCGGAAGTCTTTCGCCATGGGAGGTCCCGGCCGTGCTGCCGGTACCATTTCAAGAGTCGAGACTGAAATCGCCGTTTGACCCCAGAGCCAACTAATGCAGCAGGCGGTCTGGATTCACGCTGGGAGGAACGAGAGCGTTTTCTATTGGGGGCGTTCCGGCGAGGCATTGAGTCGTTCCGTCGGTGGCATTGTAGAAGCAGGTAGAGTGAAAAGCAATCAAGGAAGGACTGGCCCTAGTGGAGCTTCACCGGCTCGATTACCAATCCGCTCCGAGGCGATCTACAATGACTTGATGAACAACCGCGTAGGGGCCGAGCGACGCAAGGTACACTGCAGTCTCCGCGATATCATATGGGCTGATTTGCTCACTCCGTGCGATCTCGTCAGGTGAGGCATCCACAAGAGAATCGGCCACGCCTCCAGGACAGATGGCGCTCACCCTGATCTTGCAGGGTCGTCCCTCATCAGCCAGCGCCTTCGTCAGGGCCATGATCCCATGTTTCGAGGCGCTGTAGGTGCCGGTTCCAGCCCAGGCCTGGATGCCGGCCACGCTAGACATGTTAATGATGGTGCCACCCCCATTTTTCTTCATCTGGCGGAATCCGGCTCGGCAACAGAAGAAGGTGCCGCGCAGGTTGGTGTTCATCACCTCATCGAAAGTCTTTGTGGTGGTCTCGGCGATTCGGCCTCCGCCTCCGATCCCTGCATTATTGACCAAGATATCAAGCCGTCCGAATCGCTTGACCGTTTCAGCGATGAGCCGAGCCACCTGCACCTCATCGGCCACGTCCGTCTGGATCGCGATGGCGTCGCCGCCTTTCTCCTGGATCTGTTTGACTGTCCGATCACACAACGCCCTTCGTCTCGCGGCCACCACCACGCGCGCGCCTTCCTCGGCAAACTGCAGAGCAATGGCTTTGCCGATTCCGCTGCTACTCCCGGTGACAATCGCAATCTTGCCCGCCAGACGTTTCATCCTCTTCCTCAGTAGCCGGTTGACCTACACCCATCATTCTCAAGCCGGGGCGCCTCACTCCACCTTAACTCCCTTCCAAAAGGCCACGTGCCCAGCGATGTGTCTGGCCGCTTCCTTTGGCGACGGATAATACCAGGCAGCATCCTTGTTGACCTGGCCCGCTACCTCAATATCGTAGTAGCTCGCTTCACCTTTCCAGGGGCAGGTTGTATGCGTTGAAGTCGGTTTGAAATATTGAAGCTTGATCGTGTTTGGTGGAAAATATTGATTGCCTTCCACGATCACACACTGATCACTTTCAGCCAGCACAACCCCGTTCCAGAAAGCTTTGAGCATGGCCCCCTCCACGTTGCTGTTGACTCGCATCCCTCCCTGAGCGTACACAAGAACATTGTAAACGAGGCGGAAGGATGCTTGCACCATGAACCGCAGGGAACTCCATTAGGTCGGACGGCGGTTCACCAGCGTGGGCCTGGCTTATTATGACACGTAAGGAAAACTGATGATTCGAGTGACCCCTTCGGCGATACGGGAATTGAAGACGTTGCTCATTGAGCATCCAGAGGATCCAATCATCCGCCTGAGCGTCAAGGACCTCGATGATAACCAGATCGGGTTCCGCATCTCGCTTGAGGACTCGACCCAGCCTGACGATGAGGTGCAGCACATAGACGGCCTGACTATAGCAGTGGAAGGAGAGAGCATCTCTCGCATGGATGGGATCATACTCGACTATCAAAAGCCGGGCGGGTTCAAGTTTCATCATCCAGAGCCACAGGAAGAGTTCAAACTGGATCTGTTCAACCTGAACTAGGCCTGACCGCCCCGACAGTGGACAACACCAACCAGGCCTTCTTTGCCCCCTGCCCGCGCGGGTTGGAAGAGGTTCTCTCCACCGAGCTGCAGCAGTTAGGGACGCAGGCCGTTACCACCCAAGGCGGGGTCGGATTCAGCGGCACCTTTAGTCTCTGCTACAGAGTGAACCTCGAAAGCCGGATTGCCAGCCGCGTCCTGTGGCGCATTTTTCACGGCACCTACCGGATCGAAGAGGATATCTACCAGGCAGCCTATGACCTGCCCTGGCCGGAGTGGTTTTCTACCCGGAACACGATCAAGGTCAAGGTTAGCGCACGACACTGCCCACTCAGAAGTCTGGACTTCGTCACCCTGCGTATCAAGGATGCTGTCTGCGACAAGTTTGTTGCGATTGCCGGATCCCGTCCCCACGTGGACACCAGCCAGCCGGACATCCGCATTGACGCCTTCCTGGATCGTCAAACTGTGACCTTCTATCTCGACACGTCAGGCGAACCGCTCTTCAAGCGGGGGCTGCGCAAAGCAAGCAGTGCGGCGCCCTTGCGTGAAAACCTTGCAGCGGGGATTCTCAGGCTATCCGGCTGGACTGGGACCGAGACTCTGCTGGACCCGATGTGTGGAGGCGGGACGATCTTGCTTGAGGCTGCGCAGATAGTTCGCAGCATGGCCCCAGGATTGGGCCGGCACTTTGCCTTTGAGAAGCTGGCCAATTTTGACAGAGCGATGTGGCAGAGGCTCTGTGAGGCCAGTCGATCTCAGCAAGCTCCGGGTACGCCCCTCATCATTTATGGGTCCGATCGGCACGGGAACGCGCTTAAGGCAGCACAGGCCAACCTCGAGGCAGCCGGGCTGGCTGGTGCAGTGTTCCTGAAGCAAACGGATGTGCTGGACCTCAAGCCCCCGGCTAAGGAGGGCATTCTGGTCACGAACCCGCCCTATGGAGTGCGGCTCGGCGAACAGGAGGAACTGGCTGCCTTCTATCCACGACTGGGCGATGCCCTGAAGCAGAACTTCCCCGGCTGGCGCGCCTACATCTTCACCGCTGATCTGCGCCTTCCCAAGTTGATCGGCTTAACCGCCTCGCGGCGAACTCCACTCTTCAACGGCGCGTTAGAGTGCCGGCTGTTTGAGTTTAAGATGGTGCAGGGAAGCTTGCGGCCGCCCAAACCATCACGGCTGCCGAAACTCTCCCTTCTTTGAACTTGGGCCGGTCAACAGGATCAACCGTAGCGGTGCGTAACCCCTGGTCTACTAACGGGTTAGGCCATTGACGCCTAAGGCCTAGAGCCCCGCCTGCAAAAATCTCATATCGTGGTAGATTCAGAACAGCTGTGAATACAGCAGTGAGGCGGTCCTTGTGGCAGCTTAAAGACAAGATGAAGGCGCGAATCGGAATTATCACTGCCTTTGCAGCGATTTCAGTCTATACCGCTGTTCAGGCCCAACCCGTCGTCGTGCGCTTCACCGAAGGGACCGTCCACGGCTTCCTGGTCCTCCGTTCAGGGGCCGACGAGACTATCGCACAGGGGGAGCTCCTCCAGATAGCGTACAAGGACAGAGTGGACAGCCGGTTCGTCCTGAATTTCAAGGATGGCTCGCTGTATGATGAAAGAGTAAGTTTCTCGCAGCGGCGAGTCTTTACCATGCTGGGCTACCAGCTTATCCAGCGCGGGCCTTCGTTCCCAGACACTCTTGACGTTTCGATGGACCGGAAGACAGGAGAATACCAGGTTCGTTCTCGATCAGGAACAGACGGAGCGGAGGAGTTGATAGCCGGACGACTGGAGTTGCCGCCGGACGTGTATAACGGGATGATTGTGACCGTTTTAAGGAATCTGGAAAGAAGCGAGCGTGAAACGGTACAGTATGTCACCTTCATGCCTAAGCCGAAGCTGGTCGAGTTGGAGCTGCTGCCGGTGACTGACGAAACCGTACTGGTAGGCGACCTGTCGAAACCAGCGACCCAATATGTTCTCAAACCGCAGGTGGGAAGTCTGGTGCACTTCTTCGGCTCACTCATGGGAAAACTTCCAGCCGATTTTCGCTATCACTTCTGGATCCTGAGCGAGGGGGTTCCCGCCTTTGTGCGATTCGACGGCCCTCTGTACCTCAACGGGCCAACCTGGCGGCTCGAGCTACTGAGCCCCCAATTGTCCGAAATCCCAGACAGTAAGGTTCTCCTCCAGAAATAGAAACGAACGGCTGCCACCAAATGGCTTCTTCCCTCGGTGCCGGTCTGCTGATTCTTACATTGGTTGGCTGCGGCCTGGGGAAACCCTTCGATGGCGAATCTTCCTCAAGGCAGGAGCCTGTTTACCTTACCGTTGCATTCCAACCTGTGATTGCCAAACTCCAGAAGCAGGCAGAAAGCGATCTCGAACGACATCTGGCCACACAACAGGCCTCCACCCTCAAGGCATTGTCCACGGCTGAAGCCTTCCCCGCGGCCTTCAAACGATCTGTCGTCCTGAACGCAATGCGCAACCCCTGGGCAGGCTTGATGACCCTTGAGAATCACGGCTACCAGATTGCAGAGCTGGCCCTGTCAGGTCAGAAAAGTCTGCCAATACTGCCGGTACTAATTGAGGTGTTAGAAGCGGGAATGGACCGCTCCTCAGACTCAGTGAAACCTATCCCTATTCCGTCCAGTACAACGTTAGAAGATCAGCTCAGTTTTATCGAGGCCCTCCTCGAGCAAGCCCATCAGTTGCGTGAGAAGGCGCTGCGGAGGCTGAGTCAGGCTGAGCGGCAGTTCCTGTTCGATCATGCGGAACTGATCGTCGAGGACTTCTCCCCGCATATTTCGGACCCTAGCGGCCAGACCATGCAGCAGGCCAGGGCAACCCATCGCTTCTGCCAATTGATTAATGAGCGGTTGGACTATGGTGCGCTGATGGCCGCTGCGCAGGTGCTGGCTCGCTTCAGCGACAACGAGTGGCTCCAGCGCCAACCTGCCCTGTTCCAGGGCCGTAAAGCTGTCCTCACGCCGCCAAGCGGGGTCACCGGCGAGGTGCTCCTGGTTCGTGAAACCCCATACGGTTTGATCGTTATCGGTGGACCGGGACCCAACAGCTACGACCTCGACAGCCGATTTGCCTTGGTCATCGATCTGGGCGGTGACGACCTGTACAGGGGAACCATCGCGGCAGCGACCGATGCCCGGCACGGCAACAGCGTGGTGCTCGACCTCGCAGGACAGGATACCTATCATGGTTCACCACTGGGGCTGGCGACCGGCCGGCTGGGCGTGGGGTTGCTTATGGATCAGGCTGGCGACGATGTGTATCTGCTGCCTCAGGGCTCCGGCGGTACCGGCTTTGCCGGACTGGGCATCCTATATGACCTGTCTGGGAACGATCAGTATATCGGTGACAAGTTTACGCATGGGGCCGCAGTGGGCGGATTGGGCCTTGTCATGGATGTGGCTGGACAAGACACGTACGCGAGCTTTGGCTATGCCATCGGCTTCGGAGGACCATTGGGGATCGGTGCGGTCGTTGACCTGACCGGCGATGACAGCTACCAGTGTGGCGACCGATACCCGAGCAGTTATAATACCGCTGACGCACCAGACGACAAGCCCGGTGGCCGCCTCTTCCAGTACGACTGCTTCGGTATTGGCGCCGGTTCGGGGATGCGCCTGGTGACCAACGATTCTGAACACCAGTCCTACAACCTTGCGGGCGGCTTGGGCCTTGTGATTGATGTCGCGGGCAACGATCGCTACCACAGCTCCAATTTTTCCCAAGGGGCAGCCTACTTCTTCGGCGCCGGGTCCAAGCTTGACCTGGGCGGCAACGATGACCATGATGCGGCTCGATACGGACAGGCGGCAGGAGCGCACTACGGTCTGGGACTCTTCGTTGACGTCCAGGGCGATGACCACTACGCCTCGACAGGCCCGTGGTACAACGGCGGGGCGGCCTGGGACCGGAGCGTCATGCTCTGCATTGATGTGGGTCAGGGGAATGATGTCTATGACTTTCAGTGGTCGAGCGGCCTGGGTCGCGCTGATCACAACGCCTGGAGCGTCTTTCTCGACGACGGGGGCATGGACCGCTATCTGGCACAAAACGGGATGGGGATGGCCACAGACAACAGCATGAGCGCCTTTTTCGATCTGGCCGGCAAGGACGAGTACGTCACCGGTCTTCAACCAAGCTCGAGTGGGCGTGACAACGGACGCACCCTGGTGGACCCAGCAGGCGGCCTGTTTGTTGACCGTTAGCAGGATGTTGAAAAAGGCCTCCAGCTTTGTCCTCGTTCACCCGTTGCACGCAGACGGGCAACGGGTACCCGTCAGAGGTTCAACAGTCTTGGGTACCCATTGCTCTTCGGGCTGCAATGGGTCCACGCCTCCTCGCTCGCTGCGGCCGCGCTGGGCGACCTTTTTGAACCTCCTGGATGGGTCGTTGAGATCGTGACGGTCATCCCTTACTCATCTCGCAGGCAAGCGTCAAGTTAGTTTTTCAACAACCTGTTAGGGAGTTGATTCTTCAAGCAGGAGGTCTGCGAACACGAACCCGTCTCGCGACACCACTGCCCCGGGCACAATCGGAATCGGTGCGGCGAACATGGGGCCAGCATAGGCGAATGTATGGAACTCCCCCCGCTCCCCGCAGGGGTCTACGCCGGGCGGCAGCTCGTCAAGGAACTGAGCATCGAAGGTGCGGCCCACAAACGACGGGGTCAACTGTTTGGGATCGACGCAGGTGAGGTACGCGCGCAGGCCGGCCGCCACCACGGTTCGAGCAAGGCTGGCGGTGTCCAGACCCCAGAGCGGGAAGATCGGCTGGATGCCGGTCCCTGCAAGCTGGTTCTCCCGGTATCGACGCACATCCTCAAGGAAGAGATCACCGAAAGCGATCTGAGTGATCCCCTCGGCCCGCGCACAGGCGATGGCTTCGCCCATTGCTCGCTCATATTGCTCATTCGAGCACGGACTCGGGATAAACACCTTGACAAGCGGCAACCCGACCGCCGCAGCTTGTGCCTCCAGGAGCTGCATTCGTACAGCATGCATTGCGACCCGCCCCGCCTCACGATTGATCGTCGTCAGCAGACCCACGACATCAACGGTACCTTGGGTGCGGAGCTTGTGAAGGGTCCAGGCACTGTCCTTGCCACTGCTCCAGGCCAACAGGACCTGGGGTCGTTCAGAAGCACGTTTGTCCATGAGTTCTGCCACGGAAGAGAGGTAGCAAGTCGGACTGGCACCAGTCAAGGCCTTACAAACAATGACCAGCCGCCGCGACAGTCCTGAAGGCGTAAGGATCTAGAATGAGGCGAGACTAACCGTTGGGAACAAGGTAGAATAAGTCAAAAGGCTCGTGAAAGGACTGCTCTAGGATGGAACGGAGAACCATACTCAAAGCCGGCCTAGCATTGGGGCTAGGTGTTCTGGCAAAATCACTTGGCCTATGGCCTGCACAAGCCAAGGAGGCAGGTCGAATAATGAAGATTACAAAAACCGACGAGGAATGGCGGAAGATCCTGACGCCGGAGCAATATCAGGTGCTGCGGAAGGCAGCCACGGAACGTTCCTTCACGAACAAGTACCATGACCACAAAGCCAAAGGGACCTACCAGTGCGCCGGGTGCGAGTTGCCACTCTTTTCCTCAGACCACAAGTTTGATAGCGGCACAGGGTGGCCCAGCTTCTGGCAACCCATTTCCCCGGAGGTTATCGGCACAAGAACTGATTTCCATCTGATCCTGCCCAGAACCGAAGTGCATTGTGGCAGATGTGAAGGCCATCAAGGCCACGTGTTCGACGATGGACCACCTCCAACCGGCCTGCGGTACTGCATTAATTCCGCTGCGCTCAAGTTCGTCGAGGCGTAGTGCGGGATAGAAAAGAGGGCATACCATGATGCACAAGGCCACCTTTGGAGCAGGCTGCTTCTGGGGAGTGGAACAAGCGTTCCGGCAAGTCCAGGGCGTGACCGCGACGCGAGTCGGGTACTTGGGAGGCACAATGAACAACCCGACCTATCATGACGTGTGCACGGACATGACCGGCCATGCGGAAGTCGTGGAAGTGGAATTTGACCCCTCCAAGGTCCCATATGAGGACCTTTTGAACGTCTTTTGGAGCTGCCATGATCCCACGCAGCTCAATCGGCAGGGCCCCGACATCGGTACACAGTATCGGTCCGCGATCTTTTTTCACAGTCCAGAACAGGAGAAAACGGCGAGAGCGTCGAAGGAGAAGCTACAAGCGTCCGGCCGTCACAGGCGCCCCATTACAACCGAGATCACACCCACCTCTCAGTTCTGGCTGGCGGAAGAGTATCACCAACAGTACTTGGAAAAGCGCGGAATTAAGTCCTGCCATCTGTGACGGCCTAGCCCTTCCGCTTGGCAAGCAGTTTCCGGATGTCCATCGTACGGACGACGGACCTGACCACATGGTTGTCCCCGTCGCAAATGTCCGCGACCTGCAAGACACCGTCGTTGATCAACTGCTCAAGCTCCTCCTCCGACATTCCCAGCCACTGAGACGCCTCTTTCTGGGACACCCCTTCACTCTCCGGCTCCTTCATCAATTGCATCTCCCACGCATCCTGGTTCGGAAACCTTCTCCGCACCATCAGAGTACCTCCGCTCTAAGCCCTATAGGGCATGGACTCTTAGATTGATGTGTTGACCCAGGTGGTCCTCGCAGATACTCTCTCACCTGAGCTGATCATGCCGAAAGCACGGCACCGTATGGTCATTGACCATGCCGGTGGCTTGCATGAAGGCATAGCAGATGGTGGAACCTACAAACTTGAACCCGCGCCGCCGGAGATCCTTGCTCATCGCGTCGGATTCGCCCGTTCTAGACGGAATCTGCTTCAACGAACGCCATGCGTTCACCCTCGGCTGCCCGTCGACAAACTGCCAGATATACACATTGAAGCTGCCGAACTCCTCCTGAACGGCGAGGAAGGCCTTGGCGTTTTGGGTGGCCGCAGTGATCTTGAGCCGATTTCGCACGATGCTGGGGTTAGCCAGCAGCTGCGAGACTTTTCGCTTGCCGTACCTGGCCATCGCTGCCGCATCAAAATAATCAAACACAATCCGATAGGCCCAGCGCTTCTTCAGGATAGTCTCCCAGCTCAAACCGGCTTGGGCGCCCTCAAGGATCAGAAATTCGAACAGCAGACGGTCATCATGGACCGGGACGCCCCATTCTTTGTCGTGATAGCGGATCATCAGATCATTCGTCGCCCATTCGCAGCGACGCACCCCGGCAGACTTGCGGCTGTCAGCAGCTTTCATCGTACATCTCCTTAACGCGGCTCCCAGATCGGTGCTGGCATTTTACCCGATTCCTGGGTACCCTTACTCAATCTAATTATTGTTTCACCACTCTGGCTGAACCCAAAAGCCTCACACCATGAAGGAAGCATCCCCCGTGCCTCTCTCTGGAGCGCGCTTCACCGTTGAGTATCACCTGAGGGGCACGGAAGCTGACGCACGGGCCAAGGCCGAGGCGCTGTGCCTCGATCAGACTGTTGAGCTACCGGACGAGCTGATTCCTTCAGGGCCGACCCGAGAACAGATCGTCGGACGCGTTGAGCATTTCGGACCGTTAGATGCAGACTGTCACGAAGCCACGATCAGCTTTGCCAGTGAGCTGCTGGGGACCAATTGTGCCCAACTTCTCAATATCATCTTTGGCATCGCCAGTCTCAAGCCTGGTATCCGCGTGGCACGTCTGCACCTGGCTGATCCCCTCCTGCAGGGCTGGCCTGGCCCCCGCTTCGGTCGGGACCTCCTTCGTGCCCTGGTCAACGTCCACCACCGCCCGTTGCTGTGCGGCGTTCTAAAGCCGCTTGGCCTGCCCGTCTCAAAGTTGGCTGACCTCGCCTATCAGTGCGCGCTGGGCGGGCTCGATCTCGTCAAGGACGATCAAGGCCTCTCTGACCACGAGTTCTGTCCGTTTGAAGAGCGCGTTGCCCGATGCGCTGAGGCAGTGGCCAAGGCCAACCGTGAGACTGGACGCATCTGCCTTTATGTGCCGCATGTGACCGGGCCATGGGAAGTGATGCACAGACGCTGTCTCTTTGCAAAGAGAGCCGGGGCCGGAGGCGTCCTGATCTGTCCGGGACTCACCGGATTTGATGCCTTACGCGACATCGCACAGGATGAGCCGATTGGGTTGCCGGTGCTGAGCCATCCTGCCTTGCTTGGAAGCTTTATTGTGCATGCCGACAGCGGCATCGCCCCAGGCGTGCTGTTTGGTCAACTGCCCAGGCTGTTTGGGGCCGACGTCAGCATCTACCCCAATTTTGGTGGGTCCTATGCGATGAGCCGCGAGGACTGTCGCAGGATTGCGGCTGAAGCCGGGGAGCCCTGGGGTCACCTAAAACCGATCTTCCCCACAGCGGCCGGCCGGATGAATGCAGAGCGAGTGAGCGAGATGTGTGCGTTCTACGAACATGACGTGATCATCATCCTCGGCAGCGGGATCACTCAGCCCGGTGCTGATCTGGTCGCAGCCTGCAAGACGCTCATGGACCTGGTGGCTCGAAGCGCTCAGGCAGGATAGCTGAGAAGGAAAACTAGAAATACGTGAGTTGCATGACCAGTAACGCTGTCAGGTCTTCGGTATCCAGAGCGGGATTTGTCCCTTGGCGGGTTGTGGAGTAATGGGTCTCCAGGAAGAAGGAGGGCCCCTTTTGTGCGGAGGCCCCGGGGATCCAACCGACGACGCTGGTTGCGCTGATGGTACTTGTATCCACAAGTCCGTCGCTGCTCTGACTTTGGGTATAGGTGCCTGTTGCCGTGAAGTTGAAGTTGTCATCCGTTTTATAGTTCACAGCAAGCGAGGTGGAAGGGGTTTCGATGCGCACTCCTGACCATTGTTGGCGATCTCTCCGCAGGCTGACAGTCTGATTAAGCGTGAGCGATTTCGTCAGACGATATGACCCGCTGACCGCATGGGCCAACCCTATCGTCTCGCCAGACGGACGCAGCAGGTCAATGCTCGAAGAAAAGGATGAGGAGATCTTCGCGTTCCACGTCGGTCGGCTGAACGACAACGAGGCATCCACGCTATCCCAGATGGATCGCTGTGGCATGACCCTTATCGGATCAAGGGAGCTCGACCAAGAGCTTCGTGAGTAGGAGAGGCCAATTTCCGGCCATGATGGGGGTGCGAACGTAGCCGATGTTTTACCAAGAAGCTGCGTCAGCCGGGACTGGCGCTGATCTCCATCCACGTTATTATGACTTTTCGCCAGCGAACTTCTGAACCGTGCGATGCCATGACTCCACTCGCCCCATAGCTCTTTCATCTCCTGATCCGGGGCGTTCAGAAATCCTTTGCCGGCCGTTCGATTGCTGAAACCGTAGCGAAACATTCCTTGCACGCCAGTCAGACTAATCCGGAACAGCCGGTTCTTTGGGTCGCCCCTCCCTTCGATGGACCTGTTCACCGATGGACTATGGGCGAACTCGCCTTCGCCGACAAGAGCGCCTTGGAAAAAAGAAGACCTCGCCAGGTAGCCCAAGGATTTTTCATCGTCTGCCTTTCCAAACAATTCTTTCAGACGTGCAGAGCTGTTCGGCTGGGCCACGTGGGAGGTGCTCACATTCACATTGTCCGTGAACCACCAGGAGAATCCCCGCAGAGCAGAGAGCTGATCGTCAGGCGTGAAAAGATTGTGCTCAGTGAGGCTGATCGCTTTCACGTGAGAGGAATTCTCCTGGGCCTCGAAGGCCCATGAAGCCTGCCCAAACGCGATACTGACGATCAGGAGTATTTGTACAAGGAGCAGCGGTACCATGGTGTCTCTCTTGATAAAGCGTACCGCTGAATTTCATGCTGTAAAGGGACGCAATTTGGCGTAAAGATGGAGAATTATTGTAGTTTTCTGAGGGCGGGATCGCCTTACAAAACGTACCAAATGCTATCATCCTGTACTAAGGCGTCATAGTCCGTTCTCTCCATTATTCCGCTATTTCGCCCGATAAAACAGCCTGGCTCGTGGGGTGGATCGAGGCACCAACATCCATAGGCGCGACAAGCTCGGCGAGGGCTATCGTTCGCTCAAAGGCGTCCGCTCCCACTATCCCCTGGGCGGGCCTCGCGCCTTTGATATACCCTGCTCCGCTCAGCGGCCTGGAAGAGAGCGCGGGCAATTGGCCTCCACTTGTCTAAATAAAAAAGGAGCCGCCCGAAGGCGGCTCCTCACAAAGACACTTTGCTAATGCAGTGTCCCTTTACTTGTTCGGCTGCGGTGTATAGCGCAGGTAGGGTTTGACTGCTCGGAAGCCCTTGGGGAAGAGAGTCTTAGCCTCAGCGTCGGTCACAGCCGGGGTGATGATACAGTCTTGACCATCCTTCCAGTTTACCGGAGTCGCCACCTTGAACTTCGCCGTGAGCTGCAAAGAATCGACGACCCGCAGCAGCTCATCGAAGTTCCGGCCGCAGGAGGCTGGATAAGTGATCATGAGTTTGATCTTCTTATCCGGCCCTATGACAAACACGGACCGAACCGTCATGTTGTCCAGCGCGTTCGGGTGGATCATGTCGTAGAGCATCGCGACCTTTTTCTCCGGATCAGCGATCATGGGGAAATTCACGTCTGCGTTTTGGGTCTCGTTAATGTCCTTGATCCATCCCTTGTGAGAGTCCAGAGGATCCACGCTAATGGCCAGCACTTTCACCCCGCGCTTCTTAAACTCGTTCGTGATCTTGGCCATTGCGCCCAGCTCGGTCGTGCAGACCGGTGTAAAGTCCTTGGGATGTGAGAACAGGATACCCCATCCACCGCCCAGCCATTCGTGGAAGTTGACGGTTCCCTCCGTGGTTTCGGCCGTGAAATTCGGCGCTTCATCGCCCAATCGTACTGCCATGGTTCTCTCCTTTCTTTAAGACCTGGTGAAAACTGAATTGGTGTCAGACAAATGGTCAAGACTAGGATACTGCTTCCATAGACCAATGTTCAATAGCGCAATTTCGACGGCCTCTCAGTCTTGGGATGCGAATGGTATAATATTCTCTAACTCCCTCAGACTTGCTGGAAGGTAACAGGAGCCGAATGAACAGTATCAAGATGGTCGTGCTTCTGCTTGTCTTCCTGGCAATCATCCCGATTCCGCTTCATCAAGCCTCAGCCGTTTCGCCCGATGGCACTGCGTCTGACCCTGTGGCCACAGAACCTCAGTCGAGTCCTTCCCCCCAGGATCAAGCACCGCCGCACCCTGTTCCTATGCCACAGGACAATCCGGTAATTGAGAAACCGCGCGAATCCCCTGGTGACGACCCGGATCGAGCCGGTGCACATTTCACGCTGGGAGTGGCGCTCTCCACCGCAAGTGACTTTCCCGCCGCGATTGCTGAATTCCGCGAAGCGCTTCGCCTTCAGCCAAACTTCGTTGAAGCTCGCTCCAGTCTGGGACTGACCCTCTACCTGATAGGCGATGTGGATGGCGCGATCGAGGAGTATCGTGCGGTTCTCCGGCTTCAGCCGGACCTGGCGCAGGTTCATGTGAACCTTGCCACCACCTTCATGGTGAAGCATGAATGGAAGGCTGCGCACACGGAGCTGCAGACGGCGCTTAAATTGCGACCGAATTCGGTTCAGGCCTACTACAATCTGGCGGTCGTGCGCTACACCTTGGGCGACATCACTGGTGCTGTTGAAGCCTATCGGGCAGCACTCCGAATAAAACCTGACTATGCCGATGCCCATTACAACATGGGGTTGATGCTCAAACTCACGAACCAAGAGGATGATGCGGTCCAAGAGTTCCTCACCGCCGCTGGCGCAGGACTGCCCAAGGCTCAATATTTTCTTGGAAACGCTTATGCGTCAGGCCTTGGTGTAGACCGGGACCTTGCCCTCGCGATCAGGTGGTGGGGTCGCGCTGCTGAACAAGGGATGACCCAGGCAAGCCAAGCCCTCGCGCAATTGCGCCAGATCGCCCTCCGCAACGGAAAACCATCGAGTGACGAGGCACGGGCCACCCTACAGGCATTTCAGGACTACCGCAACGGGATCTGGCAGGATTTCCCGGACCTCAGCAAAGAGTCCGCCGAAGAAAGCGCGGGAGCCAGCCTTCTTCGGCAGGGGAGGGTCGGGGAAGCAGTCCCCGTGTTGATCCGCGAGGCCTCTGCTCTGAGCGACCCGGCCCAGAGCCTGCTTGAGACCCTCTACAAGCACGGGGTTGATGACCAGTTGACGGCCCATGACAAACGAATCCTTGCCTACTTCATCACGAGCGCTGCCGAGGGACTCCCTCGTCCTCGAGTCGCATTGGCGCGAATCTACGCGCGAGGCATCGGCGTTCCCCAGGACCTCAACAAGGCGAGAGGCCTGCTCAAGGACAATCGTCATGAGGATGCCGCGCGGCTGTTGCGAGAAATATCCACCCAACATTGAACGGCACGCCATTGTCTGATCATCGTTGACCACGACGCGATCGAGCCTCCGTGACACCCACCCACTTGCCAAACCACGTCAGCAAGCTGCCTGACGCAGCGATCTTCAAGGCCGTTGCGCAGTCTGGAGTCGCGCAGGCCAGCCTGATCGGCATTTTGGCGACCCTGCTGGCTTGGGGCTGTTGGCTCTTGGGCGGTAGCTCCATGTCGGCTTTTGAGTGGAGCCCTTACGATACATGGCTTCGCCTCCGACAGCCGACTCCCGTGAGCCCATCGCTGGTCGTGATTACGCGCGACCAGGCGAGTGAAGCCCGGTTTGGAACCGGGACTTGGGACCATGCACTATTCGCGCGAGTCATGACAGCCCTCGGACGTGCGGGGGCAGCAATTGTCAGCCTTGATGTTCCGATTGAAACTCCGAGTCCTCCAGGTCGAGGCGGCGCGGCGAGTGACGCCATGTTGATCGAAGCCACCAAGTCAGTTGGTAGGGTGATCTATACCTTCTCCGTGCGACTTGCCGGGAGTGCCCAGTCGGGCGAGGGAATGCCAACTGGGCAAGACGTGGGCCACCCGACTTGGCCTATGGTGAATGAAGACCAGGCCAGACGGCTACCGAAGGCCGTGGCAACCACCAGCTCCCCGGCGAGGTTAGCCCGGCATGCAATGGGCATTGGCCATACTCTGGCCATCGCCGACGAAGATGGCGTCGTCCGTCGGGTGCCCCTCTATGTCACGCTCGGTGACCGAGCCGTTCCAGCTTTTGGTCTCGCGATAGCCGTTGCCTACCTTAAGGTCACTCCTGAGCAGATCTCTATTGATGTCGGTGAAGCCGTGACTCTTCAGGATGCCCGGTTCCCGGATGGACGTACCGGCACTGTCTTGATTCCGATTGATGAGCAGGGGCAGATGCTGATCAATTATTCAGGCCGTTGGGCTGAGCACCGCTTTCTGTCTCTGTCCTTTTTGAACGTCTGGAACGCGATCGAGGACGGGGAAGCAGAGAAACTTCGGGAATGGGTCGGAGGAAAAGTCGTCTTGCTCCTCCCTAACGTGGAGAGGCCAGATCAGCGCACACCCTTGGAGCGGAACGCCCCGGACAGCGTCATCCAGGCCAATTCCCTCAATACTCTCCTTACGAGAAACTGGGTGAAAGAAACTCCTATGCCCGGACAGGTCTTGTACGCTCTGACCCTCTCTGTGCTCGCAGCTTGGCTGCTGCTTGCCATGAGAGGATGGATGGGAGTGGTAGGCGTGATGACACTGATTCTCGGACATACGGGCATGATCCTAGCCTCCTTGTCGCTTGGCAGCTTGGTGTTGCCCGTATTTATGCCGCTCTGTGCCATGGCCTTGGCTTCCGGCGGGGCCATTCTGTGGATGCATCTCGGTTCCGGCCACCGGATCCAAAGTCTCGAAGGGAATATCGAAAGGGTGCAACAGGAACTGGCCGCGGCGCGGGAGGCCTTGATCCGTCAGGAATCCGATGTGGAAGGGTTGGAAGAAGACTTGGAGGTAGCTCAAAAACTCATACGGTCCACTGATGTCATGCGGGAGCAGTTAGCCGATGCGCAAGAGCGGGAGCAGGCCACTCGACGCAGGCTCCAAGAGTTGGAGAGCGAGCTCTCCGGCCTTCGAGCTGCGCCGTTCAGGACAGGCCACCTTGGGAATACAGAGCAAGAACGTCTCAGGAACGAGTGTGAGCAGGTGGGCATCATCACCAGAGACCCTGCTGTTCTGGCGGTGTTCCACGATCTGAAGAAAGGGGCTCGCTCGCCGCTTCCAGTCCTCATCCTGGGAGAACCCGGCACGGGCAAAGAGCTGTTCGCGCGAGCGGTGCACCGGCTGAGCCCTCGTGCCGGCCATCCCTTCATTCCCGTCAATATGGCGGCCATCGCACCATCGCTTTTTGAAAGTGAGCTATTTGGTCATGTCAAAGGGAGCTTCACCGGTGCCACGGGAGATCGAAAAGGATACTTTGAGCTAGCCCATCAGGGGACAATTTTCCTCGACGAAATCGGTGATCTCCGTTTGGAGCACCAGGGCAAATTGCTTCGAGCTCTTCAGGAGAAGTCCTTTTATCGCGTTGGGGCCACCAGACCGACCACGGTTGACGTCCGCGTGGTGACAGCGACCAATAAGGATCTCCAACGCGGTGTCTCCGAGGGATGGTTCCGGGAGGACCTGTACTTTCGCTTGAAGGGCATTGCGCTCGGGCTGCCGCCCCTCCGTGAACGCCGACAAGATCTCGCGCTTCTGGCGGAACGGTTTGTTCGTGACGCCGCCGCGCAGCTCGGGCGGGATGGCCTGGCTTTGTCCAGGGAAGCCTTGGCTGTCGTGGAAGCACAGGTATGGAAAGGCAATATCCGGGAGCTCCAACAGTGTCTCGAGCAGGCAGTCGCCCTGGCCGAAGGAACTGTGATTACGAGAGCTGACCTGCGATTGGTTTCTCGAGAACAGCCTGTCCCCCGCGTCGAGCAGATCTCCCCCGCCCTGGCCACCGAGACGACCGATGACCAGGCCGTCCTCTCCTGCCTACGCCAACAACAGTTCGACATGCGGGCGACCGCACGCGTGCTAGGGTGGGACCGCAGTACCGTCACCCAGCGTCTCAAGGGGATGGGGTTTCGCGCGCTTGTGGAATCGGGAGGCGACCAGCAGAGGGCAGCCCTGGCGCTGGCCGGCGATCCCACTCTGGCCAGGGCTGTGGAGCTGAAGCTCCTGGACTATTACGACCATCTCGTGAAGACGATTCAGGGATATCGCTCCGTGGAGGAGGCGATCGCTGACTGTAAGAAGCGGTTTAAGAACCTTCCAGACCGCCACTTCCGTTCGGTAGAGAGCTTAGTTCGACGACATTTCGACCGGTCGGCTAGCACCAATCCTTCCTGACAGCTCACCTTCATAGACAGACCCTCAAGTTCGTGCGGGGATAAGTCCTTATGCGGGGACATCCCCGCACTGGCTACGGGCTTCAAGCCCATCTCCTTCTAGCTCGCCAGCATCCTGGACTCCAAACCTACGGGATTCATTCTGAAATCCACAGAGTGCTCGCGTCATGATCGAGTGGCAGATTCATTGCTCTAGGACCAGCAGCGAAGAAACGGCAGGCACTTGGCTTGAAAGGAGGTGAAGAAAACAGAAACCTACCGTGCGGCTGTTCTCGCAGGCTGACGCAACGATGTTGTCTGACTAGAGACTTCAACCACTTCATGAAAACAGAGGAGGAACCATGACGAACGCACCGCATCCAACTCAATCGACTATCGGTTCATCCGCCGGTACGAAACCAGTAGTCACAAAGCTGACTCATGACAACAAAGAAGTAAAAATCTTGGCTGCAATAGTGGCCATGTTGGCCACGGTGATCGCCGGATACTGGTTCTATTCGGAGCAAAGCAGGACCGGCATCGGGAACGAACAGTCAGAAAACGCAGTCTCAGCAGCAACCTCAATGTCCGGTCTAGCCGTACCGGTTTCAACGACTCCTGACCAACCGCAGGCGCTTCTCAAGACCGAAGCCCTTCGCGCCGACGTCTATTTCGATTTTGGTCGGAGCCGACTGAGCCATGAGGCCAATACGATCCTTCAAGAACAGGCCGAGATCCTGAAGAACCAGAGTAACTGGGCGCTCCTGCTGCAGGGCTACACCGATCAGCGAGGGCCTGCGGAATATAACAAGGCCTTGGGGCTCAGGAGAGCGGAAGCCGTCAAGCAACATTTGGTCGAGCTTGGCCTCCCCGACACTTCGATCAAGGTCATGAGTTCGGGCAAAGAGGGGCTTATCTGTGAGGAGGACAGCAAGGAATGCCGGCAGCGCAACAGACGCGTTCATCTGGAACTGGTCAAGGGAGTGGCGCAAAAACCGCAACCAGCCCCAGTCTTCGCAACGAAGGAAGAGGAGCACCTGGAGACCTCAGAGCATGCCGACGCTGTGTCTGACAAGGTTGATCAGATCGTCAGCAGGGACTCTGAAACGAGTTCTTCACCGTCGCAGTAACAGGAATAAGCGACAAGGGCCGCAACGAGCCGTCCGCGGCCCTTGTCCTCTACAGAGATACACAGCCCTGCTGGCATGGGTCAGGCAAAGCGCCGCCCCCTTTCACCTGAAGATATCCGGCAATGGAATGCCCGCATCCTCACGGCCGCGCCCAAGGACGAGGCCGCCCACCAGCGCTCCAGACCAGGCTGGCTAAAGTCGCCGCGAAACGTGGGGTTCCCATCGTGGTACTCTCCCGTCCCACCACATGGGTTGATATCAACGAGCTGGTTGGAGGCCGGCTGTAGCGACCGGCCGTTCGGAAGCAGATCAGATACGGATAGGGTCCTTCAAAGGAGGGAATGGAGAGAGGATGAGTTTCTCGACTATCGGCGCAGAGGATGGTCGGTAAGGGCCCAGTAGGCTTGGCTAACTGAGCCGACCGGTGAGACCTGCATGAGGAAGGGGGTCTCCCAGTCACGGTCGCCGACATCCTGCTCCTCTGGGACCAGAACTCGGCGAATGTGCGCTTGGTTGGCTGCATCCACCTTGAGCGGGACAGAGCCTACTCGGGCGATATAACCATCAGGGGTCACGGTGCCGGTGATGACTCGATCAGGAGGGATGAATTCCCCCTTGGCAAGCGCGACCACGCTCAGCCCCACCATCGCGGAGAGACTGTCCCCGTGGACCGTCAGGCCTGGATCCGGCACGGACAGCACGACGGTCCAGCTATCTGGGGAGAGTCCAGCGGCCTTCGCCGTGCGATAGATGGCCTGCTGAACTGCAGTTTGGGCAAGCGGTGAAAAGCGGCCTGGTGTTGACCGGAAGAGCACCGCGAGCCCTCCGTGATCGTTTCTCTCTTCAAAGTATATGAGAAGATTGGCCACCATGCCGGTCGGCTCCATGCTTTGCCCCAGGGTGACACCTAAGATCTGAATGA
>Ga0209899_1000057_pt1 | contig 19359 bp, 20 predicted proteins | sample GWRWS1_0_10_FD_187228 | JGI IMG/M metagenome (GOLD analysis project Ga0209899, IMG submission 187228) | Riverbed sediment microbial communities from areas with vegetation nearby in Columbia River, Washington, USA - GW-RW S1_0_10 (SPAdes)... | ecosystem: Environmental > Aquatic > Freshwater >...
TTCTTGGCCCGCCAGATCAGATACGTGAGGGCCCCCAGCGGGATCTGCACGCCGTACGTGAGGGCCCGGAAACCAGCACGGCGGCCACGACCTGCGCTCGGAACACGTCGAGTGGGACGTCCGCGTGGTTCCGCCCCGCCAGGATGAGGCCGCCGATGTATCCGAGCTCCACGAACCCCACGCCTCCCGCGTGATGGGAAGCGCGGTGATCAGCCGGCCGAAGGCGAACACGCCCAGGATCTGGGCCGTGCCGATCTCCTGCTCCGAGATCCCCACGTGACGGAGCGAGAGGAGCAGGACCACGAACAGGGCGAGATGGCTCACCACGGTCGTGAGCGTGAGGAGCACCCCGGCCGGCCACGAGGTCGATGGTCTGCCGTCGGAACCGGACCGCCCGCTCGCCCCAGTCCCCGACCGACGGCTTGCGAACCAGCCTCAGCAAGAACGCCGCCCCCCGGCCCAGCGCGTCTCCGATCCTGCGGGGCAGGGCCTTCTTCCAGAGCATCAACGCGAACAGCACGACGGCGGCCATCAGGATCGCGACGCCGATCAGGGCGGCCACGAGCAGCCCTCCACCGGCCCGTCCCTCGATCGCCAGGATGGCCAGGGCAGCCACGGGGAGGCCCAGCTTCATGAACATGTTCCAGATGCCGGTCACGACGACGGAGAGTGCGATGGCGGAGGCCGTGAACCCCCACGAGCGATACATCTCGTAACCGACCCCCACGGCAAGCACACTGCCCCCCGGGATGGTGTTCGCGATCGAGGTCGTGGTCTGGTTGTTCACGGCCGCCTGCCACAACCCGAGTCCCGGGATGGACGCCATGTTCTGGAGCCAGTAGGTGTACAGGTTGAAGAGCATCGCGCCGACGAGGGTGGCGAGCTCGAGCCACGTCATCGCGCCGAGGGCTTCCGCGACCGCGTCGTAGTCGGCGATCTTGGGGATGGCGTACAGGAAGATCCCGCCGACGATGGCGACGGAGACCATGACCTGAACGACGCGCCAGACGAGCTTCCTGCGGTCGCGGCCGCCAGCTTCGGTCATCCGGACAGTATGACTTCCGGGCGGGCCTTGGCGCCGTCGTCGCGGTACACGCCGATAAACCTCCCGCCTGGCGCGAACACCGCGTAGGGCCCGGCGATCCCCGCGGGACCGAGGATGCTCCCGTGGCTCGCCACGCGTGCCTCTTCCGCGCCGAGGTCGATGCGCGGCAGGTGCGCGACCGCAGCATCGACCGGGAGCGGTTCGCGCACGTCGTCGGGCCGAACGGCTTCCTCGACCCGGAGCGGGCCGATCGCGGTGCGAACCAGCCGCGTGAGATGGGCGCCGCACCCGAGGACCGAGCCCACGTTCGCCACCAGCGCGCGCACGTACGTCCCGCCCGAGCACGTGACGAGGAAGTCGAAGTCGGGCGGCTCGAACCGCAGCACCTCGAACGCATCGACCCGGATGGGCCGGGGCGGCCCCTCCACCGGCTCGCCCGTCCTGGCCGCCTCGTACAGCTTCCGGCCGCCCACCTTCACCGCCGAGAACGCCGGCGCTCGCTGCATGGACTGGCCGACGAGGCCCTCCACGGCCCGCTCCAACTGCTCGCGGGCCACGGCGACCTCAGACGTTCGCACCATCCGACCCTCGGCGTCGAGCGTGTCGGTCTCCCACCCCAGCCGGCCGGTGCCCTCGTAGGTCTTGGGGAGGTCGCCGAGGAACCGGAGCAGCCGGGTGGCCCGGCCCACCCCCACGACCAGCAGCCCGGTTGCCATGGGGTCGAGGGTGCCGGCGTGCCCGACCTTCCGGGTCCCCAGGGCTCGGCGGACCATGTCCACGACGTCGTGGGACGTGACCCCGCTCGGCTTGTCCACGAGGAGCAGGCCGTTGAGGCTCACGGCCGCTCGCCGAGGACCGACTTCAACCGGGTCACCGTCTCGGCCAGGCCGTGCGGGGACGTGTACCCGGCGGCCAGGCGGTGCCCGCCCCCGCCGAAGGTGGAGGCGACGGCCGAGAGGTCGTGGCCGCCCCGCGATCGCAAGCTGACCTTGAACCGGCCGTCCCGCTGCTGCTTGAAGACCGCGGCCACGTCCGTCTCGCGTGCGGTTCGCACCACGTCGATCACGTCGTCGGTCTCGCTCGGATGCACCCCCGCCTCGGCCAGGTCGGCTTGGGTCAGGTACGTCCACACCAGGTCGGAGTCGGGCTCGAGCGTCAGCCGGTTCAGCGCCGTTCCGAGCAGCTTCAGATACGCGGCCCCGTTGTCCTCGTAGAGTGCCTGGGCCAGGCGGGCGTGGTCGAACGGGTGCTCGCGGAGCTCGGCGGCCACCCGAAGCGTCTCGGGCCGGACCGCCTGGTACTGGAACCGGCCCGTGTCGGTGACGAGCCCCGCATACAGGCACATCGCCGCCTCGGCCGGGAGCTCCCCGCCCATGGTCCGGACCAGCCGGTACACCATCTCACAGGTCGATGAGGCCGCCGGGTCGACCAGGGCGATCGTGCCGAGGCCGTCGTTGCTGAGATGGTGGTCGATCCAGATCAACTCTCCGGCCTTCGTCGCGTTCGCCGCGAGCGAGCCCAGCCGGTTCATGGACGCCGCGTCGCACGTCACCATGACGGCCGGCTTCTTGGGGAACTCCTTCGGCTGGACCAACGCCTCCCTCCCCGGCAATCCCTCCGCCCACCGCGGCAGGTCGAACGGTTCGTTGCCGAACGAGCACACGGTCTCGATGCCCCGGGACCGAAGGTAGATCGAGAGACCCAGCATCGACCCGAGCGCGTCGGTGTCGGGGTTCACGTGGCAGGCCATCGCGACCTTCGTCGCTCCCGCCAGGAGCTCCGCCGCGCGCGCCAGCTCGCCGCTCACCGTTCCCCCTCGTGCAGCTCGCGGAGCAGCCGTTCGATGCGGGCCGCGGCCTCGCTCGACTCGTCCTCCTCGAACACCAAGTCCGGGAGGGTCTTCAGCCGGACCTGGTGCCCGATGACCTGCCGGAGGTGGGACCGGGCCGAGCGGAGCCCGGCAGCCGTGGCTTTCCGCTCCTTCTCGTCCCCCATCGCCGTGTAGAACACGCGGGCATGCCTGAGGTCCGGGGTGACCTTCACGTGGATGACCGTAACGAACCCGATCCGGGGATCCTTCAGCCTGGGGATCTCCTCGGCCAGGATCTCCCGGAACTCCTCCGAGACCCTGCTGGGCCGTGTCCCATCAGTCATCGGGATAGTGCAACGTGAGCTCGGCGTCGATCACCTCGACCTCCACCCACCGGTCGACGAACTTCTCGATTTCGTGCATGACCCGCTTGGCGTGGTAGGCCTCGCCCGCCACCACCGACACCGCGATCGCGGTGCGCTGCCACAGGTCGTGGTGGTCCACCTCGGCCACCGAGACGTTGAACTTCGCCCGGATGCCCCCCGTGAGCGTCTTGACCACGTGCCGTTTCTCCTTGAGCGACCCACACCCGGGGATGCGGAGATCGAACCGTTCCAGCGCAACGAGCATCAGGCCCTCCGCACGCGAAGCGTCTACAGCTGGCGGGCGACCTCACGCACCTCGTACGCCTCGATGATGTCGCCTTCCTTCACGTCCTGGAAGTTCTCGATCCCGATGCCGCACTCGAACCCTTCGGCCACCTCCCGGACGTCGTCCTTGAACCTCCGCAGCGACCCCACCCGTCCCTCGTAAGCCACCACGCCGTCCCTCACCACCCGGGCCCGGGCGTTGCGCGCGATCGTGCCGGACAGCACGTAGCACCCGGCCACTACGCCTTGCCGTGGGATGCGGAACAAGGCGCGGACCTCGGCCCGGCCCAGCTGGATCTCCTGCTCCTCGGGCTTCAGCATCCCGGCCAAAGCGCTTCGGACGTCGTCGATAGCCTCGTAGATGACCCGGTATAGACGGACGTCGACCCCCTCGCGCTCCGCGAGGTCCCGGGCGTTCGCGTCTGGCCGGACGTTGAACCCGACGACGATCGCGCTCGATGCCACGGCCAGCTGGATGTCGCTCTCGGTGATGGCACCGACCGCCCCGTGGACGATGTTGACCCGAACCTCGTCCTGGGGAAGCTTCAGGAACGCGTCGGTGACGGCGCCAAGCGAGCCCTGGACGTCGGCCTTGACGATCAGGTTCAGCTCCGGCGCCTCGGCCTCTCGGGCCTGGGCCATGAGCTCCTGGAGGGTGGGCGGCCGGGTGGCGACAAGCTCCGCCGCTCGCACCTTGGCCTCGCGCTCCTGGGCGACGTGACGGGCCTCGCGCTCGTCCTCGACTTCCCGGAAGTCGTCGCCGGCGTTCGGCACCGCGGACCACCCCAGGATCTGAACCGGCTTGCTGGGACCCGCTTGCTGCACGGGCTGCCCGTACTCGTCGAGCATCGCCCGGATCTTGGCCCAGGCGGTCCCGGCGACGAGCGCGTCGCCCACGTCGAGCGAGCCCCGCTGCACCAGCACCGTAGCCACGGCTCCCCGGCCCTTGTCCAGGTTGGCCTCGATCACGGTCCCACGGGCCCGGCCCTCCGGGTCGGCCTTCAGCTCTTCGAGGTCGGCGACCAGCAGGATCGTCTCCAGGAGGCTCTCCAGGTTCGTCCGCGCCTTGGCCGAGACGTCTACGAACTCGAACGTCCCACCCCACTCCGACGGGACCACGCCGAGCTCGACCATCTGCTGGCGGACCCGCTGGGGGTCGGCCTCGGGCTTGTCGATCTTGTTCACGGCCACGACGATGGGGACCTCAGCCGCCCGGGCATGATCCAGGGCCTCGACGGTTTGCGGCTTCACCCCGTCGTCGGCCGCGACCACCAGCACCGCGATGTCCGTCACCTTGGCTCCTCGGGCCCGCATCGCGGTGAACGCCTCGTGGCCCGGGGTGTCGATGAACGTGATCTCGCGCCCGTCGGCGTGCACCTGGTAGGCCCCGATATGCTGGGTGATGCCGCCGAACTCCTGCGAGACGACGTCGGTCTTGCGGATCGCGTCGAGGAGCAGCGTCTTGCCGTGGTCCACGTGCCCCATCACGGTCACCACCGGCGGCCGGGGCCGCAGCCGGCTCTCGTCGACGGTCTCCTCCTCGACCTCTTCCTCGATGCCCACGATCTCGGGCTCGTAGCCGATCTCGTGGGCCACGAGGGTGATGGCCTCGTCGGAGAGCGACTGAGTGGCGGTCACCATCTCGCCCAGCGAGAACAGGACCTTCACCACGTCCGCGGCCGTCTGGCCGGTCTTCTCCGCGATGTCCTGAGCGCTCGAGCCCCGGACGACCTTCAGCCACGGGAGCTCGGGCTTGGCCGGGGCGGGGGCTTCAGTCACCACCGCGAGCTCGGGGGCGCCGGATAGTGCGGCCGTGTCCTGTACCGCAGTCGCCGGTGGCGAGACGGTCGCGGCTGTGCGCGTACGAGTGGCTGCTTCCGGCGCTCCCGAGGGAGCGGCCCTCGCAGCAGCTTCCGGCGCCCCCGAGCGAGCGGCCTTGGCCTTCGTGGCCGTTTCCACCACCTCTGAGGGAGCAGCCCTGGATGCAACGCTCTTGGCCCTTGGCTTCGTCGGCGCCTCCCGAGCCTCCTTGACCTTGGCCCCGGGAACGGCCTTCCCGCCGGACGCGCGGAGGCGAGGCACCGCCTCGTCGGGGACGGAGGACGACGCCGTACGGCCCTCCATCCCCATCGCCTCGAGCGCGGCGAGCAGGTCCTTGCTCGTCACGCCGAGCTCCTTGGCCAGTTCGTGAACCCTCATTTGACCACTTCCCGCTCGATAGCGATCCTTAGCCTAGCGGCTTCATCCGGGCCCAGGCCGGTTCGAAGGGCCCGGGCCAGCGCCCCTCGCCGGAGCGCGGCCTCCAGACACGACGTGTGTCGATGCACGTACGCGCCGCGACCTGGGGCCTTCCCACCAGCGTCCACGCGAACGACGCCGTCGGGGGACCGGACGACGCGCAGGAGCCCTCGCTTGCCGGCCTTCTCGCGGCACCCCACGCACGTCCGCTCCGGCTCGGCACCCGGAGCCATGGCTCAGCCCTCGACCGGCTCCTCGGCGGGCTCGGCCTCCGTGCCGTCCGCCTCGGGGACGGTCGCGACCGACGGGCCGCCGGATGACGCTGCTTCGTCAGGGGCCGCAACCGCGGGGTCGGCGGATGATGCGGCCACGTCCTGTGCCTCCGATTCGGGCGACCCTTCCACGGGAACCTCTGCGGTCCGAGTGCCTGCTTCCGCCGACCCCGAGGGAGCGGCCTCGGACGTGACCACCGCGGGAGCGCGCTGCTCGTCGAACCGCTGGGTCTCGCTCTTGATGTCGATCCGCCACCCGGTCAGCCGAGCGGCCAGGCGGGCGTTCTGCCCCTCCTTGCCGATCGCGAGCGACAACTGGTAGTCCGGAACGATGACGAGCGCCGTCTGGGTCGCGGGGTCCGTGATGACCTCCTTCACCTTCGCCGGCTGGAGCGCGTTGGCCACGAACTGCGCCGAGTCGCCGCTCCACGGCACGACGTCGATCTTCTCGCCACGGAGCTCGTTCACCACCATGCGCACGCGAGAGCCCTTGGGGCCGACGCACGCGCCGACCGGGTCCACAGCCGGCTCCCGGGACGCCACGGCGATCTTCGAACGGTGCCCGGGCTCCCGGGCGACCTCCTTGATCTCGACGATGCCCTCCTCGATCTCGGGGACCTCCATCTCGAAGAGCTTTCGGAGCAGGCCGGGATGGGACCGCGACACCACGATCTGCGGCCCCTTCGCGCCCTTGCGGACCTCGGTGATGTACGCCTTCACCCGTTCCCCGTGCCGGATCTGCTCGGAGGGGATCTGCTCGGTGTGCGGCAGCAACGCCTCCACCTTGCCGAGGTCGAGGAGCACGCTCCTCCGGTCCCGCTCCTGCGCCTGCACGATGCCGGTCACCACGTCGCCCTCGCGGCCAGCGAACTCCTCGTAGGTCATCTCGCGTTCCGCGTCTCGGAGCTTCTGGAAGATCACCTGCTTCGCGGTCTGGGCGCCGATCCGGCCCTTGAACTCGTCGGTGACCTCGACTTCCTTCTCCGAGACCACCTCGGTCACGAGCTCGCCCTCGGCGCTCTCCTTCTCGGTGAGCTCCTGGATCCACACCCGAAGGTCGCCAGTCTCGGGGTCGATGGACGCGCGGACGCCGAACGTCTCCTCGTCGAGGTCGGGGTGCTGCTGCTTCCACCACGACTTGTAGGCGGAGGCCATGGCCTCCTCCAGCCCGGCGAGGATCGTCTGGAAGGCGATCCCCTTCTCGCGCTCTAGCTCCCGGAGTGCCGCGATCATCTCGGCGTTCATCGTCTGCTCCCGTCGGAACCCCATTCGAAGACGGTCCGAGCCGACGCGACGTTCGCGTACGGGACGCGCAGCTCTCCGCCGTCGGTGGCGATCACGATCGCCTCCGCGTCGGCCGAGACCAGCGCGCCCGCGTGGATCTTGGACCCCGCGATGGGTTTCACCGTCTTCACCTTCACCTGCTCACCCACGCTGCGCTGGAAGTGTCGCGGCAGCCTGAGCGGCCGCTCCAGGCCGGGCGAGCTCACTTCGAGCTGGTACCGGCCGCGCCCGAAGTCCTCCAGGTCCAGCCGGCGTGAGAGGCGTTCGGACATCTCGGAGATGGTGTCGACGTCGATCCCGCCGTCCCGGTCGACCGTCACCCGAAGCACCATCCGGCCCGCTTCTTTGCGGAAGGTGACCTCCCAAAGCTCCAGCCCCGCCGACTCGACCACCGGCCGGACCAGCGCCTCCGCGTCCATCTCGCCCCTCGAAAAAGAAAGTGGGCGCGAGCCCACTTCCGGACAAACCGCTCCTCGTCCGGGTTGGAGTATACCGGAAGCGCTGCTCAGCGGGCACGCTACAGGGCCCGGCGCTGACCTCCGGGCCGGTTCCAGTGATCGCGCCGGCGTAACCTCATCACCATCCGGGGGTCGTCCCACCCCCGGTGCATCCTGATGCCGAGCTCCCGGCAGGCCGCCTCGGCATGCTCCTCGGAGGGGAACTCGTCACGGACCCAGTTCCCGTCGACGTCGATCAGCAGGAGGTCCCAGGTCCGCAGGCCGACGTGCTGCACCACGGCCTCGACCTCGGGATGGAGCTTCACGAACTCTCGGAGGGTGCTCGAGGCTCCGACGGCCACGGCCCGAGCGTACCCGGGCTACGGGGCGGCGGCCAGCAGGTCCCCGGCCGCCTGCGCCGCCCGGTCCAGGGGGGACGAGGACCGCTCCCCCGTGGCCCGCATCTTCAGGTCGACCGTTCCCTTCTCGATGCCCCGCCGGCCCACCACGACCTGGAGCGGGAAGCCGATCAGGTCGGCGTCGGCGAACTTCACGCCCGCCGTCTCGTCGCGGTCGTCGATCAGCGCTTCCACGCCCTTGTCGCCGAGCTCGCGATAGATCCGCTCGCCCACTCCCATCACTTGCTCATCGTCGCGGTTCGCGACGATCACGACCGCGTCGTACGGAGCGACGGTCTTCGGCCAGGCCAGGCCGGACTCGTCATGATGCTGCTCGGCTACGGCGGAGACGATCCTGGAGATCCCGATCCCGTAGCAGCCCATCAGGAAGGGCCGCTCCATGCCGTCCTCGTCCACGAAGGTGGCCTTCAGCGGCTCGGAGTACTTCGTCCCGAGCTGGAAGGTGTGGCCGACCTCGATGGAGCGGCCGATCCGCAAGAGCCCCCCGTCCCTGGGGCACCGGTCGCCCTCGGCCACGGTGGCCAGGTCCTCCCATCGGTCGACCGCGAAGTCGCGGCCAGCGGCCGCGCCCGTCACGTGGTGGTCGACCTTGTTCGCGCCGGTGACCCAGGAGGGTTGCCCGCGAACCCGGTGATCGGCCACGATCGTGGCTCCACTGAGGCCCTGGGGACCGACGTATCCCTTGGCCAGGCCGTGTCGCGCGAAGTCGGCGTCCTCGAGCATCCGAACCTCCGCCGGGGCGAAGGCCCGGCGGAGCTTGCCCTCGTTCACCTCGCGGTCCCCTGGGACCAGGACCACGACGAGCCGGCCGTCGATCTCGTAGGCCATGGTCTTCAACATCCGCTCGGCCGGCACACCGAGGAGAGCTACGACGTCCCGGATGCCGGGCGCGTCCGGCGTGTGGACAACAGTGAGCGGGTCGTTCTCGAACGGGGCATCCTTCGGGGGCGCGGCTGTGGCCGCCTCCAGGTTCGCCGCGTAGTCGCAGGTGCTGCACGCCACGAAGAGGTCCTCACCGACCTCCGCCGGAGCCATGAACTCGTGGTTCTCGTCGCCCCCGATCAGCCCGGGATCGGCCTCGACGACGATGAAGTCGAGGCCGCACCGGACGAAGCTCGCCCTGTACGCGCTGACCATCTTCTGGTAGCTCAGGCCCAGCCCCTCGACGTCGCGATCGAACGAGTACGCGTCCTTCATCAGGAACTCCCGGGCCCGGAGCAGGCCGGACCTGGGCCTGGCCTCGTCTCGGTACTTCCACTGGATCTGATACAGGTTCACCGGCAGGTCGCGGTAGGACGAGTACTCGTTCCCGACCAGCGGGGTCACGACCTCCTCGTGGGTCGGCCCCAGGCCGAGCTCCCGCCCGGCCCGGTCGTGCAGGATAAACATGAGCTGCTCGGCAGCGTATGCCTCCCACCGACCGGTGACGTGCCACGGTTCGGAAGGAACGATGGCCGGCATCCGGATCTCCTGGGCCCCGGCCCGGTCCATCTCCTCCCGCACGATCCGCTCGACCTTCCGAAGCGTCCGAAGGCCGAGCGGAAGGAACGTGTACACGCCGGACATCAGCTGGCGCATGAACGCCGCACGCAGCAGCAGCTTGTGCGAGGGGGCTTCGGCCTCGGCCGGGTCCTCGCGCAGGGTACGCGCGAACAGCTCCGACATCCTCATGGGGTACTCAGGATACCGGGCGCCGGTTCACGAACGGGGAGTTCTCCGCGGACTCAGAGGTGGCGGACCAGGTCCACGGTCTGCTGCCAGTCGGCCGTCGATCCCGACCCGTCCGACTTCGCGTATTGGTTGACCACCGCCATCACGGCCGGGTCCAGGGGGCTCCGGGAGATGCCGTTGTAGTCGCCCCACCGCTCCGGGCCCTTGCCCGTCTCCATCCGAGCGGTGCCCGCCGCGAGCAGCACGATCTCCGCGGTGGTCGAGCCCGGCGCCACCTCGGCCACGTAGGCCGACAGGTACTCGCCGGTGATCCGGCTCGCCCGGCTGTACGTAACGAACAGGTTGCCCGATCCATCCGTTCCGACGACCGGCCAGCCGGCGTCCGTCTCCGGCGTGCCGACGACCCCGGTCCGAGCGACCGTGGAAGAGGTGAGCACCGACTCCGGCGCCACCTCGTACCACCGGATGACGGACTCCGCGTAGCCGCCCGTGTTCGTGTCCGGCTTCAGGTCCCGGAAGATCGTGTGGGCCGCGTACACCCGGTTCAGGTCGGCGTCGTAGAACGCGTTCACCAGCCGGAGGTCGCCGGGATCCCACCAGGTGCTCGAGTTGCCGGTGCCGTCGCCCTGCGTCCCGAAGGGCGAGATCGACACCCTGGCCACGTCGAGACTGGCCTTGGACAGCTTCAGTCCGGTCATGGTCTCTCGCAGCCGCCACACGATCATTGCGGAGTCGGTCGCGACGTTCTTCTGGAACGAGAGGAAGTACTGATCCGCGGGGTTCGCGCCCACGCTCGTGGCCGGCTGGATCGTGAACGCCTTGGTCCCGTCGGGATTTCGGGTGGCCGCGCCGGCGAAGACGTCGAAGGCCACCGCCTGGGCGCAGTCGTACAGCGTGGTCTTGGGGAACGACAGGATCTGGGCGTAGGCGTAGCCCTGCGTTCCTCCGAAGGTGAACTGGTTGGTCGTGACGGCCACTCGGTCCAGGTCGTAGCCGAGCCCCGGGTAGTCGGCCCACTGCCTCCCGTCGCCCTTCACCCGGTCGGCGCCGATCTGCCTGGTGCACCAGGTGGTCTGGTCCGCGGCCGTCGCGCCGGGGATGCTCACCACGACGACCCAGGACTTCCTCAGCCCGTCGTTCACTGCCAGGAAGGCCAGTACGAACACCTGGACATACTGGTCGTAGACGACCTTGGGGTCGAACACCTGCGTGCCCGGGGGGAAGGACCTGAAGGCCCCGAACGAGATCGGCCCGAGCACCGCGGTGCCGGCCAGGTCGTGGACGGCAACCGAGGTATTCACCGCCGTGACGATGGAGGTCTCGCCCATCGCCCCGGTGGGATCGCCCGGCCAGTTGCCCCCGATCCGGGGGATGGCCTCGAAGTGGAGCGCCGAGACCGGCGCACCGGCGGTTGCCGCCTCGGCGGGGGACGCCACCGTGAGCGCCGCGAGAAGGATCAGCACGACGAGCGCGCCGAGGCGGCGAACGGGCGACATCACACCTCCTTGCGGGCGGCCGTGAGCGGCCGGCGGCGATGGGCGGTCGATGGACGCTATCCGAAAGGGTGAGCGGCGTCCACGACCCTTCCGCCCGCCCCATTGACGTTCGGCGGTCCGGCCCCGCACAATCACGGCCACGATGACGCGCCCCGCGACCTGGTGGTCCTGGCCTGTGGGCTCGAGGAGCCCGGAGCCGGCGCGCGTCTGACCACGAAACCAAGGACGGACCGACCTCAGGCCCCGGGCGAAGGCCCGGGGCCTCGTGTTTCGCGAAGGAGGAGGTGGAACCAGTGCAGGTGCGGCCCGGCCGGGAGGCCTTCGACGAGCTCGCCTCGGAGTGGCCCCTCGTCCCGGTGTGGACCGAGCTGCTCGCCGACGTGTCCACCCCCGTCGGCGTGTTCCCCGCCCTGGTGGGCGACGGTCCCGGCGTCCTCCTGGAGAGCGTGGAGCGGTCCGAGCGGTGGGGGCGGTACTCGTTCGCCGCCGGGGACCCCGCGGCCGTTCTGGTGGCCGGGCGGGACGGGGTAACGGTCCGCGACCTCCGGCGGGAGGGCCTGAGCATCGCCGCCCCCGGGGCCGGGCTCCCGGTGCGCAAGCAGCTCGGCCAGATCGCCCGTTCGCTGGCCGGGCCCCGGCTTCCCGAGCTGCCGTCGCTCACCGGGGGCCTGATGGGCTACCTCGCGTACGAGGCCGCGGAGTTGCTCGAGGGGCACCCGGCTCCCTACGCGGACGCGCCGTCGTGTCCGGCCATCGGTCTCCTGCTCGTGGACCGGGCCGTGGTGTTCGACCACTGGCGCCAGCGGCTGCTGCTGGTGGCGCATGCCCCGGCCGGCGCCTACGACGACGGCGTAGCCGCTCTGGAGGGATTGGCGGCGACGGTGTCGACGGCCCCGCCACCCGCCCCGTCGCCGATCGGAGACGATGCCGACCTCTCCGAGATGGAAGGGGAACCGAACATGCCGGATCAGCGATACCGCGACATCGTGGCGAGCTTCAAGGAGCACATCCTGGCCGGCGACATCTACCAGGGCGTCCCGTCGAGGCGGGTCTCGTTCCCGGCCCCGGGGGGCGGCTACCCCATCTACCGCCGCCTTCGGGTATCGAACCCCGCGCCCTACATGTTCTTCCTCCGGATGCTCGGCATGGAGCTGGCCGGCTCCTCGCCCGAGCCGCTCGTCCGGGTGGAGGGGAAGCGGGTGTCTACCCGGCCCATCGCAGGGACCCGGCCGAGGGGACGGACCGAGGTCCGCGACCGGCTCCTCGAGCACGAGCTGCTGGCCGACCCCAAGGAGCAGGCCGAGCACGCCATGCTGGTGGACCTGGCTCGAAACGACCTCGGCCGGGTGTGCCGGCCGGGGACGGTGCGCCCCACCGAGCTCATGGTGGTGGAGCGCTTCACCAAGGTCATGCATATCGTGAGCACGGTCGAGGGTGAGCTCGCCGAAGGCCAGGACTCGCTCGACGCGCTCGCGGTGACGTTCCCGGCCGGAACGGTGACGGGGGCGCCGAAGCGGCGGGCCATGGAGCTGATCGCCGAGGCCGAGCCGACGGCCCGGGGCCCCTACGCCGGCGCGGTCGGCTACCGGACGTTCGCCGGGGATCTCGACTTCTGCATCACGATCCGCACGGCCGTCGTCGCGGACGGGGAGGCTCATGTCCAGACCGGGGCGGGGGTGGTGGCCGATTCCGACCCGGAGTCGGAGCTCCGGGAGACGAAGGCCAAGGCCGCCGCGCTGCTGCCGGCGGTGGCGGCAGGGCGCGATACGGTGGACATCGGAGAGACGCCGCGATGATCCTTGTCGTCGACCACTACGACTCGTTCACCTTCAACCTGGTCCAGCTCGTGGAGAGCCTGGGGTTCCCCGCGGACGTCGTGAAGAGCGACGCCGAGCCCGCCGAGGCGCTGGTCGAACGGCGGCCGGACGCGGTGATCCTGTCCCCCGGGCCGGGACGCCCCGAGGACGCGGGCTGCTTCCCCGAGCTCCTGCGGACCCTTCCCCCGGAGACGCCGGTACTGGGGGTGTGTCTGGGACACCAGGCGCTCGGGGTGGCGTTCGGGGGCCGGGTGGAGCGGGCCACCCCGGTCCACGGCAAGGCCTCGCTCGTCTACCACGAGGGGAGGGGGATCCTGGACGGGGTGGGCAACCCGTTCGAAGCGGGCAGGTATCACTCGCTGGTGGTGCTGCGGGAACTCCCTTCAGAACTCGAGCTCACCGCGTGGACGGAGGACGGGCTTGTGATGGGGGCGCAGCACCGGGAGCTTCCACGGTTCGGCGTGCAGTTCCACCCGGAGTCGATCCTCACCCCCGAAGGCCCGAAGATCGTCGAGAACTTCCTCGCGCTGACGCGACGCTAGCCCGGACCGAACCGACGCTCAAGTCGGAGGGGAAGGATCCGTTCCCTCCTTTCCCCATGACCGCGAACAGGTTGTCGTGGGGCTCGGGGATTACAGCGATACCAGTATGGCGTAAGTCGCAATATCGTCCGAGGCTACGAGCAGCCGAAAGGCCCCGGGTCGTGGTCTGGCTGGGGTCGCCCCCCGTCGGCATTGCAGACGCAGATGATGCGCGGGTTTGGAAGGGCTGGCTCGGGATGGGGGCTCCGCGAGCCGTACGGCGCCCCGAGGCCTCGCTGCGCTCGGTTCCCGGGATCCAACGGACCCCATCCGCTGTCGCGCGCAAGACCGCCGCCCGGGTCCATCGGTCGACCGTCGCAGAGGAGTTGCGCCAAGCGTTTCGAACCGGCCTCAACGACAGCATCACGGCAGACCCGAAGCGACGGTGTCCTCAGTCGACCATTCCGGCTCTCGCCGAGAGCCGGAATCAGTATCGACGATCGATCGGAGGAGACCATGAAGCGACTCGCGGTGGCTCTTGCTGTCGGCGGGGTCGTGTTCGGCGCGGTATGGGCTGTGGCCGCGACCATGAACGTGAGCGGCGCCACGGCCGCCACGGGAACCGGGGATGTCGCGAAGTGCGGCGACGTGACCGGTTCGACGTTCATCCTGGAGAGCCAGAGTGACACGCTGACGGGACCCGACACGTTCGGACCGGTCGGGACCTTCGGCGTCGCTGACATCACCGAGTTCAAGGCGGTCAACATCGAGACGATCGCTGACTGCGACAAGATCAACGCCTTCGTCGAGGTGAGGGATGGCTCTGGGAACCCCACCGCCAGCGGAAGTTGCGAGATCAACCTGGAGGACGGCCTCGGCTTCGATGAGGCCGGCACGGGCGACAACGTGCCTGGCTGTACGGCGTTCGTCGGGACGGACACGCTCGCCAACGACGATCTCCCGGACGTTGCCCTCGCGGAGGACCTCGTCGTGACCATGACCTAGGAGGGTGTTGGACGCCATTTCGCCGCGAGGGGCGGTCCGGCCCCTCGCGGCGGCGGCGCGGAGGTCCACGTGATCTGTAAGAGTTGCGGAGCCAGGATGGATGGGGCCATCCCGTGGTGCTGGCGCTGCTATGCACGCGTCGATGGGTCCATCCCTGCAGCCCGAGCCGCCGGACAGGGCAGCATCGGCCGGGTCGGGCCGCGGCACGCGCGTTCCCGCTTCCCCAGACCGCGGGCACTGGTGTCATTCCTATCAATCGCACTATTCGTCGGGTGGTTCCAGATGATGCGGCCCGCGTTCTTGGGAGGGCCGGTCTCGTACGCCATGGTCCGCGGGGTGAGCATGGAGCCCACCCTGCACGAAGGCGATCTGGCCCTGGTCCGAGCGCGGGACCGATACGCAGCCGGGGACATCGCGGCCTTCCTTGTCCCCCGAGGAGAGCCGGGGGCCGGGGCCATTGTGATCCACAGGATCGTCGGAGGTTCGGCGGACGAAGGATTCATCACCCAGGGAGACAACAAGAACGCGCCTGACCCCTGGCGCCCGACGGACCGAGACATCCTCGGCGAGATGTGGTTGCGGGTCCCCGGCGCAGGTCGCATGCTGGCCAGTCTGAGAGGTCCGATGCCCCTGGCCACCCTCGCGGCGGTCCTCGCGTTCCTCATGGTTTGGCTCCCGACCGAGCGACGGGGACGCCATGCGGCCCGGGAGTGGCGATGACGTGCGTTCTGGCCCGGCGGATCGATACGCCGATCCGGTACGCCGGAACTGGACGGGTGCGCCGGTGGGGTATCGGCGCCCGTGCCGCGGCCATGGTGATAATCGCTTCGCTCGCGGCTCTCGTCACAGCCATCGCCGCGACACTCGCCGTTGCGCCGTCCACGCTTGGGATCTTCTTCCTCCCGGTCACTCCCCCATCGCCGGTCGTGGCGACCGTCGACATCAGGCCAGGGAGCCTTCAGAAGAGAAGTCAGGGCGCTTCCGTGGTTGCCTTCATCGAGCTGCCAACTGGCTTCGACGTCGCACAGATCGCCATAGCCACGGTGCGCGTCTGTCTCGGCACAGATCCCTGCGGGACCGGCGGCGTTCCGGCGACGAACCCAAAGGTGGGCGATGCCGACGGGGACGGGATCCCCGATCTGAAGGTCCAGTTCGACCGGGCTTCGGTGATCGCCCTGGTCGCAAACATCCCGGCCCCCGCCCTGGTGACGTTCACGGTCTCCGGGTTCGTAGGCGGCTCCATCTTCGCGGGGAGCGACACCGTGAGGCTCGTCGACCCCACGCCGGAGGACGCGTCCAGCTTGCCTCCCCCCGAAACGACCGTGGCGCCGTCGCCGATCCCGTCCCCGTCGCCATCGGGTCCCTCCTAGCCGATCCTCGAGAAGAACAGCGGACCGCGTCTGACGTTCCTTGGAAGGCGTTTCGGCAGGGAGGGAGGTCAGTCGGCCTCGGAGGCCTGGGCCGCCTTCTCGGATGCGATGCGCTCGGCCTCTTCCACCAGGGCCTCCACGAACCGGTCCTCGGGGACTTTCCCCTTGACCTCGCCCTTGACGACCAGGAACCCCTGGCCTTTTCCGGCGGCGATGCCGAGGTCGGCCTCGCGCGCCTCGCCGGGGCCGTTCACCACGCACCCCATGACCGCCACCCGGATCGGCACCGTGATGCCCTTCGCCTGGAGCGCCTCGTTCACCTGCCGGGTGAGGCCGAGCACGTCCACCTCGGCCCGCCCGCAAGATGGGCACGCCACCAAGTCCAGGCCTCGCTTCCGCAGGCCCAGCGACTTCAGGATCTCGATCCCCACCTTGACCTCCTCCACCGGGTCGTCGGTGAGCGAGACCCGGATGGTGTCGCCGATGCCCTCGGCAAGCAACGTGCCGATACCGACCGCACTCTTGATACCGCCCGTGGGCAAGGGCCCGGCCTCGGTGACGCCGAGGTGTAGCGGGTATTCGCACTTCTCGGCCAGCATCCGGTAGGCCTCGATCATCACCCGCGCGCTCGAGTGCTTGACCGAGATCTTGATGTCGAAGAAGTCCTCGTCCTCAAGGATCCTGGCCTCGTCCAGGGCCGACTCCACCAGGGCCTCCGGGGTGGGCGACCCGTGCTTCGCCAGGAGATCCTTCTCCAGCGAGCCCGCGTTGACGCCGATCCGGATCGGCACGCCGCGGGCCTTGGCCTCTCGGGCGATCAGCCGGACCTTGTCCTGGTATTTGATATTCCCGGGGTTGATGCGGAGGCCGTGGACGCCCGCCTCCAGGGCTGCCATCGCGTACTTCCACTGGAAGTGGATGTCGGCGACCACCGGGATGGTCGACTTGGCCGCGATGGCCTTCAGGGCCTCGGCGTCCTCCCAGTGGGGCACGGCCACCCGCACGATCTCGCACCCCGCGGCCACCAGCGAGGCGATCTGCTGGAGGGTGGCATCGACGTCAGCGGTCTTGGTGATGCTCATGGACTGGACCCGCACTGGCGCGTCGCCGCCCACCGTCACGTCGCCCACCCGGACCTGCCGGGACTTCCGTCTGTTCGCCAGCATCTGTCCCCAGGCTACCCGGTCACTCGCCGAATACGTGCAACACGACCTGGCGGTCCTTCGGATCGTCCATCTCGAACAGGATGAGCCGTTGCCACCGTCCCAGGAGCGGCTCCCCCGCCGCCACCGGGATGGCGTGCGAGGTCGCCGAGAGTAGCATCGACTTCACGTGGGAGTGCCCGTTCTTGCGCTCGTGAGAGTGGTCGAGGTTCTGGGTCCGGCGCTCCAGGTCGTCGTGCGCGTAATAGGCGTCCTCGGGGACCAGGGCGAGCATCCGGTCCCGGAAGTCGTTCAGGGCGCCGTCCTCCCATTCGTTGATGAGGAGCGCGCACGTGGTGTGGGGGCAGAACACGATGGCGGCACCGTCGGTCACGCCCGAGTCTTTCACGGCTCGCGCCAACTCTTCGGTGAGGTCCAGATAGGTATAGCGCCTCGGCGCGGACACCTCGATCGTGACGGTCGAAGACTTCACGAGGCCCTCCTTGTCACGGCCGCGGGCGCGACCGGTAGGTCGAACGTGAACACGCTCCCCTCCCCCACCCGGCTCTCGGCCCGGATGCGGCCGCCGTGGGCTTCGACCACCGAGCGGGCGATGGCCAAACCGATCCCGGTGCCGCCGTCCTTCTGCGAGCGGGCCGGATCAACCCGGTAGAACCGTTCGAACAGCCGAGGCACGTGCTCCGGGGGGATGCCCGGGCCCGTGTCCGCCACGCTCACCTCGCACCGGCCGTCCACCCGGTGCGCCGAGACGACGACTTCGCCGCCCCGGGGCGTGAACCGCACCGCGTTGTCGAGCAGGTTGAACAGCACCTGGTGGACGCGTTCCCGGTCCGCCAGGACCGGGGGCAGGTCGTCGGGCACGCGGTCCTCGACCCGGACCTCCCGGCCGGACCGGGCCACTTCGATCTCCGAAAGGACCTCGGACACCAGCGGACGGAGCGCCACCGACTCGCGCTGCAAGGGCACCTCGCCGGACTCCAGGCGCGAGAGGTCCAGGAGCTGATCCACTAGACGCGACAGCCGCTCCGACTGGCTCATCATGACCTGGAGCGTCTCGGGGTCGGGCTCCTCCACCCCGTCGAGGAGGTTCTCCAGGTGCGCCCGAAGTGCCGAGATGGGGGTCTTCAGCTCGTGGGACACGTTGGCCACCAACTCGCGCCTGAGCCCTTCGAGGCTCTCCAGCTCGGCGCTCATCCGGTTGAACGCGGCGGCCAGCTGTCCGACCTCGTCTCGCGACTTCGTCTGCACCCGATGGCCGTAGTCCCCGGTCTCCATCCCCCGGGCCGCCCGGGCCATGTCGCGGAGCGGTTGCGTCATCCCGCGGGCCAGCCACCGCGCCAGGACCAGTGCAATCGCCGCGGCGATGGCCCCCGCCGCCAGGAACTGCCACCAGAACCGGGTCAAGAAGCGGAACGTCGCGCCGACGCGGTCGAAGAACCCCGTGCCGGGAGCGGGCCGCACGGCGTAGACGAGCCGATCGACCCGGTCGTCCACCACCACCGGCACGACCGCGTACTGGACCTCCTCTCGGACGCCCACGTGGACCATCCCGTCGGTGAACCGGGGAAGGTCCGCCGGGGGCCTACCGCTCACGACCCCGCCGTCGGGTGTCAGGACGACCACGGTGATGCCTCCCGGCACGATCTGATGCGCGCCGTCGGCGGCCCGCCGGGCCACGGAGAGGAGCTCGAGACGTTCGGAGTCCCGCGACGTGTCCCGGAGGGCGTACCCGAGGAGCAGGAACACGAGGGCCAGCGTCATGGCCACGGCGAAGACGATGGTGGAACCTAGCTTCGCCCGGATGGTGGGGAGCTTCTCGAGCGGCCTCATGACGCCTCGGCCTGTTCCCGGAACGCGTAGCCGACGCCGTGGATGGTGCGGATGAACCGCGGCTCGGCCCCGTCCTCGCCGAGCTTTCGCCGGATCCTCGCCACGTGGGAGTCCACAACCCGGCCCCCCGCGTAGTCGCGGTAGCCCCACACCCGGTCCATGAGCTGCTCCCGCGTGAGCACCAGGCCCGGGGCGCCGGCCAGGGTGAGAAGGATCTCGAACTCGAGTGGCGTGAGCTGAACCTCGTCGCCGTCCACGGTGACCTTCCGCCGTGCGGGGTCGATGGACAAGCCGCCGTTCTCGATGGATTCGGACGCCGGGACCGAGCGAA
>Ga0209899_1000059_pt1 | contig 19206 bp, 19 predicted proteins | sample GWRWS1_0_10_FD_187228 | JGI IMG/M metagenome (GOLD analysis project Ga0209899, IMG submission 187228) | Riverbed sediment microbial communities from areas with vegetation nearby in Columbia River, Washington, USA - GW-RW S1_0_10 (SPAdes)... | ecosystem: Environmental > Aquatic > Freshwater >...
CGGTTCGTAGTCCACCAAGATCAGCTCCAGGGCATCCTTGGCCGTGTACAGGTCCTCCGCGATGACCGCGGCGACCTCTTGGCCCTGGAACCGGACCTTGTCCGTCGCCAGTACCGCCTGGGTGTCGCCCGAGAGCGTCGGCATCCAGGCCAGGTTGTGCTGGGCCATGAGCTCGCCGGTCACCACGGCCACCACGCCGGGAAGACCCTGGGCCTTGGACCCGTCGATGCCGTTGAGCTTCGCGTGCGCGTATGGGCTGCGAAGGATGGCCATGTGGAGCATCCCGGGCAGCTTGACGTCGTCGACGTAGGTGCCCTTTCCTTGGATGAACCGGTCGTCCTCTTTCCGCTTGACCCGGTGTCCCAGCCCCCGAATCTCTTCGGTCTCGCTCGCCATCGATGCTCCCCTCTAGACCTTGGCCGGTTCGGTCGCGCCGGACTTGATCCGCGCCGCGTGCTGGATGGCCTTCACGATGTTCATGTAGCCGGTGCACCGGCAGATGTTCCCGGAGATGGCCCACCGGACGTCCTCGTCGGACGGATCCGCGTTGTGCTCGAGGAGGGCCTTGCCCACCAGCATCATCCCCGGCGTGCAGAATCCGCACTGGAGGCCGTGCTCCTCCTTGAACGCCACTTGCATCGGGTCGAGCTGGCCCCCCGCGGCCAGCCCTTCAACGGTCGTGATCGCTCGGCCATCGGTCTGAACGCCGAACACGGTGCACGACTTCACCGGGGTTCCGTCGAGGAGGACGGTGCACGCACCGCAGCTCGTGGTGTCGCATCCCTCGTGGGTTCCGGTCAGCCCGAACACGTCCCGGATCAGGTGGACCAGGAGGAGCCGGGGCTCCACGTCGGCGGTTCGCTCGGCTCCGTTGACGTTGACCGTGATCTTCATCCTTGGCCCCCTCAAGCCGCTCGGGCCATGTCGATCGCCATGGCCAGGCCTCGCCGCACGAACACCTCGACCACGTGGCGCTTGTACTCGGCCGACCCCCGCACGTCCGTCACCGGGTTCGTGGCCGCCGCGGCCAGCCGTCCAGCCTCCGCGAACAAGCCGTCGCCGGGCTCCGCTTCAGCCAGGGCGGCTTCGGCCTCGGTTGCCTGGACGTTCTTCGTGCCGACCGCGGTGAGCCCGATGCCGGCTCGGGCGATCCTCCCGTCGTCCATGGCGACGTGGATCGCCGCGGCCACGGTGGCGAAGTCGCCCACCTTCCGCTCCAGCTTCAGGTAGGTGCCGCCGGTCCGGCCGGCCGGCGCCGGCACCCGGACCTCGGTGACGAGCTCGTCGGGTTCCAGGGCGGTGGTGAAGATGTCCTGGAAGAACTGGCCGATCGGGATGTGGCGCTCCCCTCGCGCGCTGCGCGCCACGACCGTCGCCCCCGTGGCCAGCATCACCGCGCCCCAGTCGCCGGCCGGGTCCGCGTGCGCCAGGGAGCCGCACACCGTGCCGAGGTTGCGGACGATGGGATCGGCGATCTGAGGCGCCGCGGCGGCCAGAACGGGGAAGCGCGCGGACACGAGCTCCGAGGCGGCCACCTGGTTGTGGCGGACCAGGGCCCCGATGCGAAGGGCGCCGCCCTCCTCGGCGATGCCGTCCAATCCGGGGACCCGGTTCACGTCCACCAGGTGAGCGGGCGCGGCGAATCGGAACTTCAGGAGCGGGATGAGGCTCTGGCCCCCGGCGAGGACCTTTGCCTCCTCCAGCGAAGACATCAGCTGGAGGGCCTCATCGAGGGAGTTGGGCCGGTGGTACTCGAACGGTGCTGGCAGCATCTGGACCTCCCTCAGGGCTACGGACGGCGACGACCTGTGGATTATCACCCCGCGCTATCTTCGAAGGGAAATGGCCACCTCCACCCCCAGCACCGCCGAGGCGTCGAACCGGGGCTTCTGGCTGGTGGTCGGCCCCCTCGCGGCGGTCAGCACCCTGCTGGTGGCTCTTATCTTCCTGAACCGGCCTGACGCCGAGCGTGCCTCGGAGTTCACGGCTCGGGACAACCTGCGGACCGCGCTCGACGCCGCGGAGGCTGTCCGGCAGGAGGAGGGCACGTTCGCCGCCGCCACGGCCCTCCGCCTCCGAGAGGTCGAATCGGACCTGCTGTTCATCGACCCCGACCAGGCCTCCAACAACTCCGAGGTCATCAGTGTGTTCGCCTCCGGCTCGGTGTGGGCGGCCGCCGCTCGGGCCGAGACCGGCGCCTGCTTCTGGGTACGGGCTCGGCCGGACCGCTCCACGGCCTTCGGCACCGGTACCGATTGCAGCGGCGAGGCGGCGAGCACGGGGCGAGCCGGACCCGAAGGCTGGCCATCCCCCTGAACCGGTCCGGGCGCTCGCCCGGCTGCCCGCCCGCCCGGCCGCGAGCCCGCCCGGCGCCCGGGGCCCGCGCCGATTTCCCGCTTGACGGCCGACCGGACTACTATCCGAATCCTCACCGACTTCAGCGAAAGGGGGAGGCCTGTGACGCACGTCGAGGTTACCGTCAACGGGGTCAAGCGGGAGGCCGACGTCGAGCCCCGCACGCTCCTCGTCTACTTCCTCCGGGAGACCCTCGGGCTCACCGGCACCAACGTCGGATGCGACACGTCCTCATGCGGGGCGTGCACCACCCTCCTCGACGGGGAGTCCGTGAAGTCCTGCACTGTCCTCGCCGTTCAGGCCGACGGGCGGGAGGTCACCACGATCGAAGGGCTGGCGTCCGACGGGCAGCTCCACCCGATCCAAGAGGCCTTCCACCGCAACCACGGGCTCCAATGCGGGTACTGCACGCCCGGCATGATCATGGCCGCGGTGAGCTACCTGAAGGAGAACCCCACCCCCACCGAGGAGGAGGTCCGGGAGTCCCTGGAGGGCAACCTGTGCCGGTGCACCGGCTACCAGAACATCGTGAAGTCGATCCTCGACGCCGCCGGGCAGCTGACCGGCGCTTCGGTGTAGGAGGCGGTTCGGGATGGCGACCACAGAGAAGCTCGTCGGACAGCCGGTCCTCCGCAAGGAGGACCCGGAGTTCCTGACCGGCACGGCGAAGTACACCGATGACCTGGCAGTGCCCGGGATGCTCTGGATGGCGGTGGTCCGGAGCCCCTTCGCGCACGCCCGGATCAAGAGGGTCGATCTGTCGAAGGCCCTGGGCATTGATGGGGTCGTGGCCGCCTTCTCCGGTCAGGACCTCGAGTGGGCGGGGCCACTCCTGATGGCCTGGCCGGTGACGGATGACATCAACAACCCGGCGCATCTGCCACTGTCGAAGGAGAAGGCCCGGTACCAGGGCGACGGCGTGGCGGTCGTCGTGGCCGAGTCCCGAGGGGCCGCCGCGGACGCCGCCGAGGTGGTCGAGGTCGATTACGAGCCGCTGCCGACGGTGGTGGACGTGGAGGCAGCCCTGGCCCCCGGCGCGCCCCTGGTTCACGAGGAGTTCGGCACCAACCGGTGCTACACGTGGACGAACACGAACGGAGACATCGACAAGGTCTTCACCGAGGCACCGGTCGTGGTCAAGGAGCGCTACCGCGTGCAGCGGCAGATCCCCAACGCGATGGAGCCGCGCTCGGTCCTGGTCGAGCCGAACCCCGCCACCGGGCAGTTCACGATGTGGACGTCGAGCCAGATCCCCCACGTCGTGCGAACAGCCATGGCGCTGACCACCGGGATCCCAGAGTCGAAGCTGCGGATCATCGCCCCCCGGGTAGGAGGTGGGTTCGGCTCCAAGCTCCAGGTGTATCCGGAGGAGGCCCTCGCACTTGAGCTGGCCAGAAGGCTCGGCCGTCCGATCAAGTGGACGGAGACGAGGTCAGAGGGGTACCTGGCGACCCACCACGGACGCGATCAGGTCCAGGAGATGGAGCTGGCCGCCGATGAGGACGGGAAGATCCGCGGCTACCGGGCCCGGGTCCTCGCCAACATGGGGGCCTACCTCCGGATCATCGCGCCCGGCACCCCGATCCTCGGCGCCTTCCTCTACTGCGGAGCCTACGGGGGCGAGGCCTACCACATCGAGATAACGGGGGTCTTCACCAACACCACCCCTGTCGACGCCTACCGGGGGGCGGGACGGCCCGAGGCAACCAACGCGATCGAGCGGGCGATCGACGCCCTCGCCCGACGGGTCGGCAAGGACCCGGCGGAGATCAGGCGGATGAACTTCATGCCCCCGTTTACCGAGCCCACGCCCTCGATCGGGGGTCTCACGATCGACTCGGGCAACTACCCCGCCACCCTGGACAAGGCCTTGGACCTCTTCGACTACGAGCAGCTCCGGAAGGAGCAGCAGGCTCGCCGGGAGAGCGGGGACGTGAAGCAGATCGGGATCGGGTTCTCCACGTACCTGGAGAACTGCGGATGGGGGCCCTCGAAGGTCATCGGGGGCGTCCTCAAGTACGCGGGTGGAGGATGGGAGGCCGCGACGGTCCGATGCCACCCGACAGGGAAGGTCGTGGTCGTCGTCGGGACGACGCCTCATGGCCAAGGCAACGAGACGACCTTCGCCCAGGTCGTAGCCGACGAGCTCGGCGTCCCCATCGACGACGTCGAGATCCTCTTCGGCGACACCGACATCGCTCCGAGCGGGTGGGATACCTACGGGAGCCGGAGCGCGGCGGTGGGCACCCCGGCCGTCCACCGGGCGGCCAGGAAGATCATCGACAAGGCGCGGAAGATCGCCGCCCACGAGCTGGAGACGGCCGCGAGTGATCTCGAGTACGAAGGCGGGAAGTTCTTCGTGAGGGGCGCCCCGGACGTGGAGAGGACGATCCCCGCGCTGGCCTTCTCGGCGTGGACAGCCCACGACCTCCCCGAAGGGCTCGAGCCCGGGCTCGAGGAGTCGGCCTTCTTCGATCCCCAGAACCTGGTGTTCCCCTACGGGGCCCACATCTGCGCGGTCGAGGTCGACACCGAGACCGGGGACGTCGAGGTCATGAAGTACGTCGCCGTCGACGACGTGGGTCCGATCGTCAACCCGCAGATCGTGGAAGGCCAGGTCATCGGGGGAGTCATCCAGGGGATCGCCGAGGCCCTGTACGAGGAGGCCGTCTACGACGAGAACGGACAGCTCCTCACCTCGACCATGACCAACTACGCGGTCCCGGCGGCCTCCGAGGTTCCTTCGATCGTCACCGGAAACCACGTCACGCCATCCACGACGAACGAGCTCGGGATCAAGGGAGTGGGCGAGACGGGCACGATCGCCTCACCCCCGGCGGTGCTGAACGCCGTCGTCGACGCCCTGGCTCCCCTCGGCGTCACGCAGATCGAGCGACCGGCGTCGCCCGAGAACGTGTGGAGAGCCATCCGGCAGGCCAAAGGAGGTGCGTCATGATCCCGGCGCCCTTCGAGTACGCGCGGGCCGAGTCCGTGAACCAGGCGATCGACCTCCTCTCGAAGCACGAGGACGCGAAGATCATCGCCGGCGGCCACTCGCTGCTGCCGCTCATGCGGTTGCGCCTGGCCCGCCCGGCCATGCTGGTCGACATCTCCCGGATCGGTGACCTGGGCTACATCCGCGAGGACGGTGACCGGATCGCGATCGGCGCGCTGGCCCGCCACCACGACGTGGCGAACAGCGAGGTGCTTCAGCAGTCCTGCCCCATCGTCTCCTACGCGGCGAGCCTGATCGGCGATCCCCAGGTCCGCCACGTCGGCACGATCGGCGGCTCGTGCGCCCACGCCGACCCGGCCTCGGACATGCCGACCGTTCTGCTCGCCCTGGGGGCCGAGCTGGTGATCCAGGGGCCGCAGGGGAAGCGGCGGACGGTGAAGGCGGCCGACTTCTTCGAGGGCCTGTTCGAGCCGGATCTCGCGGCGAACGAGGTTCTGACGGAGATCCGGGTGCCCAAGACGGCCGGCAGGGGATGGAGCTACATCAAGTTCCACCGCCGGGCGCAGGACTGGGCGATCGTCGGAGTGGCGGCCCTGGCCGGGAACGGCACCGGGCCCGCGGTGGCCCTCACGAACATGGGAGAGAAGCCCCTCCGGGCCACGGGCGTGGAGGAGGCCCTGGCCGGCGGAGCGGACCCGGCAACCGCGGCGACGCGGGCCGACGAGGGGACCAGCCCTCCCTCGGACACGTTCGGCAGCGCCGAGTACCGCAAGGAGCTCTCCAAGGTGCTCGTGCGCCGGGCCCTCGAGGAGGCCATGTCCAGGTAGGCGAAGCGAGGTTTGGTGCCCGCAGGAGGGGAGGCCGATGTATGCGAGATTGGCAGTTGTAACTGGCCCGGTCGAGCGGGCGAAGGAGGCCCGGCAGATGATCGCCGACCAGGTCGTGCCCAGGGCAAGGGACATCCCCGGCTTGAAGAACGCCTACTGGATGGCGGACGAGGCCGCCGGCAAGGTCGTGGCGGTCATCCTTTTCGAGACCGAGGCCGACCTGGTGGCCAGCCGGGAAGCTGCGACCAAGATCCGCGAGGAGGCGGTCAAGAGCCTGGGCGGCACGGTCCAGTCGGTCGAGGAGTTCGAGGTCATCGCCCAGATCTGAGGGCCTGCCCCATCTCAGACGGGAGGGGGCCGGAGCATCCGGCCCATCCTCTGTCGCGACCTCTTTGACGCTCGGGCCCTTGTCTGCGTAGATGGGGGCATGCTGTCGCAGGTGAGGCCGCTCACCCTCCAGCGGTGGTTCGACGAGAGCGGCTGGACGGTCATCACCATCCTCGTCGTCGCGGTCGTCGTCACGATCGTGACCCGGCTGCTGGTCCGGCGGTTCCGCCGCAGGCTGGAGGGCTCGCCCAGCCTGACCCAGGAGCTGAACCTCCAGCGGGCGGCCACCATCACCCACGCCCTGTCCACGGCCGTGGTCGTGCTTATCTGGACGATCGCCTTCCTGCTCCTGCTAGGCACGCTCGACGTGAACCTGGCTCCCTTCCTGGCCAGCGCGGGCGTGGCCGGCGTGGCCCTGGGGTTCGGAGCCCAAAGCGTCGTCCGCGATACCCTCTCCGGCTTCTTCATCCTGCTGGAGAACCAGTTCGGGGTGGGCGACGTGATCGACGTTCAGACGACGGCCGCCCCGGTGGGCGGGAAGGTGGAGTCGCTCACGCTTCGCGTGACCACGCTTCGGGCGTTCGACGGGACCCTCCATGTCGTGCCGAACGGGAACATCCAGGTGGTCTCGAACAAGTCCCGCGGGTGGGCCCGGGCCATCGTGGACGTGCGGGTGGCCTACGGCGAGGACGTGGACGCGGTCCGGGTGATCCTCGAGGAGCTGTTCGAGGAGATCCGGCAGGATCCGGTGCTCGCCGATTGGATCATGGAGGGGCCGAGCATCCTCGGCGTGGAGAGTCTGGCCGACTACGCGCTCGTGGTTCGCCTGGTGGCGGACGTCCGGCCCTCCAAGCGATGGGACGCCGAGCGCCGACTGCGGGAGCGGATCACCCGGCGCTTGACCGAGCGCGGCGTCCGCGTCCCGCTCCCGCCGACGATGGCGACCCAGCCGGGCGAGACCCAAGGCCCGCTCCGCTAGCCCGGCCCCGTCCCGATCCGGGAGCCGGTACGCTGGAGCCGCCATGAGCCGGCTGCCCTACGACTCGGTGGAAGAGCTCCAGGAGGAGCTGCGCGGCGAGCACTACCTGGCCGACCGTGGCCTGGCCACCGCCATCTACCTCGCGGTGTCCCTCGACAAGCCGCTCCTGCTGGAGGGAGAGGCCGGCGTGGGCAAGACCGAGGTGGGAAAGGTGCTCGCGTCGCTCCTCGGCCGGGAGCTCATCCGTCTCCAGTGCTACGAGGGCATCGATGCTTCCCAGGCCCTGTACGAATGGAACTACTCGCGCCAGCTGATCGCCGTCCGGGCCATGCAGGACGTCACGGCCGAGACCCACGTGGAGGACCTGTTCGGGCCGGAGTACCTGGTGGAGCGGCCCCTCCTCGCCGCGATCCGATCCGGGTCGAAGGCTGTGCTCCTGGTCGACGAGTTGGACCGAGCCGACGACGAGTTCGAAGCGTTCCTCCTCGAGGTCTTTTCGGAGTTCGCGGTCACGATCCCCGAGATCGGGCGGATCGGCGCCGATGAGCCTCCGGCCGTGGTCGTCACGTCGAACCGGACGCGCGAGCTGCACGACGCCCTCAAGCGTCGGTGCCTGTACCACTGGATCGACCACCCTTCGCTGGAACGGGAGGTCGAGATCGTGCGCACCCGGGCCCCCGAGGTCTCCGAGACCATCGCCCGGGACGTCGCCGGCGCGGTGGCCCGCCTGCGCTCGCTCGACGTCGCGAAACGCCCGGGGGTCGCGGAGACCATCGACTGGGCGAACGCCCTCTCGTTCCTGGGCGTGGAGCGCCTGGACGAGGACACGGCGAAGGCGACGCTCGGCGCCGTGCTGAAGGACCACGAGGATCAGGAGCTCGCCGTGTCCAACATCGCCGAGGTGGTCGGCGACGCCGACGGCTGAGGACGGCGGGCTCGAGCGCCTGATCGGCTTCGGGCGCGAGCTCCGGCGGCGCGGTCTGCCGGTGGGCACGGGGCGGATCGTGACGTTCTGTCGCGGGGCCGCCGCGCTTAGCCCCTTGGACCGCGATGACCTGTACTGGGTCGCCCGAGCGTCGCTGATCTCCCGCCCCGAGGACGTTGAGGCGTTCGACCTCGCCTTCGGCCAGTACTTCCGGACGGGTGTGGGGTTTCCGCCCATCGCGCAGATGGTCCTGCCGAAGGCGCCGGTCCCGGCCGCCGGGGCCGAGCCGCCGGGAGAGGTCGTGGTTGAGGAGGGGTTGGTTGCCGCGCGATGGCACGCCGCCGGTGAGGACGAGGAGCCGGAGGGCGAGGCCGCCATCCGCATCGTGGCCAGCGCCGTTGAAGTCCTCCGCGACAAGTCATTCGCCGACCTCTCGGAGGACGAGCGGCTTCGGGTGGCGCACCTGATCCGCCGGCTCGCCGTGACGGTGCCTGTCCGCAGGACCCGGCGGCTCCGGATCGCCACGGCCGGACCCCGGTTGGACGTCCGACGAACGCTCCGGAAGTCGCTTCGGACGGAGGGCGAGCCGTTCCACCGGGCTTGGCGAGCCCGGCGCAGCCGGGCCCGGCCGCTCGTCTTGATCCTCGACGTTTCTGGCTCCATGGCTCCGTACGCGCGGGCGCTGATGCAGTTCGCGTTCGCGGCGATGGCCGCCGGGCGAAGGGTCGAGGTGTTCTGTTTCGGCACGCGGCTCACCAGGGTCACGCGGACGCTGCGCTCGAAGGATCCTGACCGCGCGCTGCACGAGGTGGGGAAGCGGGTGGCCGATTGGGAGGGCGGGACCAGGATCGGCGCGTCGCTGAAGGACCTGCTCGATGAGTGGAGCCAGCGCGCGGCGCTCCGTGGCTCGGTGGTGGTCATCTGCTCGGACGGACTGGAACGGGGGGAGCCGGAGCTGCTTCGCCACCAGATGGCACGGCTCCGCCGGCTCGCGCACAAGGTCGTGTGGGTGAACCCACTGAAGGGGAGCCCGCGCTACGAGCCGCTGGCGCGAGGGATGGCGGCGGCGCTCCCGTCGATCGACGTGTTCCTCCCGGGCCACAACCTGGAGAGCCTGGAGGAGCTCAGCCGCGTCCTCGGCGGCTGAGTTCCTCGACGATCAACCCCGGCGTCGCGTCAGCCGAGGGCCTCGCAGATCCCGTCGAACCCGCTCTCCTCGAAGTCATGGGGGCCCGCCTCGAACACGAGATTCCCGTCCCCGTCGAAGACGAGCCGCCCCGCGTCGAGGAACACCAGTCCCTCTCCGCGGCGGTGGTAGATGAAGCCAAGCTGTGAGACGGAAGTCACCCCGGTCGTGAGGTCGAGCTCGACGTGACCGGCGGCGTGGTCCCGGAATGTCTCACCGGTCTTCGAGTTGGTGAACCGTCCCGTGATCTGGAACGTGTCGATGACCCGAACAGGCTCCCCCGCCTCGTCGAAGTACGTGATCTCCGTCACATGCTCGTCGAGCACGGAGTAGAGGAGCTTGTACCCCATGCAGTTGAGGTCCGGGAGACCGAAGAAGCCCTGGTCCTCGAATGTGACGACCTGCGGCTGTGTTCCTCCAGCGGCGGCCCCTGCGCTGACGATGGTTCCGAGGAGCCCGACTAAGACCAGCGTCGTTAGCGTGATGATCCTTTTCATGGCGGTTCCCTCCCGTTCCAGGATGGGCGTGTCGGATGTGATGCGGGGGGGAGGACCGCGTGACTTGAGGGAGTCGGCCATGGGGAAAGGATGTAAAACGTTCCCTTCTAGCACCGACGACAGCCGGGCGCAACCGGCCGTGCCCCTCCGAAGGATAGCGGCACACCTGGGCCGTTTGACGGTCCCGGCTCGCGCCGCCTACCGTCGGCGACGTGAGGGACGCGGAGCAGCATGGGCGGGTTCGGCGGATGGGGCGGCTCACGGAGCCAACCGAGGAAGGGCTCCTCACCTACGGCGACTACCTGAAGGTCCCTGAGCTCCTGTCGCTCCAGGAGCTCCGCTCGGACCCACCGGTCCACGACGAGCACCTATTCATAGTGGTCCACCAGGCGTACGAGCTGTGGTTCAAGCAGCTGCTGGTCGAGCTGGATTCGATCCGTGACCGGATGCTCGCGAACGACCCCGAGCGGGCCAGGCACTATCTCACGCGGGTTCACGCGATCGAGCGGGTGCTGATCGAGCACATCGAGGTGCTCCAGACCATGACCCCCCAGGACTTCCTGGAGTTCCGGACGCTCCTTGCGCCGGCGTCCGGGTTTCAGTCGGCCCAGTTCCGGGAGGTCGAGTTCGTCTCCGGCCTGAAGGACCGGCGGTACCTGGACGACCTGGCTGCCTCGCCGGAGGAGCGGGCCCGGCTGGAGCGGCGCCTCGCCGAGCCCACCCTGTGGGACGCGTTCTGCGCGATGCTCGAGGCGAACGGCTTGTCCATGCCGGCCGGCGACGACGAGGCCCGCCGGGACAGCTTGCGGCGCACGGCCCGCGAGCCAACGCGCGCCGCGTTGTTCGCCGTGTCCGAGGGGCTGCTCGACCACGACGAGGCCGTCGCCATCTGGCGGAACAACCACGTCCTCATGGTCGAGCGGGAGATCGGGAGCAAACGGGGGACCGGAGGGTCGAGCGGCGTCTCGTATCTCCGGACGACCCTGGGCAAGCGGTTCTTCCCGGAGCTCTGGGACCTCCGGAGCCACCTCTAGGCCGGCTGCACGTCTCGCGCAGGGAAGGAGTACGGTTCGGCCGTCTCGCATGTGCGAGAGGAGGCGACCGATGGTCTTCCGGAGCTCGTATCCCGACGTCGAGATCCCGGACGTCTCGCTCCCGGCCTTCGTCCTCGAACGGACGGCGGACCTCGGCGACAAGCCCGCGCTGATCGACGGCCCCACCGGCCGCACGATCACCTACGCGCAGCTCGCCGGCGGCGTGCGCCGCGCCGCGGCGGGGCTCGCGGCCCGTGGCCTGGCGAAGGGCGACGTCGTTGGCATCTTCGCGCCCAACGTCCCTGAGTGGGCCGTCGTCTTCCACGGTGTGATCACCGCCGGGGGGGTCAACACCACGATCAACTCGCTCGCCACGGAAGAGGACGTCGCGAACCAGCTCCACGACTCGGGGGCCCGGTTCCTGGTCACGGCCCCGCCGTTCCTCGACCGGGCGCTGCCAGCCGCCCAGAAGGTGGGCGTCGAGGAGGTCTTCGTGCTCGGCGAGGCGGAAGGGGCCACGCCGTTCAGCGAACTGCTGAGGACCGATGCCGAGCCGCCGGACGTCCGGATCGACCCGGCCGAGGACCTCGCGGCCCTGCCCTACTCGAGCGGAACGACCGGCCTGCCGAAGGGCGTGATGCTCACGCACCACAACCTCGTGGCGAACCTGTGCCAGACGGTCGTGCTCCAGCACGTCCGGGAGGACGAGGCGCTGATCGGCGTCCTGCCGCTCTTCCACAGCTACGGGATGACCGTGGTGATGAACCTCTCGCTCCGGCAAGGCGCGACGGTCGTGACGATGCCGAAGTTCGATCTTGAGCCGTTCCTGAGGCTGCTCCAGGACCACCGGGTGACCCGAGCCTATCTGGTGCCGCCGATCATCCTGGCTCTGGCCAAACACCTCGCGGTGGACGGCTACGACCTGTCCGCTCTGGAGGTCATCCTGTCCGGCGCCGCGCCACTCGACGCCGACCTGGCGGAGTCATGTGCGAAGCGACTGGGCTGCAAGGTGATCCAGGGCTACGGACTCACCGAGACCAGCCCGGTGACGCACGTGACCAACGACGAGGGGACCGGCAAGCCGGGCTCCGTCGGCGAGGTGCTTCCGAACACGGAGTGCAAGGTGGTGGACTGGGCGACCGGCGAAGAGGTGGGGGCCGGGCAGGACGGCGAGATCCTGGTCCGCGGGCCCCAGGTGATGAAGGGCTACCTGAACAACCCCACGGCCACGGCGAACGCGATCGACGAGGACGGGTGGCTGCACACCGGCGACATCGGCCATGCCGACGAGGACGGGTTCTTCTTCGTCGTCGACCGCCTGAAGGAGCTCATCAAGTACAAGGGCTACCAGGTGCCGCCGGCCGAGCTGGAGGCCGTCCTGGTCGGGCACCCCGCCGTGGCCGACGCGGCCGTGATTCCCAGCCCCGACGAGGAGGGCGGAGAGGTCCCCAAGGCCTTCGTCGTGCTGAAGGGCAAGGCCACGCCCGACGAGCTCATGGCCTACGTGGCCGAGCGGGTGGCTCCGTACAAGCGGATCCGAAAGCTCGAGTTCATCGAGGAGATCCCCAAGTCGCTCTCGGGGAAGATCCTCCGGCGGGTGCTGGTGGAACGGGAGCGCGCTTCCTCGTAGCCGGCCGACCCCGTGGCCCGGCCCGGGGATTGACCCGACCGCCCGAGGAGGAGTAGACCGCTGCCATACACGGAAGGGAGGTGGTCCATGGCCAAGGACCTCACGATCAGCTTGGAGGACCGGCCGGGGACGCTGGCGGACCTCGGTGAGGCGCTGGGGAAGGCCGGCGTCAACATCGAGGGCATCTGTGGGATCGGCGTGGAGGGCCGCGGCATCACCCACGTCCTGGTGGAGGACGCCGCGAGGGCCCGCCAGGCCCTCGAGGGAGCCGGGATCAAGGTCGAGGGCGAGTCCGACCCGCTCGTCTCCGACATGTCGAAGGACGCGGACCGGCCGGGGGCCCTCGGCAAGGCCGCCCGGGCGCTTGCCGACGCCGGGGTCAACATCCAGGTCCTGTACCTGGCGACCCACGACCGCGGCGTGATCGTGACGAGCGACAACGCGAAGGCCCGCCAGGCGCTCGGCATGTAGCGGCCGGTCCTCGACGGATAGCGAAGACGGCCCTCCGGGGCCGCCTTCGCTATCCGTCCCCGTCCTGGGACGAGTACGCCCGGTCCACGATCTCGACCGGGTGCAGCACCTCGACCTCCTTGCCGAGGGCCCGGAGTCCGGCCGCGATCTGCATCGTGCAGCCCGGATTGGCCGATGCCACGACGGCCGCGCCGGTGGACACGACGGCCTCGGCCTTCTGCCGCATCAACTCGTCTGACATCCTGGGCTCCAGCACGTTGTAGAGGCCGGCCGCCCCGCAGCACCGGTCCCCGTTCGGGATCTCGACGATCGTCAGGTTCGGGACCTGCCGCAGTACGGCCCGGGGCTGCTCTCGGATCCGCTGGGCCCGGAGCGCGTGGCACGGGTCGTGGTACGCCACCCCGACCCGGGCCCCATGGGCCGGACCGTGGGCTGGCGCTTCGATGCCGTGCTCCGCCAGGAACTCCATCAGATCGCGGACCCTGGCTGAGAAGGCCTCGGCCTCCTCGCTTCCCAGCAGATCGCTGTACTCCTTCATGTGCGCGCCGCATCCCGCGGCGTTCACGACGATCCAGTCGGCCCGCCCGAGCGCTCGGAGGTTCTTTTGGGCGAGCTTCCGCGCCGTCTCGAGTCGCCCATTGTGGGCCTGGAGTGCGCCGCAGCATCGCTGCCGGCGAGGGGCCACGACGCGCCAGCCGTTCCGGGCCAGCACGCGTGCGGTGGCGCGGTTCGCCGAGCGATACCACTGGTCCTGCACGCAGCCGATGAGGATGGCCACCGTCCCCTTCGCCTCTCCTTCTGGCTCAAGGACCCTGGGGACGCGGGGCCCTGGCGCGCCGTACGGGATGAACCGGCGGACCCGCCGGCGGAGGAACGGACGCGCGAAGGGCGTGAGGAGCCGGGCCGTCGAGAGCAGCCACCGCCGCCGGAGGGCCACGCTCAGGCCGAACCACCGGACGAACCGGGCGCCGCGGCCGCGGAGCGGCTCGATCTGGACCCTGGCCCGTTCCATCATCCGGCCGAACGGCACGTGCGAAGGACACACGTCCTCGCACGCGCGGCACTCCAGACAGAGATCCATGAACCGGGCGAAGGTCTGATCCACCTCCGCCCGGCCTTCGGCCACCGCGCGCATCGCGGCGATGCGGCCTCGGGGGATGCCGATTCCTCGCCGGTGAGCCGGTACGTCGGGCAGTGGGGGAGGCACAGGCCGCAGGCGACGCACGTGGCGAGGTCGTCGTCGGAAGGCGCGTCACCGGGCCGCCAGTTCGGCGCCAGCCCGATGGGCCCGATGAACCGAGCTCCCTCCGGCATCTCCGCGCCGAGCGGGAGTGCGCTCTGCTCGTTCGGATGGACCGCCATCAGATCCCACCCCAGAACCGGCCGGGGGCCAGCACGCCGGCCGGATCGAAGGAGGCCTTCAGGCGGCGGTGGATGTCGAGCCCGGGCGGCGAGTCGTCCCCCAGCCCGCCGGCGCCTCTGATCACGGGGGCGATGCCGCCCAGCACCCCCGCCCGCGCCCTCAGCCGGTCCAACTCGCCGTCGGGCGAGACCTCCGGGGAGCCCAGGCCGATCCACGCGAGGCCCACCCCGACCAGCGCGCCCCACCGGTCCAGGGGCGGCCCCAGCAGCTCCCGAAGGCGCGATGGAGCGACCGCGGCCTCCACCACGACGGGGCGCTCCTCCCACGGTCTGGCCACCGGGAACGGCCCGTCGTCGGTAACGTCCAGGGTCGCGGCCACGCTTCGGGCCGCCTCGGTCTGCCCGTCCACCTCCTCGGGCCACCCCTCCAGGCGAAGCTCCACTACCTGGGGCGTGGCCAGGACGGCGGAGGGGTTGGGCACGGCCTCCAGCACCCGCAGGGCGGCCTCCAGCCCGCCGGGGATGCGAACGGTCCGGCGGGCCGGCGGGCGGGGACGGACCTTCAGCGCGACCTGCACGATGACCCCGAGGGTTCCCAGCGAGCCGGTCATGAGCTTGTGGACGTCGTAGCCGGTCACGCTTTTCACCGTTCGGGCCCCGCTCTTCACCAGCCGCCCGTCGCCGGTCACGACCTCCATCTCGATCACGGTATCGCGGACCGGCCCGACCTTGAGCCGCCGAGGCGAGTTGGCCGCCGCGGCGATCACCCCGCCCACCGTGGCCTCCGGCGGCGCGTCGCTCGGCCACTCCTGCCCGCCCTCGGCCAGGATCCGGTCGAGCTCGCCGACCCGCATCCCGGCCTCGGCCACCGCGATCATCTCGGCCGGCTCGTAGGACACCAGGCCGTCGAGCTGCGTCGTCCAAAGCTCGGCGTCCACGTCGCACGGGTTGCCCTTATCCCCGTGGGTCCGGCCGCCCACCACGAGGATCCGGCGGCGGTCCGCCGTGGCCATGGCCAGGACGTCGGCGACCTCGAACTTGTCCATGGGGTGGGTCAGATCCACGATCCCTCCGGGAGGTTCGCCGCGGCCTCGGCCGCGTCCGTGCCCCGGGCCACGGCGAAGTCGCCGCACCGCGCGCCCGCGGGAAGCACCTTGTGCGGGTTCATCAGGCCCTCGGGGTCGAACGCCGCGCGGACGCAGGCCTGCACGGCGAGATCCTCCTCCGAGAACACCAGCGGCATGAAGTCCCGCTTTTCCAGGCCGATGCCGTGCTCGCCGGTGAGCGAGCCGCCGGCCTCCACGCACAGCCGCACGATCTCCTCGCTCGCCGCCAGTACCCGTTCCAGCGTTCCCGGGATACGCCGGTCGAACGAGAGCAGCGGGTGAAGGTTCCCGTCGCCGGCGTGGAAGACGTTCGTGACGACGAGTTCGTGTCGCTTCGCGATGTCGTACACGCCGGCCAGCACCTCGACCAGCTTGGAGCGAGGCACCACGCAGTCGTGGAGGTGGTAGTGGGGCGCGATCTGGGCCACGGCCCCGAACGCGCTCTTCCGTCCCTTCCACAGCAATGCCCGTTCGGCGTCGTCCTTCGCCACCCGGATCGAGCGGACGTTGTTCTTGCTCGCGGCGTCCTCCACGGCTCGGGCCTGGGCCTCGACGGCGGCTGGCACGCCGTCCACCTCGACGATGAGGATGGCGGCGGCGTCGGTGGGGTAGCCGGCGTGGGCGAAGCTCTCGGCGGCCACGATGATGCCGTGATCCATCATCTCTACGGCGGCCGGGACGACGCCGGAGGCGATGATGGCAGAAACCGTTGCGGCGCAGTCCTCGACGGTCTCGAAGTCGAGGAGCATCGTCCGCACCGCTGGCGGGAGCGGCGTGATGCGCACGCACGCCCGCGCCACGATGCCGAGCGTCCCCTCGGAGCCGACGACGATGCTTCGGAGGTCGTAGCCGGTCGTCTCGGGTGCCTCGGAGCCGAACTGCACCACGGCCCCGTCGGGGAGGACGATATCCACCGCCAGCACGTGGTTCGACGTCACGCCGTAGGCCAGGCAATGAGGCCCGCCCGCGTTGGTGTTCACGTTGCCCCCGATCGAGCAGGTCTGCTCCGAGGAGGGGTCGGGAGCGTAGGTGAACCCCATCGGCGCCAGGGCATTCGTGAGGTCCAGGTTGAGCACGCCCGGCTCAACCCACGCGAGACGGTCCTCCGGACGGACCTCCAGGATCCGGTTCATCTTGGCCGTCACGACGACCAGCGCGTCGCCGATCGGCGTGCTTCCGCCGGCCAGGCCGGTGCCGGATCCCCGGGGCACGACGGGCAGGCCGTGGTCGTGGGCGATCCGCATGCACGCCACGATGTCCTGGAGGGAGTGGGGGAAGACCACAAGCGCACAGCCGCCCTCCACCATGGATGCATCGCGCGCGTACAGGATGAGGGCGAGTGGATCGGACAGGACCTCGGTGGGGCCGAGGGCGTCCTCAAGCGAGCGACGGGCGCCGTCGACGTCGGCCATGGCGTCCCCGTCAGGCTAGCGCGATGAAGGGGTCGCTGCGAGGATGTGTCAGGCGACCCGGCCGGGCTGGCCCTCCGGCGTGGTGAAGGGAAGGCCCTCCCGCTCCCATAGCTCCATGCCGCCTTCGAGGTTGTGGGCCTGGAATCCCCGGGCCTGGAGCATGAGGGCGGCGAGCTCGCTCCGGTTCCCGGAGCGGCACACCACCACCACGGGCTTTCCCGGGTCGAGATCCCCGGTCACCCCCGCCATGATCGAGTTGAGGGGGATATGAACGGCGCGGTCGATGCGCCCGGCGTTCCACTCGTAGAGCTCGCGGCAGTCCACCAGTTGGATCTCGTCCAGCCGCTCGTGGACGCCCCGCGGTGTGGTCAGTTCCGCCCTCACCTCGCTCATGGCACCTGCAAATCCTATCAGCGAGGTCGAGATCCGGTTAGGGTCAGCCCGCCTCGGCCAGCGCCCTGGCGAACGCGTCGTGGGCGTCCGGACCGAACAGCACGAACCGGACCTCCTCGACGTTCGTGTCGGCGCCCCTCACGGCCGCGATCGCGACCGGCGCGGCGAGCTCGAGCGGGTATCCGTAGACCCCGGTGGAGATCGCCGGAAACGCCACGGTTCGCGCCCCCAGGTCGTCGGCAACCTTCACCGACTCCGCGTGGCAGCTCGCCAGGAGCGCCGAGCGGTCTTCGGACTTCGCGAATACCGGCCCCACGGTGTGGATCACCCACTTCGCCGGGAGGTTGCCGGCCGTGGTCGCCACCGCCTGGCCGGTGGGGAGGCCTTGCGGGTACGTGGTCCGGCGGATCTCCCTGCACTCCTCCAGGATGGCCGGGCCGCCCCTGCGGTGGATCGCACCATCGACGCCGCCCCCGCCCATCAGCGAGGAGTTCGCGGCGTTCACGATCGCGTCGACGTGCTGCTCCGTGATGTCGCCTTGCACGAGAACGATCCGCGGCACGGCCCCCATCGTAGATCGCCTCCCGTCCGGCCGGATGGGCGCTCATCCCGGTTCGATCCGCACGATCACCCCTTCCAGGGGGCCGAGCCCGAGGGGGCGGAGCGAGACTTGCCCCGGAGCTCGCGCCGGGTCGGTCGACGACTCGAGCACCCCGTGGGAGGGGAGCGGGTCCGCCGAGACGGCGTTGCTCCGCTCGGAGAAGTTGAGGGCCACGAAGAGCCGTTCGTCCTGGGATTTGCGTTCGTAGGCGAAGACGTCCCGCCCCGCGTCTCGGGGGCGGAAGCTCCCCCACCGAAGGGCGGAGGAGCGCCTGCGGAGCCAGATGAGCGAGCGGTACAGCGAGAGCATCGAGGAGGGATCGGCTCGCTGGGCCTCGACGTTCCCCTCATCCGGGTCGCCCACCGGGAGCCAGGGCTCCCCGGTGGTGAACCCGGCGGTTCGTCCCGGCTCCCACCGCATCGGCGTCCGGCACGGGTCGCGCCCTCCCGGATCCTGCCACCGCTCGGGCGGCACGGGGACGTCGGCCATCCCGATCTCCTCGCCGTAGTACAGGAATGGCGTGCCGCGTAGCGTGAGCAGCATCATCGCCGCGACCCGGGCCCGGGGCGAGCCCGGCCGGCCCCGGTCGTACCTGGTCACAGCCCGGGGATGGTCGTGGTTCGAGAGCGTGTAGTCGGGCCACGCTCCGGGGGGCAGCAGTAACTCGAACCGCTCCGCCGCGTTTCGGAAGGCCCGAGCCCTCCAGGGCTGACGGAGGAACGAGAAGTTGAAAACCAGGTGGAACCCGTCGCCCCGGTCGCCGTAGTAGCGGATCCACCGCTCGAGATTCAGCAGGTAGACCTCGCCCACCGCCATCTTCGCCTCGTAGGAGTCGAGCACCCGTCGGAACTCCCGCACGACCTCGCGCGCCAAGTCGAGATCCTCGTCATGCCGGGGCTCACCGTCGACGTTGTCGCGAAGGTCCGGATCGTGGCCGATGCGCTGCACAGCGTCGATCCGGAAGCCGTCGACGCCCCGGTCGAGCCAGAATCGGAGGACGTCCGTCATGGCCCGGCGCACCTCAGGGTTCAGCCAGTTGAGATCGGGCTGCTGGGGCAGGAACGAGTGCAAGTAGAACTGCCCGGTGGCCTGGTCGAACGTCCAGGCCGGCACGGGACTTCCCTCGAGCGGGAACTCGCTCAGCC
>Ga0209899_1000062_pt1 | contig 18825 bp, 18 predicted proteins | sample GWRWS1_0_10_FD_187228 | JGI IMG/M metagenome (GOLD analysis project Ga0209899, IMG submission 187228) | Riverbed sediment microbial communities from areas with vegetation nearby in Columbia River, Washington, USA - GW-RW S1_0_10 (SPAdes)... | ecosystem: Environmental > Aquatic > Freshwater >...
CGACGAGGCTCGACCGTGGGCCAGCCGCGCCGCCCAGATCGCCGGGCGGTCCCCCGCCGGCCAGCAGTCCCTCATGGACGTGCTGTGGCGCGCCCGGCCGGGCGCCGAGCAGCGCCGCCTCGGCCAGCTCGACGAGGCGACCCGTGTGGAGCTGGACCGCCAACGCCGTACCGGGGAACGATGGCGGTCCGACCTCGACGAGCTCTACAAGCGCCGCGACGCCGGCGACCAGGCCCTCGGCACCCAGATCGCCGACGCGGAGAAGGCCCTGGACAAGCTGGCAGCCTCGACCGCGGGGATCATGGAGCGGCAGGGTCTCTCCGGTCAGCATCGTCTCTGGCTGGCCAGGGAGAAGTTCGGCGCCAGCAACCCCGGCATCCGGGCGCTGTCGTGGGCGTACAACCGCTACGCGCAGCTCCGCTCCCCGTTCGAGCTCCTCCCCCAGACCGGCGACGTCATCTCGATCACCGACAAGGCCCAAGGGCTCCGGGTGATGGAGCGGCTCGGCCTGGCCCTGGACGTCGACCGTGGCAGCCTCGACGCCGCCCTGCGCGGCTACGTGCGCGCCACCGGCCCGGAAGACTCCCGCGCCGCGGTCATGGAGCTCATCAAGCGGGCCCGCGGCCTCCACCCGGAGTACTCGAACGAGATGCTCCGGATGTGGCGCAACAACAGCGAGAGCCTCTTCTGGCTGGCCGATGGCGACGGCCGGGACATGTGGGCCGCCCGGAAGACGTGGATGGGCGACGAGATGCCGTTTTCCCAGCCTCACCTCTCGTCTGAGCTGCTCACCGAGATCCCCCTGCCGGACTGGCGCGCCGTCCGCGACATGCGCAAGCTCTCCCAACGCGCCATCCTGCGGCTGAAGTCGCCGACCCCCGTGCTGGAGCCGGAGGCGCGCATCGCCCGCGTCGCCGCCCGCTTCGGCGTCAACCCCCACAAGCTGACCACCGTGTCGAAGCTGATCGACGCGCCCGACCGCGTCGTCTCCACCGTCGTCGCGGAAGGGTGGGCCAAGCTGATCCGCGCGCAGGACATCCTCCTGCACCGGGTCTGGACCCCTTCGGTGCTGATCCGCGGCGGCTGGACAACCCGCGTGGTCGGTGAGGAGCAGCTCCGCATGGCCTCGGTCGGCCTCGCGTCCGGGGTGTGGCACCCGGGCCGCTGGTGGGACGCCGCCCGCGCCCGCGGCGAGTTCGCCCGCTTCGCCGACCGCCCCGAGGAGCTGCTGGTCAACTACACCCGGGACATCTGGCAGAAGCAGCCGACCGCCATCCGGATCACCAAGGGCACCCACGGGTACACGACCGCGTGGCGGCAGGAGCTCAAGCAGCTCGCCGGTGCCCAGGAGATGCGGGTGTTCCTCCAGCACGTCGCCAACGAAGGCGAAGGTGCCGGCGCGACCGCGAAGACGATGCGGTGGCTGCAGGGCAACCCCGAAGGCCAGCAGGTGTGGGAGCAGATGCGCCCGATCGTCCGGGAGGTACTCGGCGAGCCGCCACCCCGGCCGACCACCATGTCCGCGTCCCAGCTCGGCCCCGAGCCCGGTCGCGTGGTGCTGTACCGCGTCGATCGTCCCCGTGATGCCGTCGACATGGGCGCGAAAGGCTGGGAAGGCAACGAGGGTCGTTGGTTCACCACCAACCCCGAGTACGCCGGGACCTACCTCGGCGACGCGCCGCCGCCATCGGTGCGCGGCAACTACCGGGTTACCGCCGTCGAGGTCTCCAGCGACGAGGCCCGCCGGTTCCTCGCCCGGGAGGTCCGGCCCGACAATCCCAGGATGGAGCCCCGCGTCGAGTATCCGCTCCAGCGGGAAGGCGCCCCCTCCCTCGAGGAGTATCTCGAGACCGGCGGCAGCGAGTTCGTCCTCCCCTCTGAGCTGGCCAGCCGGTCCCGCACCGTCGCCGAAGGCAGCTACGAGGACGTCGCCGGCTACCTCCGTCAGCACACCGAAGGCGGCACCAAGCCGCTCCCACCCGGCGGCGCCGCCGACGACGCCGTCCTGATGGAGAAGTGGGTCGACACCTTCCGCCAGCGGGTCCACGACAAGACCCGCGGCAACCAGGCCCTCGTCCAGCTCGCCCGCGACGGCGAGCTCCGCATGCCGATCGACGAGCTCGCCGCGCTCAAGTTCGGCGGGGACATCCCGCGGCGGCTTGAGATCGCGATGGCCGAGTACCAGGACCTCCTCCGCGCCGGCCGGCCGATCCCCTTCGAGCTCCGCGCCGAGCTCGAGCACGAGCTCGGCGTCGGCCTCATCAACGGCGCCGCCGGCGCCCTCAAGGCCCACGTGCCCCTGTCGGACGACCTAGTGGTGGAGAAGTTCCTCGATGCCCTGCCCGACACCGCCAAGCCGAACCGGGTCAAGGGCCGCGGCTTCAACTGGGACGACGAGAACAAGCCGGTCTCATGGGTGAACGCCGCGATGGAGGTCCTTGGCGGCAAGCCGACCAACTTCGCCTCCCGGTTGCCGGCCTACCGGCAGTTCGCCACCGCCGAGTACAAGCGCTTGAGCGGCATGGGGATCTCCGGCGAGCGCGCCGAAGCCCGCGCCCGCACCTACGCGATCGAGCAGACCCGCCAGCTCCTCTACGAGCTCGGTGAACGGAGCGCCCTCGCCGACCAGATGACCGCCTTCAGCCGGTTCTTCAACGCCTGGCAGGAGGTGACGGAGAGGTGGCTGCTCCACATCCCCGCCCGGCAGGGCGTCTTCGGCCACGCCGCGATGGTGCGCCGCGCCCAGCTCATGTTCGACGCCGCTGAGGAGTCCGGGCTGTTCTACAAGAACGACCGCGGCGAGTGGGTGACGAAGCTCCCCGGGGTCGAGTGGCTGGCCAGCCACGTCCTCGGCGTCCCCATGAAAGCCGAGTTCGGCCTGCGTGGCTTCAACATGATCGGCAACCTCCCCGGCCTCAACCCCTGGACCCTCAAGGCGCTCGTCTCTCTGCCGACCGTGAAGGAGTGGTGGGACAAGCCCGGCCCGGCCCGGTTCGCGCTGGACGTGCTCGCCCCCTACGGGTCCGAGGTGAACATGGGCCCGGCGTGGATGGGCCGCGCCTGGTGGGCGCTCACCAAGCAGGCCCCGCCGTGGGAGTACCTGTCCGCCCGCTACCAGAAGACCCTGTGGGACGGCAGCGTTGTGGACGCGATGCGGGTCCTGGACGCCAAGGCGAAGAAGGACACTGGCCAGAGCATCCTCCAGCGGCTCGCCAGCATGCCGGAGGGCCCCGAAAAGGATGCGCTGTTCCAGGACTACCTCCGCGACGCCGAGGGCATGGGCCGCCACTTCTTCCTGCTCCGCGCCGGCGCCGGGTTCCTGCTGCCCGCGCAGCCGCAGTGGTACTGGCCCAACAACGACGAGGCGCAAGCCTTCTACGACCAGCTCAACGCGCTGCCCGAAGGGTCGCCGGCCCGGCGTGCCATGTACGACCAGTTCATCGAGGACCACCCCGAGCTCACCAGCTACCTCGTCGGCAAGTCGACCGCCAAGCCCGGCACACCCCGACCGACCGAACCAGGCGATGACGAGTTCTCCCTCCGCACCTACTGGCGGCAGGTCGAGACCGGCGCCCGCAAGCGCCTGGCCCCGGAGGACTGGGCGAGGTACGCAGCCGGCGCGAACGACTACCAGGTCATCAACCACGACTATCGGGTAGAGACCGCGGCCGCCGGCGACACCGCCGCGGAACGGCTGCGGAACTACGGCGATGTCCTGGAAGCCTCCGCGCGCCGCGCCAGCCGGATCGAGCGCTTGCGGCAGACCAACCCGCTGTGGTCGGCGCAGTTCGACATCCAGCTCGAGGGCTCCCGCGTCGCCGGCGGCCAGGACCGCCTTACGTTCGAGGAGCACGTCGCCGCCGACTTCGCCAACGACGTGAAGGTCATCACCGACCTCGTCAACGACACCCCCCTTGAGGACACCGTCGACCTCGGCGAGCTCCGCCGCGCCCGCCGTGCGCTGCTGGACAAGTGGGGCACCACCTACACCGACATCGCCGCGCAGGACTCGGTCGAAGGGGAGATCGCCAGGTACTTCCGCGACACGATGGATCCCTACTTCGCCCAGCTCGACGAGCTCTATGAGCAGGCCAACGCACTGCCCCGCGCGGAGCGTGGCCCGTTCTACAACCAGGTCCGGGAGCTCCGGAACACCTACCAGGCCCCCGAGGGCATGCCGAAGCCTGAAGAGGTCCTGTTCGGGATGGCCGACGAGCAGCAGCAGACGGAGCTGCGGTGGAAGTGGGCCAGCCAGCCGCCCGGGTGGCTGTCGAACTTCCAGCGTGAGAAGGCCGGCCTGCCGGTCGCTCCCCTGACCGAGCAGTTCTGGACGACCGTCAACCAGGTCGAGGCCGCCGTCCGCGGCTACATCCAGGAGCAGCACTGGATCCCGACGCAGAAGCAGGCGATCGACATGATGGCCGGCTTCGAGCAGTGGAAGGTCGGGTTCGCGACCCAGCATGGGCTGGACGAGGAGGTCGCCCGTGAGCAGCTCGCCCCGTTCGACCGCGCCTACGTCGCGAAGCAACTCCCCGAGCCGTACTGGCAGCCGCTCGTGCAGACCCTCGGGCTGGTGAAGCAGGCACTCGCGCAGGTCTCCACGAACAGGGACGGCACGCCGGCGTCGATCGACTCGATGGCCGGCCGGCCCGTCTTCGACGCCTTCGCCGCGTGGCTGGACCGGGTCCGTGCCAGCAACGGCCAGCTCGACGATGCCTTGACCCGGTGGGGGAAGATTCTCGGTGACGCCGACCAGCCACTCGTCGGGGTCGATCTCTACCGGGTGCTGCTGTTCGGGGAGTTCCGCTAATGCCACGTGGAGGCGTCCACCCAGGCGGCCGCAACATCAGCCTGGATCCCCGCGTGCCCCAGCCGCCAGCCACCGGCGCCGGCGCGACCGGGCTCGGGAACATCGGCGACATCCTCAAGCAGATCGCCGCTGGCGGCGGGGCGGCAGCGAGTGAGGGTGTCCGCAAACTCACCCCCAAAGACATCGCGAACATGCAGGCCAACCAGGCCGCGCAGCTCGCCGCCGGCCTCTCCGGCCCGTTCTCCCCCGAAGCCGAAGCCAGCGGGTACGCCTCGATCGCCGCGCAGCTTTACGGTGTTAACCATCCCAGCGCGCAGTCGTGGGTGAAGACCGCCATCGCCCGCAACTGGGACGCCGACACGTTCGGGCAGTGGCTCCGCTCCAAGCCCGAGTTCCGCAAGACAGAGGTCGGCCGCCGGATGCTCGCCGACATCCTCGCTGTCGTCGGCCAGACGTTCGGGCGGCTGGCCTGATGCCCGGCCCCCTGACGCAGCCTGACCCGACCGTCGTCGCCGGCGACGAGCCGGCCAGTCCCCTCACCGCCGCGACGCAGGACCCCGGGGACCTGTTCGGTGAGGGGTCGATGTTGCTGTTCGACGACGAGGTCGGCACGATCGTCAACCGCGCGACCCGCGGGCAGTGGCCAGCCGACCAGGTCCGCCAGGCCCTCGAGCAGACCAACGCCTTCCAGGAGGTCACCGCCCGCCGCCAGGCCCTCGCCGACCCGACCACCGGCCAGGCCGCCCGGCAGGACCTCGCCGTCCGGGTCGCGGGGATGCTCGGCCGCACCCCGACCGACCCGCTCACGACCGAGATGGTCGGCCGGCTCGAGGCCGGCGGCGCCACCTTCGCGAGCCTCCAGTCCCTCTTTGCGCCCATGCAGCTTCAGGGCACACCGGTGGAGCGGGTGATGGAGCTCGCCGCCACCCACGGCATCCCCATGCGGCCGGAGACCGCCGCCGAGTACGCGCAGATGCAGGAAGGCGACGTCGACCAGGAGCTCGCGTTCACCGCCGACCAGCTCTACCCGTACAAGCCGCCGGGGATGCCGTGGCGCCGCTTCGCCGGCGTCTTCGCCGATCTCCAGTCCAGCGAGCTCGGCCAGGACGTCACCGTCGACGACCCGCTGCTGAAGGCCAAGATCGCCGAGGCGCAGGGGCAGCCGGGGATCTTCCAGCAGCTCATCCGGCAGACGCCGGCGTGGGAGGACAGCGACACCGCGCAGCAGCTCTTCCAGGAACGCGCCGACCAGCTCCTCCACGACCTCCAATACGGCCAGGCCGCCGCGGAGACGATGCAAGCCAACGCCGGCCAGTATCAGCTCCAGGAGGCAGTCGGCAGCCAGGCCGCCCAGCCGACCGCCGGCAGCGGCGGGGGAGGCGGCGGGGGGTCCTACGGCGGCGGCGAGGGTGTCACGTCGATGGCTGGGTTCTCGTCGGATGAGGCGTGGATCATCCAGCGGGAGTCCGGCGGCCGCACTTCCGCTGATAACCCGACGTCGACGGCGTTCGGGCTCGGGCAGCTCCTCTACGCCAACCGGGTCCGCTACGCCGCGATGGTCGGCGCCAGCGGCCCGGACACGACTGATTTCGAGGAGCAGAAGGCCATGTTCCGCGCCTACGTCAAGGAGCGGTACGGCACCGCCGCACGCGCTAAGGCGTTCTGGCAAGCGCACGGGTGGTACTGATGGCCGCGACGAAGGCGCAGCTCGCCTCCTACCTCCAGCTCTCCCTGCCCGGCATCAATACCAAGGGCTCGATCGGGACGATCATCAACCAGGCGATCAAGGAAAACTGGTCACAGAACCAGCTCATGATCGCCGTGCAGAAGAGCCCCGCCTTCAAGGCCCGCTTCCCGGGCATCTTCGGGCCTGGTGGGGAGCTCCTCATGTCGCCGCAGGCGTACCTCGCCCGCGAGGCCGAGCTCCGCAACACCATGAAGGACTTTGGCCTCATGTGGGCCTGGTACAACAAGCCGTCCGACTTCGCCGGCCTCATCTCCCGCGGCGTCGACGCGGCCGAGCTCACCCGCCGGCTGGAGATCAGCCAGCAGCTCCTCCGCAACAACCCCCAGATCATCAAGGAGATTCAGGGGCTCTTCCCCCTCGGGGAGAAGGCTGCTCGGTCCGGCGCGATCCAGTGGCTCATGGATCCCACCAAGGGCACCCAGCACTTCGAGCAGTACGTCACCGCCGCGCAGATCAGCCTGGCCGCGCGGCAGGCCGGCTTCAACGTCGGCGCGGGCGGCTCCTTCGGGACCATCGACCAGCGCCGCCAGTTCTTCCTCGGGCTCGCCGGCCGCGGCATCTCCGCCGACCAGGCCAACGCCGCGTTCGCGCAGGCCGGCCCCGATCTTGCGCAGTTCCGCACCCTCCAGGCCCGCTACGGCGCCGGCCAGGTGTCCGATCGGGAGTTCGCCGCCGCGTTGTTCAGCCCGAACCCGCAGCTCGAGGCGGCCCGGCAGAGCTACATCAGCCAGGAGCGCGCCCAGTTCCGGTCGAGCTCGAGCTTCGCGACCTCGGGCGCCCGCGGGATCACCGGCCTCCAGACCGACGAGGCACTGGACCGGTAGCTACCAGAACCAGCCGCCCGGCTGGTCGGACCGCCCCGGCGGGTACTGCCCGTATGGCCGCCGGAAGTCGGTCTCCGGGCGGTCGCCGTCGTTGCGCCGGCCGGTGTCGCGGATGTCGCGGCCCCACGCCCTGCGGTCGTAGGCGCGCTGCGCGCTCGGGCCGCGGCCCTGGTGGATCACGACCCGCCGTGGGCCTTTGCTGTCCTGGACCCGGGCGACCTCGGTCCGCATCGTGTAGTTGTGCGGGCCGACGCCGCTCGCTTGCATCAGGTACGCCTCCGAGAACGACCCGGTGGCGCCGACCATCCGCATGAAGGAGATGAGACCCATGAGGCCCCGCAGTGTACGCGACCGTCGACCCTATTGTTGACGGACGCGGTTTACACGGCCTACCTTTTGCTCACCAGAACCGCCCACCAGGTCACCCACGGCCGCCAGGGCGGGCACCAGGCGGGTTCCCTCCGGCCCGCCTGAGAGCGGGAGGAGCGTGGCTGGAATGGCCAAGCAGGGAGACGCACCGGACTACGACGACTTCGTCGACCAGGTCACCTCGATCATCGCCGCTGGCGAGGCCGAGGGCCGGGAGATGACCGGCCTGAAGCAGATGCGCACAGCGTTGCGCAAGACCGGCAGGCAGATGGAGGAGGCCGAGCAGCGCGGGTACGCGCGTGCGCTGGCGGAGTCGCAGGCCAAGGGCGTGTTCGCTGCCAAGGGGATCCCGGACACTGCGGCGCCGTTCTTCTCCGGGGTCGACCTCACCGACACGGCCGCACTCGACACTCGGCTCCAGGAGCTCGCCTCCCAGGGCATCCGGTTCGAGAAGGCAGCGGCCACCGAAGGCGCACCGCCGGCCGCGGCGGGCACACCTCCAGCCCAGGAAGGCCAGCAGCTCCCCGCGCAGCTCCAGGGACTCGACATGGCGCAGGTGTTCAAGCACCTGCAGAACGTCCAGGTCGGGCCCGGGATGACGCAGGAAGCCGCCATCGCGGCGGCGATGGGGCAGATGCAGGCCACCCAGGCAGGGGGATCGCCTCCGGCAAGCTCCGGCGACGTGCAGACCGACATTCAGAAGATGGCTGCCAACCCCGGCGCCTACACGGAAGCGCAGATCCACGAGGTCGCGGAACGTTTCAACCGCGACCTGGACGCGCTCTCCGCGCAGGGAGCCGGGAGGCCGCTGCTGGGTTGATGGCCGCCGTCGCCTCGAAAGCGAGGTGAGAAACCCAAGTGGCCATCACAGACACCACAGTCGTCCCGCAGCTCCTCCAGACGGTGTACGACCTGCTGGCCTACCAGCCCCTCCGGACGGAGCTCGTGTACGAGCAGTTCGTCTCCCGGGGCATGGTGCAGCGCACCGGTGGGCAGGGCACCACTCCCCAGCCGGGGAGCACGGTGACCTTCACGTTCGTCAACGACCTGACGGAAGTCGCCTCGACCATCGCCGAGTCGACGGACGTGACCCCGCAGTCGATGGGCACCACCCAGATCAGCGTCACCGCGCAGGAGTACGGCGGCGCGGTCACGGTGACCCAGCGGCTCGACGAGGTCGGCCTTGTCCGCGTGTCGCCCATTGCCGCCGAACGTATCGGCCGGCAGATGGGCGCTCAGATGGACAATGTCGTCAAGGCCGCAGTTCAGGCGGGCACCAACGTTGCCTTCTCCGGGACCGCGACCAGCCGGACCACGATCGGTCCGACCGGCGACACCCTGACCGCCTTCGACGTCCGGCGTGCCGTCGCGAAGCTCCGCGGCTTCGGCGCCAAGGGCGTCAGCGGCGCGCTCTACGGCGGGCTGATCCACCCTGACGCCAGCGTCGACCTCCGCGCGGAGGGCGTCGCCAACGGCGGGTGGCGGCCCGTCCACGAGTACCAGGCCGGCACCGCGATCTTCATGGGCGAGGTCGGTACCTTCGAGGGCGCCCGGTTCGTCGAGTCCGCGCGGGCTCCGCTGTTCGCGGACGCCGGCAACGGCTCCGGCGCCGGCGGCACCATCGACGTGTACGCGACCCTGTTCATTGGCCTGGAGGCCATCGCGAAGGTCATCGGCTACCGCCGGCAGACCGTCGTCGGTCCCGTCGTGGACAGCCTCCGCCGCTTCCAGCCTGTCGGCTGGAAGGCGATGGAGGGCTACGGCCGCTTCCGCGAGGGGGCGCTGTTCCGCGTCGAGTCCCGCAGCTCCATCGGCAACGACCTCTGAGTCGTCGTCGCCCAGCTCGTCCGCACAGAGGCGCGAAGGGGGTCCGGCCAGGGCGCCGGACCCCCGGAGCGCGCCGAGGAGGAGATCGTGAGTCAGCAGGCACCAGAGGTACTCGACCAGGCCAGCCAGATCCTCATGGAGCTCGGCCGCCGCCAGGCCCGCATCGAGGAGCTCGAGGCACGCCTGGCCGCCCAGACAGCCGCCGAGGAGACCACCGAGGAAGCCAAGCGCCGCAAGGAGCAGATCCACCGGTCCGGGCCGGTCTGCACCCTCCGGTGGATCCTCCAGCCGCAGGGCAAAGTCCTCATCGGCACCCGCGTGTACACGGGCCACGGGCCGGTCAAGGACCGCACCACCGGCCGGGTCACCCAGCCCGGGTCGACGTTCGAGGCGCCACCCGAGGACGCCCGCATCCTCGACGAGAGCATGTACGCCGAGATCATCGACGGCCGCGAGCATGTCGTGAAGTGGACCCCGCAGGTGATCGTCCGCGCCGACGCCGCGCCCGCGCCCGCGGCAGGCGACTACGACGCCTGGAATGCCCTGGTGGCGAGCGGGTAGCCGATGGCCGACTACTTCCGGCCGCCGACGTTCCAGCTCCCCCATGACGAGACCGGCCAGGACCGGCTCTGGAGCAGGGTGACGTACCCACGCGGCCGGACGGTGCTGAACCCCGAACCGGCGACCGGGCAGGTCACGCCCTACCCCGGCCGTCAAGAGGTCAACGTGAACGAGGTCAACCAGGTCCAGGCCGGCGGCGGGAAGGCATACCTCGGCGGCGGCATCTACGAGCTCACCCCAGGCGAGAAGAGCGTTTTGGAGGCCGCCGGGTACGGCGCCCACATCAGCGGGGTCGGGCCGTGAAGACCGCCGAGGAGCTCCAGACCGAGAACGACGAGCTCCGCCGCGCGCTCGCCCAGACCGCCGACGAGCACCGCGGGATGCGGGAAGCCCGGGACTCCGCGTTGCAGGACCGCGCGAACTACCAGCAGGCAGCCAAGGAGGAGAAGGCTCGCGCCGACGAGCTGGCCCGCCAGCTCGGCCATGCCCGCGCCCGGATCCGTGAAGCCTTGAACGAGCTGGGAGGGTAGCCAGGTGGCCAGCGGAGCCCGCGGTGGGATGTTCCACGCCATCACCGCACGCCTTGCGCTCGACATCACCTCGGGCGCGCTGACGATGGTCACGGTCGGCGCCGATGGCCCGTGGCCAACCGAGTTCCCGTACTACCTGTCGATCGAGGAAGGCACCGACCGGTGGGAGATCGTCCGGGTCGACAACACCGCCGGGCAGACCCACACGATCGTCCGTGGCCAGCAGGGCACCACCGCCGTCGCGCACAAGGCCGACGCCTCGGTCCATCTCAGCCTCACCCGCCAGGATGTCGCGCGGCTCCTGGCCCGCCTGGAGCAGCTCATCTCCGGCGGGAGTGGCACCCCCGGGAACACCGTCGTCTCCGAGACCACCTACGGCCTGTCGGCCACCGCCGGCGTCGACCCGGACTTTTCCCGGGAGGACCACACCCACGGCTCCCCGACCCTCTCGGCGGCCGCCCCCACGACCTCGGCGGTTGGCGATGCGGCCGCCAACGGCACCGCGACCGCGCCAGCGAAGGCCGACCACCTCCACGGCCGCGAGGTGTTCGGCGGCACCCCGGCCGCGTCCGCGGTGGGGGACACCGGCGCGGCCGGTGCCGCGGCCACCCCCTCCCGCAGCGACCACCGGCACGCCCGGGAAGCCTACGGTTCCCCCGTCGCCTCGGGCGTGGGGGACACCGGCAACGACGGCGTGGCCACGACCAACGCCCGCGCCGACCACCGCCACCAGCGGGAGGCGTTCGCCGCCGTCCAGGCGGCCATCACCTACGCCATCGCCACCGCCAACGGTTCGGCGTCCACCCTGGCCCGCAGCGACCATCAGCACGGCACCCCGCCCAAGCATAGCCAGGAGATCACCTTCACCCGCACGGGTGTCCTCTCGGCGCCGATCACCGGAGCGCTGCGCTGGTACCCCGGGCGGGCCATCACCATCATCGCCGTCCGCGCGTCGGTCGGGAGCGCCCCGGTCGGCGGCAGCGTCATCGCCGACGTCCACAAGAACGGCGTGACCATCTTCACGACCCAGTCGAACCGGCCCACCATCGCCGCAGCCACGTTCACCGACCTCGCCGACGCCATCAACGTCTCGGCTGTGGGCGCCGGGGAGTACCTCACCGCCGACATCGACCAGGTCGGGCCCACCACCCCCGGCAGCGACCTCAGCGTCACCGTCGTGTACACGGTCGACTGACATGACGATCTCGCGGGTCGGCTCCGTTTCCGACAAGCGGAGCAGCGGCAGCCTCCAGCTTGTCCTGCCCGCTGTCGCCAACGGCGACGCCCTCACCATCGTCGCCGAGTGCTCCGACGCCCGCACCTTCACCTCGATCAGCGGCACGGTCAACACCCCCACGCTGCTGCCTGGCTACCCCAAGCAGGGCGGCACCAACGCCCGCGCCTACGCCTGGCGGGTCAAGCTCATGGCCGCCGACTCCGGGCAGACCGTCACGATCACCCCGGACGCCAGCAACAAGATCAGCGCGGTCGGCCACATCGGCCACTCCAGCGTCGGCTTCGACGACGCCTTCCTCGACGACGAGGACTACGAGAGCAAGGCCGCCAGCGACGTGAACTACAACGCGCCGGCTGGTCTCTCCACCGTCGCCGGCGATTGGGCGCTCGTGATCTACGGCACCCGCGGCACCGACCCGACTACCTTCTCCACCCCCTCCGGCCTCACCAAGCTCCAGGAGCAACTCAACGCCGGCGCTGGCGCGACCGGCATCGCCCTCTACGACTCGAACGGGTCGATCGGTGGCGCGGCGACGACGTTCGGGCCCAAGGCCGCGACCGGCTTCAACAGCGGCGCCGGCTTCGGGCTCACGTTGCTGCTCAAGGAGCAGGAAGCCGGCGGCTCCAGCCCGGTCGGCTGGGAGGTCCGCGAGATCCCGATCGTCGCGTCCACCACTGGCGGCGGTGGCGGCCCAAGCCCCCTCCTCGTCCCTGACGCTGGCGCGTGGTTCGGGGTCTGCCACAACTTCGAGACCCTCACCCAGTACGAGGCCCGCGTCGGCCGGCTCGTCGAGGACCAGGAATTCCAGCAGTGGACCGACGTGTTCCCGACCGCCGCGCAGCAGACCCTCACCGACATCGGCGGCCGGATCGTGTTCTTCAACTGGAAGGGCAACCCCGGGTGGGCGGCCATCGCCTCCGGTGCCCAGGACGCCGTCATCGACGCCTGCGCGGCCCGGTTCGTCGCGTGGGGCAAACGCTGCCTCATGGCCTTCCACCACGAGCCCGAGAACAACGTGCCCGCCTCCGGCACCCCCGCCGAATACCGGGCCGCCTACCGCCGCGTCGTGGAACGCTTCCGCGCGGCGGGCGCGACCAACGTGATCTGGGTCTGGAAGATGATCGGCGGCCAGTTCCAGCCGGTCGGGACCGCCGCCTACGACCCCTCCGGGACCGGGGACAGCATGTGGCCAGGCGATGACATCATCGACTGGCTCGGCTACGACCCGTACAACAACTACGGCTGCACCAACCAGACCTGGCACACCTTCGAGGAGCGCGCCGACCAGTCCCTGATCGGCAACTTCTCGTTCTACGACCACACCGGGATCAACTGGCCCGGGAAGCCGCTGATGGTGGGGGAGACCGGCACCAACGAACACGACGCCCTCAGCCCGACGAAGGCGACGTGGTTCCTCGAGATGCTCTCCTCCATGCAGACGAACCTGCCCAGGATCAAGGCGATGTTCTACTTCCACGCCGGCCCGCCGACCTTCTGCGAGCGGTACATCCACACCTCCCCGGAGGCGCAGGCCGCGATGGCGACGGTCGGCGCCGATCCGTACTTCAACCCCACCCGGCCGACCTTCTGAGGAGCGCCCTGATGCCCCAGATCCTCATTCCGCTGCTGCAGGCGAACGTGGCCGGCCCGGTCGGCACCGACCTGTCCAACGCTGCGACCACCTTCACCGCCGTCGTGCTGGACGGCGCCAGCACCCCGGAGACGCCGTTCTTCGCCTACCTCGAGCAAGGCACCCCGCGGGAGGAACGCATCCGCGTCGACGGGATCTCCTCCACCGGGGTCTGGACGGTCGCGCGTGGCCAGTTCGGCACCGCCGCAGTCGCGCACCCCTACGGCGCCGCCATCACCGCCGGGCTGGACCGCGACGACCTCCTGGACCTGTTCTCCCGGCTGGAGGCCGGCGTCAGTGATCCGGGGACGCTGCACGGTGGCGGCATCAAAGGATGGTCCTGGGACCTGTGCGTCGGGTCGCTGAACAACGCGACCACCCAGGCGACCGGCCGGGTGCTGGCTATCAAGCTGCCGATGAAGCGCCGCTCGCTGGTGACCAACCTCCTTGCGTGGGTGCAGACCGCTGGTTCCGTCCTCACCGCCGGGCAGAATCTTGCGTGGCTGTGCAACCCGGACGGCACGCTGATCGCCAACAGTGTGACCGGCGACCAGTCCGGCACGTGGAACTCCACCGGCGGGAAGATCATGCCGCTGGCCGGCGGTCCGCTCCTCGTCGACCCAGGCCCCAAGGGGTTCGTCTGGGTGTGCCTGCTCAGCGTGGGCACCACCCCGCCGCTGTTCCGCTGCGGCGTCTCCAGCAGCGCGCAGGTCCAGTTCGCCGTCCCTGCCACGGAGATCCGCGCCGCCCGGGACGCCGCGACCGGCGTGACCGCCGCGCAGGCAATCACCCCCGCCACGCTGTCCAACTGGGAGCCGGTCTGGGTGGGCTGGTCGTAGATGCCAGGCGACGGACTGGGGCAGCTCACCCACCAGCAGCTCGAGGAGCGGGTCCGCGACCTCACCCACGACCTCGCCCGCCAGAAGGCCGGACGGACCGAGCTGGAGCAGCGCGCGACCGCCGCGGAGCAGTCAGCCGCCGCCGCCGCTCAGCAGGCCCGCCAGGTGCAGGCGCACCTGGAGCGGGAGGTCGCGCAGATGGACGCGCTCCGAGTCGACCGCGACAACGCCCGCGCGCAAGCCTCCAGCGCGCAGGCGCAGGCCCAGGCTGCCCTTCAGGCCGCCCGCGACGACCGCGCCGCCGTCGACGGGCTCCGCGCCAACGTCCACCGGCTCGAGCAGCGCGCCGCAGACTTCCAGGCGCGCTTCGTCGCGGCCCGCAACCACGCCCAGCAGACCCTCGACGCCCTCACCGTGTAAACGGCCATGCCGAACCGCCAGAACCTCCTGGACTCCACCAGCGGGCATCTCCTCGGCGACATCAGCTCCAGCGCGACGAGCGCCCGGGTGGTTACCGACGACGGCACCTGGCCGGCTACCTTCCCGTTCTACGTGACGCTGGGGGAATCGACCACCCACCGCGAGATCGTCCGGGTCGACGCCATCGTTGGTGATCAGCACACGATCGTGCGTGGCCAGCTCGGCACCAGCGGCATCGTCCATCCCGAAGCCGAACCGTACGTGCTCGGCGTCAACCGCGAGGACATCTCCCGGCTCCTCGCCCACCTGGAGGCCGCCGCCGGCGGGGGCGCGCACCCGGACCTCGCCACCCACGACGCGCTCGGGCTAGCCACCGACGCGGAGCTGACCGCCCACGCCGGCACCAGCCACGGTGTCACCGACCACGGTCTGCTGACGGGCCTGGGCGACGACGACCACCCGCAGTACGAGACCAGCGCGGAGGCCGCAGCCAAGGTCACCGCCCACGAGGCCGCTGGCGACCCGCATCCGACCTACCACACGGCCGCCGAGGTGGCCGGCGACATCGGCACCCACGCGGCCCTGCCGAACAGCCACCACCCCCAGGCACACGCCATCGGCGGCGCCGACCACACGGGCACCCTGGCTCACACTGCCCTGAGCAGCGTTACGGCCGACCAGCACCACACCCAGGCCCACACCGACACCGACCACACCTCGGCCAGCAGGGTCACAGTCCGCAAGAACAGCGGCGCCGACGTCGGCACCCGTCCACGGCTGAACCTGATCGAAGGGACCAACGTCACCCTGACCGTCGCCGACGACGCCGGCGGCGGCGAGGTCGACGTCACCATCGCTGCGGCCGGTGGGGGAGGCGGCGGCACCACCGGCACCGCCGATCTGGACTTCGGGGCGTTCCCCGGCAAGAGCGACGCCTCGGTGGACGTGACCGGCCAGACCAGCATCGTTGCCGGCTCGATCGTGCAGGCGTGGATCCGGCCGGTCGCAACCGCCGACCACACCGCCGACGAACATCTCGTTGAGGAGCTCCAGGTGATCGCCGGCAACATCGTCGCGGGGACCGGCTTCACCATCTACGGCGTCCACAGCCCAGCGACCAACGAGCCACTCACCGAAGACCGCGACCGGGTCCGGGCGCCCGCCGGCGGCTACGGCACCCGCCTGTACGGCGTCTGGAAAGTCGCCTGGAGATGGAGCTAGGAGGACACGATGGCCATTCAGCTACAAGGCAACGCCGGCGTCGTCGCCGACGTCGACGGCGCCACCTTCCGCGCCCTGCGGACCGTTCCCAAACCGATCGATCATGGCTCGCTCGGCCACTACCGGCTTGCCACGACCGTCGCGTTGGTCGCCACCCAGGCCGCCAACGGCACGCTGTTCTCGTTCCGGTGGGGTGACGTAACCCGGCTGTGCGTCATTCAGAAGCTCCGCCTGGCCGTGCTCCAGACCGCCGCGGCGACCGCCACCTTGAGCGAGCGCTACCAGGCGTTCATCGCCCGCGGCTTCACCGTGTCGGATTCGGTGGGGACCGCGATCACCCTGACCGGCAACAACATGAAGAAGCGGACCAGCCACGCAACCACCCTCGTGACCGACATCCGCAAGTCGGCCGTCGCGGCCGGTCTAACCGTGGGCACCCGGACCCTGGATGCCGAGCCGATTGTGGAGCTCGGCCACGTCCACACCATCACCAACGTCAACTCGGCCGTGAGCGAGAAGCAGCTCGACACCGACGCCGGCGACGGCGTCCACCCGATCATCCTCGCGCAGAATGAGGGCGTCATCGTCCGTGGCCCGACGACCGTGTTCGGCGCGGCTGGGACCGCGGACCTCATGGTTGAGCTGGCGTGGGCCGAGGTCGCCGCCTATTGACGCCGGCCGCGACCGTTTACACTCCTGTCGACGAAGGAGGACCAGGTGGCTGAAAGCATCGGAGGGCAGGCGCGGCTGGGCGAGCTCGACCGCAACCTCGCGAACGTGAACAACGGATCGAGCTACACCGGCCCGTGGGTCAAGGTCGAGGGATTCTCCAAGGTCGCGGTCGAGTGGGTCTCCGCCGGTGGCGCCACCATCACGCCGAACGTGGATGAGTCCTTCGACGGAACCACGCAGGACCGCACCTCCGCCGGCGGCGCCGCCGGCGCGAACGGCCCGGCGGTCCCGACCATCGTGCAGCTTGCCGCCCCGTTCGTGCGGATGCGGCTGGCCGTGACGGTGGCCAACACGACCACCTTCAAGGCGTCGATGATCGCGGTGGGCTAGTGAGTATCCACGCGCGTACGCACCCGGTCTTCGTGGAAGGCTGTGCGCCGTGCCGGTGGGGTTCGATCGGGCTGGCCAACTGGGCGACCAGCGAGGCCGGCGAGCGGGAGATCATCCGGAACCTGATGGCCGAGGCCGAGATCAAGGGCTACCGCGACGCCCGCCGGCAGGGCCTCCAGCCCCGCGGGACACGCTGGCCCGACATCCAGGACGCCTTGGCCAAGAGCCGCTACCGCGATGAGCCCTACAACGCCGCGACGGCGCCGCTGGACCCCGGGAAGGACTGGGGCGACGGCGGCGGCCAGCTCGAGCTGGCGCCGGCGCCGCTGGAGGGCCGCGCGCCGGAGACCGTCGAGGTCGTCCGATGACCACTCTCGGCGATGTCCTGGTCGCGATGGGCGGCGGCCATCTCGAGCTGCCCGACCAGGTGACTGCCCTGGCCGCTGATATCACCGACACGACGTCGACGTCGGTCACGGCTGTGCAGCTCCCCAACCCGGTCCCGGTGGGCGCGACGCTGGAGGTGGACAACGAGCTCATGCGGGTCCGCGGCTTCGCCCGCTCCGGCGGCAACGACGTGTACACGGTCCTCCGCGGCGTCGATGGCTCCACCGCGGCCACCCACACCACGGGCGCGGCGGTCTTCCAGAATCCGAAGTACCCCCGGTGGAAGCGGATCCGGGCGATCAACCGGGCCCTGACGGAGTGGGTGCCGCAGAAGCTCCCCCGCGTCCTCCAGGACGCATCCCAGACCTTCCAGGCGACCGGCAACATCATCGCCGTGCCCGCGGCCGCCCTGAACGTCCTGGAGGTCAACTGGAAGCCGTCCGGCTTCAACGAGCTCGCCGAGCTCCGCTACGCCGCACCACGCGCGTACCCAACCTCGATCGCATCGACGGGGAAGGGCGTCAAGCTGTTCGACCTCGCCCCACCCGGCTACACCGCCTACGTGACCTACACGGCCGCCTGGGCGGCCCTGGCGGCCGACAGCGATGCCCTCCCGACCGATTGGGCGTTCGGGGTCGACATGCTCGCCGCCGGCGCCGCCGCGGCCCTCCTGGGCGCGAAGTATTCCAAGCGGGCCACCTTCGACTCAGCGCACGCCCAGCGCGCCGAGAACAAGGCCGGCCAGTCGCAGTCCCTCACCCGCGAAGCCTCCCGGGACGTGATGCAGGAGTTCCTGTCGTTGCAGAGCGGGTACATGCAGGACTGGGAGGGCGCCCGCCAGCCTGTCTACTGGCAGGGCTGAGCGATGGTCTTTGCCGCGCCGACCGACAAGCGGCCGCAGCTCCTCCCCGTCCGCGAGATCGGTGAAGGCTACGACGCCGCCATCGACGGCCTCCCGCTGATCCTGGACTGGGCCGGCGCTGGCGGCTTCTACAACAGCCTCGGCTCCCAGGACGCCGCCGGCTACGAAGCCCAATCTGAGGAAATCGGTATTTCGCAAACGTCGACCTCGGACAAGATGGCGGAAAACAAGCTCAACGAAAACGAATTCTGGCGGACCCTGCGGGACTTCCGTGGTGGTTTCGGGCAGAAGCGGATGGACGTGCCAGACGTCGCCGACGACTCCGCGTATTGGGAGTCCTCCGGTGTCGACCCTCGCCGGTCCGGTGAGCTGAAGCTGCTCCACAAGACAACCACCGCCGCGCCAGGGACGTTCTCGGTGGTCGGCAACCTCCAGGCCAGCGATCAGGCATCGGACGGGATCTGGTTTATTAGCCAGTCCGGGTCGGGTAGCACGATGG
>Ga0209899_1000063_pt1 | contig 18744 bp, 17 predicted proteins | sample GWRWS1_0_10_FD_187228 | JGI IMG/M metagenome (GOLD analysis project Ga0209899, IMG submission 187228) | Riverbed sediment microbial communities from areas with vegetation nearby in Columbia River, Washington, USA - GW-RW S1_0_10 (SPAdes)... | ecosystem: Environmental > Aquatic > Freshwater >...
CGAGCGCGGCCGTGGAATCGTCACGTCCACGATTTCCGCGATGCGCGCGGAAGGCCCGTTGGTCATCAGCATGATCCGATCGGAGAGCAGGATCGCCTCATCCACGTCATGGGTCACCATAAATACCGTATTGCGGGTCGTATTCCACATTTGGATCAACTCTTCCTGGATCACGCCCCTCGTCAGGGCATCGATCTGGGCAAACGGCTCGTCCAGTAGCAGCACTTTCGGCTCGATCGAGAAGGCCCGTGCCAGGCCCACCCGCTGCTTCATCCCCCCAGACAACGCCGTAGGCCGCTTGGTCTCCGAGCCCTTCAGTCCCACCAGATCAACGTACTTGTGAACATGCGTTGCAATCTTCTCACGGTCCCAGTCCGGATACGCCGCTTTGACGGCCAACCGGATATTTTGGAACACGGTCATCCACGGCATGAGCGAGAAGGTCTGAAAAACCACCATCCGATCCAACCCTGGACCGGATACCTCTTTGCCGCTCAAGATGATTCCTCCCTCCGACATTGTCTCCAATCCGGCGATGATGTTGAGCAAGGTGGTTTTGCCGCAACCCGAATGCCCGATGGTGGTCACGAACTCGCCTTTGTCAATCTTGATCGTCACATCCTTGAAGATACAGACCTGTCCGTCCCCCGTATGGCTCGGGAAGTACTTGGAGACATGATCAATTTCGAGAAACGCCATGGATTATTCCTGATAGGTCACAAGCCCGGCCAGTTTATTGAACCCGGAATCCAGAATCACCCCCACCACTCCGACGACGAGGATGGCGAAGATGACGCCGGAGATATCCAAATTATTCCACTCGATCCAGCTCAGGTAGCCCACCCCCAGTTCACCCAGCAACATTTCAGCCGGCACCACCGCGACCAGTGCGCTCCCGAACGAGATCCGCAGTCCGTTTACGATGGTCGGCGCTGCGCCAGGCAGGATGACTTTATAAAGACGCTTGAACCACGACAATTGGAGGATGGCGGCGACGTGCAGATAATCCTTGCGCAAGGAATTGACACCGAACGCCGTGGTGGCAAGGGTCGGCCAGAGCGCAGCCATAAAGACGACCAACACGGCCGTCCATTTCGGATCCTTCACGGTGTAGAGCAGCAGCGGCATCCAGGCCAGCGGCGAAATGGGCTTCAGAATCTGGATATAGGGATTGACCGCCCGAAACAGCACTTTGTTCAGCCCGAGGAGCACTCCCAGCATGATAGCCACCACCGAGGCCGCAAGAAATCCTTCGGCAAATCGAGAGACGGTGTAGAGGACCAGATAGGCGATGCCGTGGTCGTTGGTCCCCTTCTTCACAAAGGCCTCACCTAGCTCGATCCGGGCCTTATCCAACACAGCCAGGGGGCCAGGCACGCCCTTCACTTTTTCCTTTTCCGGGTTCCACACGTATCCACCGTCAGCAGTCCGGTCGATGTCACCATTGAACTCCATCATCTGGAGCTGGTCCTCGGTGAGCCCTCTGGGATCAAAGGCCGCGCGAAGCGTGAAAAAGTGCCACGCGAGCAGAAAGACCACGAGAAGAAAACCCGAGATCAACCATGGATTGCCTCTTCCGCCGCTCATAGTTCCTTCCTTCTTCTCACTCTTTATTCTTCAAGTCTTCTCTATTTTCGATCTCCCAGAGGGAGCGGCTGAGGCGCGCCTTACTGCGCGCGCGACTTCCTTCCACACCTCATTCGAGAGCGGCTTGGGTAGCCTCAACTGCGCGCGTCCAACGAGCACTTTCTGAGCGTGCACGCTTCCCTCCTCAGCCTCATCCATCTTCTTTCGCCCCTACAGAGGGTGGCGCTAGGTTGCCCTTACTGCGCGCATCGACCGAGCACCTTCTGAGCGTGCGCGGTCTGCGAGCACGAGGGCAATCTAGGGCCACCCTTGTTTCCTTTACGCCATGCTGTGAATCTTGAAACCCTTCACATAGGCCTCGGCCTGGTCCGGATCAAACACCTTGCCCATGATTGTATGTTTGGTCGACGTGGTCTTGTGGGTCGGATAGCCTAGTTCCTTGGCGATGCGATCGCAGTCTGCCGCCAGATAGACCTGCTCGGCCACAGCCTTGTAGTTCACATCCCCTTTCAGATGCCCCCATCGCTTCATTTGGGTCAAAATCCAGATCGCCATTGAGTGCCAGGGATAGGGATCGAAATCAATCCGGTCGGGCACCTTCTTGATATTGCCGAGCCCGTCGGCGTAGGTCCCAGTCAGGATTTGCTCCAACACGATCACTGGTTGATTCAAGTAGTTCGCGGGCGCGATGGCCGCCGCGATCTCCTTCCTGTGGGCCGGATCAGAGGCGTAATGAGTCGCGTCCACAATGGCTCGCCACAACGCCCTGAACGTGTTGGGATATTGGGTAGCAAACTCCTTGGTCACGACAAACGCGCAGCAGGGGTGGCGGTCCCAAATTTCCTTCGACAACTTATAAATGAAGCCGGCATTTTCGTACACGGCACGTTGATTGAAGGGGTCCGGTCCCAGGTAGCCGTCGACGTTTCCGGCCTTCAGGTTCGCCACCATCTCCGCTGGCGGCACAATGCGGATCTGTACATCCTTGTCCGGATGGATCCCTCCTTCAGCCAGGAAATAGCGGAGAAGGTAATTGTGCATGGAGAAATCAAACGGCACGCAGAAGCGGAATCCTTTCATATCGGCGGCCGTCTTCACGCCCTTGTGCTTGATGTGCAACGTGATGGCCTGCCCGTTGATGTTCTCCACAGCCGGCATATAAAACGGGGTCGGCACGGAGCCCGCGCCCAACGTGAACGCAAGCGGCATAGGGGACAGGAAATGCGAGGCGTCCACCTCCTTGGTGACCGCCCAGTCGCGGATCATAGCCCATCCAGCCGCACGCTTCACCGACGCGTTCAGCCCATGCTTCTTATAGAAGCCCAAGGGCTCGGCCATGATGATCGGCGTTCCGCAGGTGATCGGAATGAAGCCGACAGTGACGTCCTGCTTCTCCGGCTTCCCCACCGGATCGGCCGCAAACGCTTTCAGTCTCCCTAACGGGAAGACCTCGGCAACCAACGCCGTGAGGGCCGCCGCTCCCATGCCGGCCAGAAACTGCCGACGGGATGGTTCAGCAGCACGCAAGACGGCCGCGACGACTGACCGTTCAACAGTTTTTTCAAAATACTCCTCGGATGACGGTGTGTTTCCCATTGTTTCCTCCTTTTCCTTCAATTTCCCACCCTTCCCTTCCCCCCACGGGGCAAGTGAGCTTGAATTAGGCAAGGTGGCCGGGCTAACTTCTACTGCGCGGCGTCACGACCCGTTGCAGCTTATGAGCAACGGGTCCCCCGGCACCTTCTCATCGTGCGCGGGGCGCGAGCACGGAAGTTAGCCTGGCCACCCGTTGCCATCATTTCAGCTCACTGATCCCGTACTTCCGCATCTTATAGGCCACCTGCCGTGGCGTCAGCCCCAAGGCCCGAGCGGCACGAGCCTGAACCCATCCAACTCGCTCCAGCGCATCCTGCAGCCGGCGCCGATCGATCTCCTGCAGGCTTGCGCCGAGCGGCTGACCTTCAGACCGTTGTGTTCGGACTCCGCCATGTTCCCCGGCCGTCACCTGTTTCATGTCCGCAAAATACCCTCGCAGCGAGAGCGGGATCGTCTGGACCGTCAGATGATCAGACCCAGGGTCGGCCATGACCACCAGCCGTTCCACGCAGTTCTGGAGCTCACGAACGTTGCCAGGCCAGTGATAGCGGGCCATCAGGGTGCGCAGATCGCGACCAAGCCGCACCTGCCGATTGTTCTCTCGGTTGAACCGCGACAGGAAATGCTCGATCAGCAACGGGATGTCTCCATCACGCTCTCGCAGCGGTGGCAGCGAGACCGGAACCACGTTCAGGCGGTAATAGAGGTCCTCTCGGAATGCGGCGATTCGCACCATGGTTTCCAGATCCCGATGAGTTGCGGCAATCACGCGCACATCCACCGAAATCAGCCGGTTCCCGCCCACTCGCTCAAAACATTTGTCCTGCAGGACGCGAAGCAGCTTGACCTGGATGGAAAGGGGTATGTCCCCAACCTCATCCAAAAACAAAGTGCCGCCTCCTGCCATTTCGAACCGGCCTTTGCGAGTTTCAACCGCCCCCGTGAACGCGCCCCGTTCATGCCCGAATAACTCGCTCTCCAGCAGAGTCTCGGTCACCGCGGCGCAATGGAGGCGAACAAAGGGGCCTCGAGCCCTCGCCCCGGCCATGTGAATCGCCTTGGCCACGAGTTCCTTGCCGGTCCCGCTCTCCCCCCGCAGCAGCACGGTCGCCTGGCTCTGGCTCACGCGGCGAATCGCCTCGTAGACCTGCTTCATGGCGTCGCTTTGCCCGACCAGGCTCGCGGAGAGACTCGCCACCGGTTCTTGCGGTTCACGTGGTTCACCCTTCCCCTGAACCAGCTTGCCCCGCACCAGCCTGAGGCGGTCATGGAGCAGTTCCAGCGCCCGATCGAGCCGCGGCTGCGGAGAACCGGACCCTATGAGTGCCGAGACCACCGCTTCCAACGCCGTGCACTCGTCAGTCAGTTGTTCTTCTGAAATGTCTGCCACGTTCATAAACTTGTAGGCACGAGGCTAGAGGCGATCGGCAATGGGGCGAAGTCTTCTTCCCCTTAGCCTCTTGCCCCTTGCCTATAGCCTTTCCAATAAACACAAAGGCGCCATGGCCTCCCATGAAGGTGAGACGCGCCTCGTCTCTCCCCCTCGGCAGGTCCTGGCGCCTTTGCCAGCTGGCCCGTCGCATTCCTAGAACAACGGGCACCCCGTCCGACGACATTGTCGGACCTTCTCGTGATTTCCTTCTTCTCTTTCCCTCAACAAGGAGGTTGGGCTGACCTCAACTGCGCGCCTCACGACCCATTGCAGCTTATGAGCAACGGGTCCCCCGGCACAGCTTCATCGTGCGCGTTCTGCGAGCACAGAGGTCAGTCCGGCCTCCTTGTACCTCTACACGTCGTAGTACATGAAGAATTCATACGGGTGCGGACGCAGCCTGAGTTGATCCACCTCGCGACCGCGCTTATACGCGATCCAGGTTTCAACCAAATCCTCGCTAAACACCCCGCCTTTGAGCAAGAACTGGTGGTCTCTCTCCAGGTTCTTGACCGCATCATCCAGGCTCCCGGGCATGGTCGGAATCCTGGCTGCCTCTCTCGGCTCGAGATCATAGAGATCCTTGTCCATGGGCTCACCCGGATCGATCTTGTTCTCAATGCCGTCCAGTCCGGCCATAAGCATGGCGGCAAAAGCCAGGTACGGATTGCAGGCGGGGTCAGGGAACCGCACTTCAATGCGCTTGGCCTTCGGGCTTGGTGAATACATGGGAATCCGAATTCCGGCGGATCGATTGCGGCTGGAATAGGCCAACAGCACCGGAGCCTCAAACCCGGGAGTGAGCCGCTTGTAAGAATTGGTCGTGGGATTCGTGATGGCGGCCAAGGCCGGCGCATGCTTCAGGACGCCGCCGATATAGTGGAGACACATCTGAGAGACCCCGGCATACTCCTTCCCGGCAAACAGCGGTTTGCCTTCTTTCCAGATGCTTTGATGCGTGTGCATGCCGGAGCCGTTATCGCCGAACAGCGGCTTGGGCATAAAGGTGACGGTTTTGCCATGACGCCGGGCGACATTCTTGACCACGTACTTGTACATCATCATCTTGTCGGCCATCGTCACCAGCGAATCGAAGCGGAGGTCTATCTCGGCCTGTCCCGCCGTGGCCACCTCATGGTGGTGTTTCTCGATCGGGATCCCGGCCTTCTGCATCTCCAAAATCATCTCGCTCCGGATGTCCTGCTGGGTGTCCATGGGCGGAACCGGGAAGTAGCCTTCCTTGTGGCGTGGTTTGTTGCCGAGGTTGGCTCCCTCCTTCCCCGCGTTCCAGATTCCCTCGTCGGAATCGATGAAGTAGTAGCAGCTGTGGCTATTCTGGTCATAGCGGGCCTCGTCAAAGATAAAGAACTCGGCCTCGGGCCCCCAGTACGAAATCTCACCGATCTTGGTGCTCTTGAGATATTTCTCAGCCTTCAACGCCACATTCCGAGGGTCACGGTCATAGTTCTCCCGCGTGATGGGATCCACCACATTGCAGACTAGACTCAGGGTCGACACAGCCGTGAAGGGGTCCATGCAGGCGGTCGCCGGATCAGGGACTGCCAACATGTCGCTGTTGTGGATCGCCTTCCATCCCCTGATGGATGAGCCGTCGAACCCCGACCCATCTTTGAACGTCCCTTCGTTCAACTCCTCGACCGGGATCGTAAAGTGCTGCCACGTGCCGAGCAAATCCACGAACTTGAGGTCCACGACCTGCACCTTGTGTTTCTTCGCAAATTCCAGTACCTCGCGGGAAGTCATTCCAATCCTCCTTTCCTAGCCCCTTCTCATGATGATGAATACGACGACTGACGTTCAAGCTCGCTGACTTTCTCGCCTTTCTCATTTAGGAACCGATCAATGTCCTCCTTGATCGTCGCACGGATCGTCTCGAGGCGGCTGTGGTCCTGCAGCTTCGCCCCGTCCATATCAGTGACATAGAACACGTCCACCACCTGATCCAACCGCGTCGAGATGCGCGCGGCAAGCACCGATAGGCCCAGGGTGAAGATGGCATGAGTGATCACAAATAGCAGCCCCTGCCGATCGTCGGCAAACACGTCGATGATGGTCGCACGGTCCGAAGTTTCATTGTCCACCTGCACCTCGGTTGCCTGACGGCTGGAAGGAAGGCGACGCGCGGTCGAGAGCCTGCTGCCGCGGCCCAACAAGTGTTCGACCGTCTCCTGCCCCTGCAGGACCTTGGCGATGGTGCGACCGATGCTGGCTCGACGTTCCAGCGGCGGTGTGCCGGCATAGTCCGGATCACTCACCTGAAAGGTGTCCACCACGACCCCGTCCTCGCGGGTGATGATCTGGGCATCCAAGATGTGCAGGCCCATGGCAGCCATCACGCCCGCAATTTTCGAGAAAATCCCACGAGTCAGATCATTGAAGGTCATCACGGTGTATTCACAGGTGCCCAGCGCCTGGTTGAAGGTGTCCTCCACCAGCACCCCGTTGGGTAGCAATTGCTGAATCGCCGCCAAGTGCGCCGCAATCCTGGCTGGAGGGGTCCCGTATAGGTAGCGCACCGGAAACTGACCCAGTTGCGATTCGATCCGCTGGAGGTCCATGTCATTCTTCGCCAGCCCCACCGCTTCACCCGCGACCTCCTCCGCCAGTTTCTTGAGACGCTCTGGGCCGGCCCCGGTTTCCCGCTCGCCCGAGACCTCCGGCAGCGTCCGCAGGTACAACTCGATCAACAAGGATTCCTTCCACTTCGTCAAGACGCCCGGCCCCACTGCCGCGAGATCGGCGGCGGTCAACACAAACAGTTTACGGAGCACCTCAGGCGTCGCGACAGCCCGCGCAAACGTCAACAGCACCTTTTCGTCATAGGGGTCACGCCGGAAGGCGGTGTGGGCCATCATCAGATGGCGATGCACCAGAAAGGCCAACGTGCGCCTCTCCTGCTCGTCATAACCCAACCGAGCCGCGGTTTCCTCGGCAATGGCCTTCCCGACCTCGCTGTGGTCTTCCTCGCGCCCCTTCCCAAGGTCATGCAGGAGGACCGCCAAATGAAGCAGGTCTTTGCGGTGGATCTCTTCATAGACCTCCTTGAAAATCCCTGGCTCCTGGCCCAATTCCTCGGCTTTCGCAACCGCCAGCAGGCTGTGCTCATCCACCGTGTACTTGTGGTACTGGTTGAACTGCATCAGCCCTCGCACCGTCGAGAATACCGGGATGAGCTTCTCCAGGAGATGGGCCCGGTGCATCGCGTTGAGAGTGTCGGCCACACCAGGCCCCGACAGGATCTGCAAAAAGATCCGACTCACCTCCGGCGTATGAAACGCCTCCTCCGAGACCGTCTCCACGTGTCGGTGGATGTCTTCGAGCAGCGTGGTATCGACCGTGAGCCGGCGGCAGCGGGCCAGATCAAACAGCCGAAGCAGCAAGTCCGGACTGTCCAGCACACGAGGCCGCAACTCCGCCGGAACCGTGAGCTGTTCCCCGCTGACCAGGAAATGGCCATCCAGCCGCGGCGAGGGCAAGAACCTGGCGAGGCGGCGCCAGATCGGCACACGTCGGCATCGATCCACAAACCGCATGCAGAGCTCGTGTAGCCCCATCGTATGGCGGTAATACTGTTGCATGAACTGTTCGACGGCCAGCAGGTGCGGACGGTCCTGGAACCCGAAGCGCTCTGCTAGCCAGACCTGTTCGTCGAACGACAGAATCTCCTGCGCCATCCCCGCATGAAGATGCATGAAGGCCCGCACGCGCCACACAAACTCGCGCGCCTCGCTCAACGCTCGGTAATCCTGTCGGGAGAGGATGCCCCGATCAGACAGGTCAAGAATTGTTGCGGCCTGATGCCTGGCCATCCCGGCCCACTGGAGCAGGTGGAGGTCCCGTAGCCCGCCCTTGCTCTTCTTGACGTTGGGCTCCAGCAGATACACCGTCTCTCCGAACTTTTCATACTCGCGACGGCGCTCCTCAAGCTTGTGCTCAATGAATCGATCCGCTCCCCGGGCCACCACCCGCCGAAAGTACCGGCGCCGAAACTCTTGAAAGAGTTGAGGACTCCCGGCCAAGAACCTGGCTTCCATCATGGAGGTCCTGATGGTCAGATCGGTTGAGGCCAGCTCGAGGCAATCCTGGATGGTTCGCACGCTGTGGCCCACCTGAAAGCCGACATCCCAGAGCTGGTGCAATATCTGCCGAACCAACTCCGGCACCACGGCCGCGACTTCCGGCCGGTATAAGAACATGAGGTCAATATCGGAGTAGGGAGCCAGCTCGCGTCGGCCATACCCACCAAGCGCCACGAGGCAGCAGTGCTGGGAACCGGCCTCTACCGCGCGCTCGTCCATCCTCCGCACGACATTCCGGTACCGGCCGATAATGAGCCCGTCCACCAACTCGGTCAGGGCCGCCATGACCTCCGCACCGGAGGCGCCGTCCCACAACCGTTGACGGATCGTCTCTCGCTGCCCGGCGAGGGTCGCACCGGCCGTCTGCGTCTCGATATCCCGTTGGCCGTCAGGAATTGGGCTCACAGCGCGCTCTCCCCCGTCTCGCCCGTGCGGATGCGGACCGCGGCGCCAAGATCCCGCACGAAGATCTTGCCGTCTCCAATACTGCCGGTCTTCGCCGTCCTCGTGATGGTCTCGATCACGCGCGCCACCTGACCGTCCGTGACCGCGACTTCGATTTTGACCTTGGGCACGAACTCGATGGTGTACTCGGTTCCACGGTAGGTCTCCTTGTGTCCCTTCTGGCGGCCGAACCCCTTGACCTCCGTCACCGTCATGCCCTGGATACCGATCTCCAGCAGCGCATCCTTCACTTCATCCAGCTTGAACGGCTTAATGATCGCCTCGACGAGTTTCATGTCGGCCTCCGGAGCAAATGGATGATGGCTTATGGCTAGGACCTCGAGTATCTCGCTATACGCTATCGGCTATCAGTTCTTTGTCTTATGAGTACGCGCGCTCACTGTGTTGGCTGATGTCCAATCCGGTGGCCTCTTCGTCCGGCGTGATCCGTAACCCGGTCAGGCCATCAACCAGTTTAAGGATCACATAGGTGCCGACAAAGGAGAACACCACCGCCGACACGACCGTCAGGGTCTGGATGCCAAACTGGGCAGGATTGCCAAAAAAGACGCCGTCCGCCCCGGCTGGATTCAAGGCCTTGCAGGCTAAGAGCCCGGTCGCCAGAAGTCCCAGGATGCCACCGACCCCGTGGATCCCGACGACATCGAGCGCGTCATCATAGCCGATCTTCCCCTTCCAGACAATGGCGAAATAGGAGAGCACGCCGGCCGCGCCCCCGATCAGCATGGCCGAGAGAGGCCCCACAAAGCCGGCCCCAGCCGTCACGGTGGCCAAGCCAGCCACGGCCCCGCTGGCCACCCCCAAGACGGTGGGCTTGCCACGGTGCATCCATTCCACCATCATCCAGGCCAGCGCCGCCGTGGAGGCAGCGAGATGGGTCGCGGCCAGGGCGCCCACGGCAACGGCATTCGCTCCCCTGGCACTCCCGCCATTAAAGCCGAACCATCCGACCCACAGAAGCCCCGTACCCAGGAGGACGAATGGGAGATTGTGTGGAGCCATGTAGTCGGTTCGCCAGCCGCGGCGACGCCCCAACACCACCGCGCAGGCCAGCGCCGCAGCACCCGAGTTGGTGTGCACGACCGCCCCTCCGGCGAAATCCAAGGCCCCCAGTTTGCTCAGCCACCCGCCCCCCCAGAGCCAATGAGCCAGTGGACAGTAGATAAAAATAGACCACAAGATGGTGAACAGCAGAACCGCGCTGAACTTCATGCGTTCGGCAAAGGCGCCGGCAATGAGGGCCGGCGTAAAGGCCGCAAACAGCAGTTGAAACACCGCAAAGGCCAGATGCGGGATCGTCGGACCATAGGTCGGATGGGGAAGAGAGCCGACACCGCTCAGGGCGGCCCAATCGAGTCCTCCGATCACCCCTCCTCGATCCGGTCCGAACGCCAGGCTATACCCGAACAGCACCCAGATCAGGGTGACCACGCAGAGGATGATGAAGCTATGCATCATCGTGCCGATTACATTCTTGCTCCGTACCAGCCCTCCATAAATGAACGCCAGACCCGGCACGATCATGGCCAGCACCAAGGCAGAGGACGCGAGGACCCAGGCCGTGTCTCCGCTGTCAATCTTCGCTGGAGCCGGCAGCGGCGACGCCTCTTGTGAGGAGGCGCCGGTCGCCCACACGAGCACGCAGCCGACGATCCCCAGGATCAGGACCCCATACTTCGCCACCTTTGTCACAATGGCTGTCACAATAGCCTCCTTGTGAATGCGATCAGCGAGGGACACCTGTTCGCTCGTTCCTGTTCAAATCGTTCGGTAGCCATTGGTGATCGGCATCCGGCGGTCTTTGCCGAACGCCCGATGCGTGATTTTGATCCCGATCGGAGCCTGCCGTCGTTTATACTCGCTGCGGTCCACCATAGTGATCACCCGCGCGACCGTCTCCCGCTCGAACCCCATTTCGATAATTTCCTCCGGAGCCCGATCCTCCTCCACGTAGGCCTTCAGAATCGGGTCCAGGATCGAATAGGGCGGCAACGTATCCTCATCTGTCTGGTTCGGCTTCAGCTCAGCCGTTGGAGGCCGGTCCAATATCCGCTTGGGGATGACTGCGGTCTTCCCCATTCGATTGCGCAAGCGCGCCAGGTCATAGACCATCGTCTTGGGCACATCTTTGATCACCGCAAACCCCCCCGCCATATCGCCATAGAGGGTGGCATACCCCACGCTCATCTCGCTTTTGTTGCCGGTGGTCAACACGAGATGCCCCAGCTTATTGGAGAGCGCCATCAGGATGTTGCCCCTGATCCTGGCCTGCAGATTCTCTTCGGTGGTATCGGCGGCTCTGCCTTCACAGGACGGCGCGAGAGACTCGAGGTACGATGCGAAAGGGGCCGCGATCGGAATCGTGCGTAACTCGATCCGCAGGCGTCGAACCAGCTCCGTCACGTCTTCATGGCTCTCGCGAGAGGTGTAGGGAGAAGGCATGAAGATGCCCAGTACATTGGCCGCGCCCAGCGCATCCACCGCAATGACCGCCGTCAGCGCCGAATCAATGCCCCCGCTCAATCCGATTACCACCTGCTTGAACCCATTCTTTCGGACATAGTCGCGCACACCCACCACAAGAGCCCGATAGACCTCCTCCAAAGGATCCAGCGGCGTCGCATTGTCTGGTATCAGCCTGGCACTCCTCCTTGGCCGATAAGACTCCGAGATCACCACGCGCTCAACCACCGCTCCAATCCGCCCGCCCGGCCATTTCTTTCGCCCGTGAGCAAGTTTCGCGCGAGCCACCGCGGCAATATTCAAATCGGCAATCAACAGGTCTTCTTCGAAGACTTTGCCTCGCAGGATCACTTCGCCGTTCTGGTCCACAATGAGGCTGTTGCCGTCAAAGACCAGTTCGTCCTGGCCACCCACCTGGTTGGTGTAGGTGACGATCACGCCATTCTCCCTGGCGCGGGTCGCCAGCATCTGCTCCCGGAATCGGCTTTTGCCGACATGAAAGGGCGAAGCATTGATATTCACGATCACTTCAGCCCCCGCGGCAGCCTGGGTACGGCAGGGCCCCTCTGGAAACCAGATGTCCTCGCAAATATTCACGCCGAACGCGGTGCCGTTGAGCACCACAATGGGAATGCGTCGGCCTGGGTGAAAGTATCGGCTTTCATCGAAGACCCCATAGTTCGGCAGGTACTGCTTCTCATAGGTTGTCGCCAGCCGTTGATCCGCGATGACCGCCGCCGCATTGTAGAGTTCGTGTCGGCCGGCCGGGACGACCATCGGATGGGCCGATTTCGGAGGGGACCCGCCACCTTGTCCCACATACCCAACCACCGCCGCAAGATCGCGACAAGCGCGAACGATCTCTTCAAGAGCCCGACGGTTGTCCTCGAGAAACCTCGGCTTGAGCAGCAGATCTTCCGGTGGATAGCCGGTGATCGCAAGCTCCGGGAACACGGCCAGATCAGCCTTGGCCTTACGGGCTTCCCGGAGCCAGGTGGTGATCCGCCGAACATTCCCCTCCAGATCCCCGACCGTCGGGTTCATCTGGACCATAGCGACGCGAAAGTGCCGCATTGGACTCACACCAAACTTGGCCAAAAAAAATGTCCTCTGCCCCAGAGATGGAGCAGAGGACGCCCTTGTCCGCTTACCAGTACTTTTGTACCTGATGTGGAGACGTCATTGTCTCCAGAAAAGTGCCTATTCTCATACCATCCTGGGAAGGAGCCTGTCAAGGACTTTTAAGCCTAGTAGGGCACTGAAAAGCCACTTTGGCGACTCTTCAAGGGAAAACCCAGCAATGGTCACGATGATCTTAGGACACCTGTCCAGGATGTTCAAAAAGGTCGCCCAGCGCGGCCGCAGCGAGCGAGGAGGCGAGGGCGTACTCTTCTCGGTACGTTGAGCCTCCAAGCGACGCGAGAACAAAGCTGGCGGCCTTTTTCAACATCCTGTCAGTAGCGCCGCAAGGCAGGGGCGGAAAGTCCCCACAGTTGCGTCCGGATGGCCCCCCACATGGCCTCCAGCATGGCATTCAGATCTGGGGCTGAACGCGCCACCAGCTTGACGGCAAGTCCCGGCGCGGCTGGCTGGGACAGGCCCCCCAAGACCAAGCCAGGACGCTCCTCCAGGATCGCTGCAAGCTGCTCCTCCAGCCGTTTCCAGACTTCCGAACTGACCTCGTCGCTGACCAGATAGAGCGAGGCAACGTAGTCCCAGTCGGTCGCTAGCCCCACCCCACCCTTTTCAGTTGGGTTGAGATGGTACCGTTCCAGCACCGACTGGCCAGAAGCAGTCGTGATCCAAATCTCGTTGTCGAGGCTGGCAAAGGCCCAACGTTCACCTCTGGCGATCCGGCCGGAGGCGATCGCATCCCACAGCATGACGGTCGCACCAGGGCCAAGTTGCACTCGTATGGCCTGACGAAAGCGCGAACCAGCAAAGGGAATAGTCGGTTCAGGGACCCACTCAAGGATCGCACCGGGCCCAAGACGGATATCCGCCTCCTGGACTGAGATCTCCGACTCAGAACGGTACACCCGGTTCGCTGAGGGCGTGGAGATCAAGACATGCGCGTCTTTGTCCAGCTTCATGCAAATGGACAAGCAGTCCCCACCCACGAGACCACCAGATGGATTCAGTAAGAGCGTGTAGGCCGTCCCGGTTTCGTCGAGATAAATGGGCGGGAGGAGGTGCCAGGGTGTCTGGCAGTTCGTTCGCCCGAAAACCGTCCGTTGACCTTGTCGAAGGTATTCGAGCGTCAGCGTGCCGACCCGGCCGACCGAAGAGGGAGACACTCGTCCACGGCTACGTTTCTTGGCCGGCATGTGTGTGCGGTGGTCAAGTATTAGCGGCGTGGGGTACGTTGGGGAATGCGCTGCTCGACCCACTCAACCACGCGATCAAGCCCTTCACCGCTCAGCAGATTGGTAAAGACAAATGGGCGGTCGCCTCTCATCCGGCGGCTGTCACGATCCATCACCGACAGGTCGGCACCGACATACGGAGCCAGATCAATCTTGTTGATGACCAGCAAATCAGATCTTGTGATGCCAGGCCCCCCTTTGCGAGGAATCTTGTCGCCTTCGGCCACATCAATCACATAAATGACGTGGTCAGCCAACTCAGGGCTGAAGGTAGCGGCCAAGTTATCCCCCCCGCTCTCGACGAACATCAGTTCTACGTCCGGATGGCGGTGGAGCAGTTCATCGAGCGCCTCTTGATTGTGGGAGGCATCTTCCCGGATAGCCGTGTGGGGACAGCCACCGGTTTCTACGCCGAGAATGCGGTCCTGCGGCAATGCACCGCGCCTCGTTAAGAATTCGGCGTCCTCTTTGGTGAAAATATCGTTGGTCACAACAGCTAGACTGTACCGCTCTCGCAGCTTTCGACACAGCGCTTCGACCAAGGCGGTCTTCCCCGACCCGACGGGCCCCCCAATTCCGATCACCGGGACCTGCTTCGCTCGAGCTTGGGTCGATCCACCGCCACCGGAGTGATGGTGATTCTCATCGTGAAGGTGCATGGTAAACTTCTGCCAGGGGAATCGAAGAGCTTATGGCGAATGGCCTATGGCAAGAACACAACTTCTTTCCAGCTGCTTGCTACCATACGCCGTTAGCCATCGGCCATTCGCTCCTAGGACCGAAACAGTCGCGACTCCAACCAGGCGTGCTGCATCCCGTAAATGTCCTGCACCGGCGACCAGGACACCATAACAGACTTCTTTGTCGTATTGCGACTCAGTTCCGTGAGAAGCGGGGACCATTTCTCAAGGAGACGCTGCCCCTCGCGCTGCCCGATCGGCAGCAGCTTCATCGCCGCCGACACGAACCCGACGGCCGTTTGATAGAGATAAGCCGCCACGGTCTCCTCACGGGACCATCCGCAGGCTGCCAGAGTGAGCCCGACACTCACTGGTAAGTGTCCAGGGGTTCGTCCCTCTTCAACCCTCGCATGGAACTGCTGCAAGACAGCGTCTCCTTCAAACTGCTCAGCGGCGACTCTGATCACCTGCCGTCCCATCTGTCGGCTGGCCAGCCGCGACTCGCGGCCGATCTTCATTGCATCCAGTTCACCATCAATCGTGAGAGCGGCTGAAAGTTTGCCACTGGTGACAGCCCTGTGTGCAACCGCTACCGCGATCGCCTCCCGTCGGCTGAGCCTGTTGCGCAAGACATCCTCAACATAACGTGCAAACTCTTTCCCGTCGCGTACCGCCTTTCCGTGAACCGCGGCCTCCAATCCGGACGAAAAGGCATATCCACCGGAGGGGAAAAAGCTGTCGATAAAGCGAACCCCCTGAAGCAGCGCGAGCGTGTCCATGATTCAAGAACCGTTAGGCGTGAAGAGTCCTGACTCTCTCTGTTTCACGCTTTACCCCGTACGCCTTACCCCTAACGCCTAACGCTAGAAGAGGAAATATCGCTGGGCCATCGGCTGTACCACGATCGGCTCGCAGGTCAGGCGCACGCCATCCGCCGTCACCACATACGTCTCCGGGTCCACTTCGATCTTTGGCAATGCGTCGTTCAATTTGAGATCGCGCTTCTTGACGTTACGGCAATTCTTGACCGCCACAACCCGTCGCTGGAGACCAAGCTTCTTGGGGACTTCGCGCTCCATCGCCACCTGGGACACAAAGGTAATGCTGGTGCTGCAAATGGCTCGTCCGAATGAGGCAAACATGGGTCTGCTCAGAATCGGTTCAGGCGTCGGGATCGAGGCATTCGGGTCACCCATCTGCGCTTGGGCAATGAACCCGCTCTTCAAAACCATTTCCGGTTTGATCCCGAAAAATGCCGGTTTCCAGAGCACCAGATCCGCCACTTTCCCGACCTCGATCGAGCCGACTTCATGCGCGACCCCGTGCGTGATCGCGGGATTAATGGTGTACTTGGCCACGTACCGCTTCGCTCGAAAATTGTCATTCTGTCCCTTGCCGGATTGGATACCCCGCTCCGTTAAGTGACCCCGCTGGAGTTTCATTTTGTGCGCGGTCTGCCAGGTTCGGATGATCAATTCGCCGATCCGCCCCATCGCCTGCGTGTCGGAGGACATCATGCTGATCGCGCCCATGTCATGCAGGACATCCTCTGCCGCGATCGTCTCTCGCCTGATCCGGGATTCGGCGAACGCGATGTCCTCCGGAACTTTCTTGTTGAGATGGTGGCAGACGATCAGCATGTCCAGATGCTCGTCCATCGTGTTCACAGTGAACGGCATGGTGGGGTTGGTCGAGGAGGGCAATGCGTTTGGTTCTCCACAGACCTTGATGATGTCCGGTGCGTGTCCCCCGCCCGCTCCTTCCGTATGGTAAGTGTGAATCGTCCGCCCCTTGAAGGCCTTGATCGTGTCCTCGACGAAGCCGGCCTCGTTCAAGGTGTCGGTATGAAGGGCCACCTGCACGTCATACCGTTCTGCCACGGACAAGGCCGTGTCAATCGCAGCGGGCGTGGAGCCCCAGTCCTCGTGAACCTTCAGCCCCAACGCGCCGGCCTCGATCTGCTCGTTCAAGGCGTCGGGCAATGAACAGTTGCCCTTACCGGTGAACCCCAGATTCATCGGAATCCCTTCGGCTGCCTCCAGCATCCTGGAGATGTTCCAGGGGCCGGGGGTCGAGGTCACCGCGTTGGTGCCGGTGGCCGGGCCGGTCCCGCCACCGATCATCGTCGTGATGCCGGCCGACAGGGCCTCCCAACATTGCTGGGGACAAATGAAGTGGACGTGCGTCTCAAGGGCGCCTGCCGTCACGATACAGCCTTCTGCCGAAATTGCCTCGGTGCCGGCCCCGCATTCCATTCCCGACGTGACGTTGGGCATGGTATCGGGGTTCCCGGCCTTCCCAATCCCGACGATGCGCCCATCTTTGATCCCGATGTCCGCTTTCACGATCCCCCAGTAATCCAGAACCAGCGCGTTCGTGATTACCGTATCCAGCGCTCCTCTGGCATTCGTGGCCCGGGATGACTGGCCCATACCATCGCGGAGGACTTTGCCCCCGCCGAAGACGGCTTCGTCTCCGTACGACGTATGGTCCTTTTCCACTTCAATCACCAGATCCGTATCCGCCAAGCGGACACGATCACCAACCGTCGGGCCGAACAGGTCGGAATACTGCTTTCTTGGAATTTTCATCGCGCCGCTCCTTTCCCGACAAATCCGCGCTCGGCGGCTCGCGCCAAAGCCTTCGCTTTCACTTGCGGATCATCCAATGATCCGTCAGTGAGGGCGTTGATGCCATGCACGACTCGGTTGCCGGCCAAGGCCACAAGCGTGACGCGTTTTTCCTCACCCGGTTCGAACCGCACCGCAGTCCCGGCCGGAATACACAGCTTGAACCCATAGGCCTGCTCCCGATCAAACTTCAGGGCACGATTGGTTTCGAAGAAATGGCAGTGCGAGCCGACCTGGATCGGCCGATCCCCGCTATTCGTAACCGTGAGGTCTCTTGTCTGACGGCCTTTGAAGGCTTCAATGTCGCCGGCCGCGACCATGACTTCTCCGGGAATCACCGGCTTGGCGAGTTCGGCTCGAATGGTGGCCGCCAAGGATGGTCCCTTCCCTCGACGTTTAGTTCCTTTGCCGGTCTTGGCAGGAGCGCGTTTGGTTTTCGTAGCCATAATAAGTCCTCCTGCATGAACGCGATACGCGCGTAGCGCTGAAAGAATTAGCGGATGGGCTGGTGAACCGTGACCAGTTTGGTCCCGTCCGGAAACGTGCCCTCGACCTGGAATTCCGGAATCATCTCCGGCACACCGGGCATGACATCCTTCCGAGACAACAACGTCGCCCCGTAGGTCATCAACTCCGACACGGTTTTGCCGTCACGGATGCCTTCAAGAACGCCGGCCGTGAGGTAGGCGACCGCTTCCGGATGGTTGAGCTTGAGACCGCGCAATTTCCGTTCATTGGCCAATTGCGCGGCGAGATAGATCAGTAGCTTTTCCTGTTCTCTCGGTGTGAGCCGCATGCGTCCTCCTCTCGTAGGTATGGACCTTACTTTGGTTGGCCAAGCGCAAGTGTATGTTTCGCGCCGTGGGCACTCATAAGGCAGCACCACGGCCCAAAACTGTTGACTCTCAGGCGGGGAGGTGTAACGTAGGGCAAACTTTTCACCTTGTCAAGATCTGGTCGTTGCGAAAGGAGGCTTCCGTGGCATTCAAGGACCAATTCCGGGACCATCCGACTTTGGCCTTTGTTGACTGGGTCCTGCGGGGCGTTGGGCAGGTCGTCTTTCAGAACAACCCGATTTCCGGCGCCGTCATCCTGGGCGGGATCTTTTACAACTCTTGGATTTACGGCACGGTCTGCTTATTTGGAACCATCATCAGTACGCTGACCGCCCTGTTGTTCAAAGCCGACAGAGGGATGGTCAAGGATGGCCTGTTCGGATTCAATGGCGCGTTGATGGCGATCGCCCTTGTGGCCTATACCAGCAAGGACTTTACCCACGGCGATGTCCCCAACGGCTACCTCTGGCTCTACATCGTCCTCTGCGCAGTGTTCACCTCGGTCCTCGTTCCCGCCTTCTCCGCATTACTGGGCCCCCACAAGGTCCCCGGTCTCACCATGCCCTTCGTCCTTGCAACCTGGTTCTTC
>Ga0209899_1000065_pt1 | contig 18515 bp, 17 predicted proteins | sample GWRWS1_0_10_FD_187228 | JGI IMG/M metagenome (GOLD analysis project Ga0209899, IMG submission 187228) | Riverbed sediment microbial communities from areas with vegetation nearby in Columbia River, Washington, USA - GW-RW S1_0_10 (SPAdes)... | ecosystem: Environmental > Aquatic > Freshwater >...
GTCGCTCCAAATGTTCGGCGGCTCCTTCGAAACAGTGAACCCGTCTCTTGAGTATGGCGGTGCGATCGGGGAGAAGTTCCGCTACTACATCCTCGACAGTTATGTCACGACCAACCGAGGCATTGAACCTCCCACGCTCGGGAAGACGAACTTTCATAATCAGAGTGAGAAGAACAACACCTATCTCCGGGGCGACTATCAGATGGACAACCGAAACAACTTTAGCTGGATTTTTCTGAGTTCTGTCGCCAAGTATCAGATTCCTACAACACCCAGCTTGGAGGCGAACGCGGATGTGCTGACCCTCCTGCAGACGCAAGACCCCACGTTCAATCCTGTACCCTCGCAAGCCGTCGACCAGTCTCAGAAGGAAAATAACCAGTACAGCCAACTCGTCTTGCGGCATGATCTCAATGCCAGCAATTTCTTCAGCCTGGGCACTTACTTCCGGCGTGGCTACGCGAACTTTAGCACCGATCCACTGAACGCGTTATCCTATGCCAACGATGTCGTGGACGCCCAAACCGCCAACCAGAAACGTGTGGCCTATTCGGGGGGTGTCCGGCTGGACTATACCTGGGTGCCGACCACCGAGCATCTCGTGAAAACCGGGTTTCAGATCGACTACACCAACGCGAACAACACGGCCCAGATCTTCGCCTTCGATACCAGCACTGGAGCGCCGGTTAGCCCCGTCATCACCCGTGAGGCGTCAAACCGAAACATCCAGTGGCGGGAAGAGTTTTGGATGCAGGATCAGTGGAGCCCCAACGATCATTGGACCTTTAATCTGGGTCTTCGTTATGACCAGATCCAGGGCTTCTACAACGAAGGCCAGGTCAGTCCGCGTATTGGTGCGACGTACAGGTACAATCAGACGAACGTTTTTCACGCATACTATGGGCGGCTGTTTACACCGCCGAATGTCGAGCAGATCGCCTTTACTAATCTCAATACAGAGGACACCACGGCGCAACCTGAGGACCCGACCGGCTTCAGGCCACGAGCGGAGCGCGCCCATTATTTTGAGGTTGGCAGCTATCATGCCATCACTCAGTATGTCACGTTGGAGTTGACAGGCTACTACAAGCTAAGTCATTTTCTGTCGGATGCGGGGCAGTTTGGTACGACGCCGCTCCTAAACTTCTTCGCCTTTAATTACGGTTGGCAACGCGGCATCGATGGGGCGCTCAAGGTGCAATTCACCGATAACCTGAGTGGACGCGGCAACGTGGCGTGGGGGCAGTGCAAAGGGTATGGACTTCAATCTGGACAATACCTCTTGGATCAGGCAGAAATTGACGATATCAACTCCAACGGCGGGGTCTGGTGTGATCACTCGCAGTTTATGACCAGCTCGGCTGTGCTGAGTTACAGAATCCTGGAGCGCACGACGGTGAATGGGCAGATGCTATATGGCTATGGTCTCCGGACGGCAGAAGAGGGAGCCAGGACGAATTCGTCGCACGTCTCTTCGTACACCGTCTATAATGCGTCTATTACCCATGTGATCCCGCTCCCGTGGGACCAGCAAAAGCTCTTGCTGGGCTTCGATATCATCAACATGTTTGACCAGAAATACTTTTACAATTCTGGCGAGGGCAGCATCGGCCTGGGCGTGGCGCATGCTGGCGCACCACGGTCGTTCTTCGGGCGTCTGCAATGGTTTTTCTAGGGCGACACTGTAATGCCTCCCTGGCGGGGGGATGAGCAGTTAGGGAGCGGCATGAGTCTTCTGCGCAAGCAGACGATAGCGATAGGAATAACGTTCTGGCTCTGGATGCCTTGTGCCTTGGCCATCCAGGGTGATGAGGCGACTCATCAGTCAGACCATGCCGAAGATGTGGTGGTGCTACCCGAAGTTCATGTCCACGGGCTCCCGCTCAACAAGGACCAGCAGCTAGGTCCCGTCCCCAAGCACACGCCATGGCCGGCGATTCCGCCCGTGCTGGAAGGCAAAATCATTGATGATTGGATGAAAGCTCGGATGCTGGTTTCCAAGGATGCCAAGGTCACGGTGGTGATCCTCGAGCCGGCGAAGCATCGTGAATTGACCGTCGCTGGAAAGACGGCATTGGATCACTGGACCTTCGATCCGCAGCTACGCGGGGACGAGCCGGTAGATGGCGAACTGACTGTGCGAATTCACTTCCGAACGCAATAAAAATTAGGCGATGGGCGATAGGCAATTGGCGATGGGAAACGATAGGGATTATCAGGTCTATAGCCCATTGCCCATAGTCTATGGCCATTGAAAATCATGAACTGGGACGAGTCATTATTTTATGCGATCAATGGCCTGGCAGGTCGGTCTCCGTTTACGGATGCAGCTATGCTGGCGCTTGGTCATGCTAGCAGCCTGCTGGTGCCGGGGGCGCTGGTCTTTGGCTATTGGCTCTGGTTGAGTTGGCGTGAAGCGTTGGTCGGTACGACGGTCCTGACCTTCCTGATTATCCTGGCCGACCAACTGGGCGCCCAGATCAAACAAATCGTGGGCCGGGCCAGACCGTGCCAGTTGCTGGAAGGAGTCCACCAATTGGCCGGCTGCGGCGGTCACTTCAGTTTTCCCTCCAACCATGCGCTCAACACTGCCGCCGCCGCGGCCTTTGCGCAAGTGCTGTATCCCGTGACCGGATGGGTGACATGGCCACTTGTCGTCCTCGTCGGATTTTCCCGGGTCTATGTGGGCGCGCACTACGTGAGCGATGTCCTGGGTGCGTGGGTCATAGGCGGGCTGATGGGTGCGGGATTTGCGCTGCTGCTGAAGCGATGGAGGAGTTTCCGACCGACCAAGGTGACTCAGGAGATTGAGGATCGGCTTAGCCGGCCTGAAACTCACTGAGTTCGGGTTCTGGCTCCTGCCTGGCTATGAGAAGCGGCGAGCTGACTTAAGTCGCAGTGTGTCACGTCGGGATGGCCACACTGCGTTTCCATCTGGATGGTCAGATGCTTGATGCCAAACTCGGAGTCGACGCGAGCCCGGATCGTTCTGAGCAGCTCATTGGTAAGTTGCGAATCATCTCCATCCACGGTCACGTGACAGGTCAGCATCACCAGCCTGGGTTCGACGGCCCAGATGTGCAAGTCGTGCACGTTCTTCACGCCCGGAATCTTCTCTATCGCCTCTACCACATGCGCCGTCTTGATGCTGGGCGGCGTAGACTCCAGCAACACTTCCAATGACTCTCTGAAAATCGGCCAGGCCCCCGTCACGATCACGCCAACAATCACGAGGCTGACGAGCGGGTCCAGCACGGACCAGCCGGTCAGCAGGATCGCCACGCCACTCGCGACCACCCCCAGTGAGACCCAGGCGTCCCCCAGCATATGCCAAAAGGCGCTCTTGATATTGAGATCTTCTCGGGCCCCTTGCTGAAGCAGCAGAGCGATCGCCAGGTTGGCCACGAAGCTCAACATTGCGATGATGATCACCCACACACCGGCGACCGGCACAGGCGTCAGGATCCGCTTCGCGGCGAGCACGCCAATAGCTGCGGCGGTGATCAAAAGCACAAAGGAATTGGTAAACGCGGCGACGATGCCGGCCCGGTGATAGCCGAAAGTCCTGGCCTCGGTGGCCGGTCTTGTAGAAAGCATGTGAGCGTAGAGGGCGAGGAACAGGGAACCCTGGTCAATCAGGTTGTGGCCCGCATCGCTCATCAGCCCGATGCTGTTGATCAGCAGGCCGCCCACGAACTCGGCCAGAATGATGACGGCATTCAGCGCCAGCGCGATATGCAAGCGGTGTTTAAGCTGGGCATAGCTGGGCCGAAGGTCTGGCATAGTTCTTAGTTTCTCATGGTCTCGCTGTCAGAGCAAGCCTACGCTTCCTCGTGAAGGATTAGGACGCGACTGGTACAAACTCCAGGAAATACTGACGCGGCAGGAAGCTGTGCTCACGAAGCAGCTTGTAGCCGGCCTTGGTCATTTCCTCAACCACCGTTTCACGCTGGACCAGATGATGCTTGGGGAAACCAAGATTTCCGGATCGTTCGTCATGGTAAAAGTCGATGATTGCCACCCGGCCGCCTGGTTTCAGCGAAGATTTGATGTTTGAGAAGTAAGTGGCCCGGTTCTCCAGGTGGTGGTAGGTGTTGCAGACGAAGATCAGGTTCACGGAGTCTAGTGGCAGCTTCGGGCTATCCGGCCGAGCCAAAATGAACTCGGCGGTATAGGGGATGTGCAGGTGCACAAGGCTTTCTTTGGTATAGGTGAGCATCTCCTGTTCGACGTCAATGGCGTAGACCATTCCGGTTTCGGTGACGGCTTCCACAAACCGCCTGGTGAAATAGCCGGAACCGGAACCTAGGTCTGCCACCGCCATGCCTGGCTTCAACGCGAGCGCGTCCACCACCTGTGAAGGTTTCTGGTCCTGATCCCGTTCCGGTCGATCCAGCTGCTCGAGATACTCCTTGATGTCCGCCGGGCGGCGTTGGTCTTGCCCATGCTGGGCGAATGTGACTGCGCTGGTCATCACCCCGCAGAGCAGAAGGACTGCAATGGTCCGTCTCTTCATGCCGAAAAAAGTTGCTTCACAATTCATGCAATCACCTCTCTCTGTTGGGTCAGCTCTGTTCTACGCCATGAGCACAGCGGGGGACTGTCATAGCTCCACGACACCAGCTCCGCGCCCGGTTTAAGGGCGGCCATTGCTCGATTTTTCATGTCCCCATTAGTCTGATGGAACCATCGCCTCGATGCGTTGATGGGGAGTGAATAGGCGCTCCTGAAAGAGTTATGGCTTCTTGCGAGGCTTGAGTTGTTCTGGAAGGACCGGGTATGTGGCCTGGCCAATGCCGAAATTCGCTCCCGCTCCGTCCGCCACCACGACGCGGAGCGTGATGCCATTGGGCGCCTCTGCTGCTGTCGGGACGAAGAACGGCGCCTCGAAACTGCTCTTTGAGCCGGAGTAGAACATCTGCAGTCGCTCGATCACGCGATCGCCGATTAGCACCTCCCCATAGATGGTGACCTTTCGCGAATCCCAATCGCCGTGAGGCCTGACCAAGGCTCCGGACAGGGTGCGGACCGAGGCTTTCAACGTCACGTCATCCTTTGCGATCAGCGACTCTCCAGCCGGCGGACGTTCAATCTGGACGATGTAGCCGTTCAGGTCCAGCACGATACCGTCTCTCGTGAGGTCGCGCCCGGGGATGAGCAGCACGGTTTTGCTGGCCCGCTGCATCGCGGCCGGGTACGCCAGCGGACCTTGAGCGGAAATCTCAACGAGGGTCGGCCGATCGAGGTAGAGCGTGGTCTGGAACGAACCGGACGGACGAGTGGAGTACCGTGGTTCCTCCATCAGCCGAGGAGTGTGCATGATCTGGTTCTGGTCCCCTGCGTCACCCTGCTGCTGGCCGGAGGCGAGCAAACGACCAGTTGCCGAGTCGGTGATAGTCACGCGGGCGCCGCCGACCTCATCACCCAGCACCATGGCGCCATGCGCCACGACCCGGACCATCACCTCTGTGGCGACTGGTTCGCCGTTAAGAGCAGGGATCGAATTGGCTGGATCGGCAGCTGGCGCGAGGCTTGTAACGAGCCCCATGATGATGCTCAAAAGGGGGAGCCAAGCTTTGTTCCACATAGTCTTGGCCATCAACTTAGCCCAATGCTCCTCACTCCTCCCTTTCACCAACGGGGTGGTGGGCTGACCCATTACTGCGCGCGTCCAATCTAACCTCATTCATTAACTACTGGAGGGGCGGCTGGGCTGGCCCCACTCCGGCCGTCGAGCGAGCACTTCCGATGTGCGCGCTCCGGGAGCATAGGGCTAGCCCGGCCGTCCCTCCAGTCTTCTTCATTTCACCTTCGTACCGGGTGGCACGTCGCGCTGCAGGGTCAGCACTTCCAGCACCTCTGCGTCCCCCGCCGCCAGGACCATGCCCTGCGACTCGACACCCATGAGCTTAGCCGGCTTGAGATTGGCAACGACCACGAGCCGACGACCGACAAGGCTCTCGGGTTCGTAGTTCTTACCGATCCCGGCTACGATCTGAAGCTGCTGGCCTCCCACGTCCACTTGCAGTTTAATCAGCTTGTCCGATCGCGGGACCCGCTCGGCGCTGAGCACGATCGCCGTCTTCAGGGCGATCCGCTGGAACTCCTCGAGCGTGATCTGCGACGCCGGTGGTGGGATCGGACGCCCGGCCGCCGTGGATGCCGGGGGGGTGGTTGTCGGCTGAGTCTGGTTCTCCTGCGTCACGCGTGCGTCTCCTTGTGAGTTGGTGTTGTCAATTCTGGGGGAGAGAAGCTTGCCCTTGACGATCTGCGTGCCGGGGGGCAGGCCATCCCACGTGAAATCGCCAGCCAGCAATGGCTTTGAAAAATTCAACATCAGCCCGAGTTGCTGCTTCATCTCCTCAGCCGTCTGTGGCATGTAGGGATAGACCAGGACGCAGAGGAATCGTAGCGCCTTGGCCACCGTATTGAGGACGGTATCGAGTTTGGGCCTGTCCTCAGGTCGTTTCGCCAAATCCCATGGTGCGCTTTTGTCAATGTACTCATCGCATCTAGAGATAAGCTCCCAGATGATCTGAAGGTTTTCTTTGAAAAGGAGGGAGGAGCCGAAGCCTCCCTCAACTGCCTGAAGGAGCTTCTCTGCGACATCTCGAATGTTTTCTTCCATTTTTGGAATGGCAGGAGAGCCTGTTTCCGGAATGGCACCGTGACAATATTTTTCGATCATCGTCAGGGTCCGATTGAGCAGGTTGCCCAGTCCGTTGGCTAGATCACTATTGATACGACCGATCAGGGCCTCACTTGAAAAATCGCCGTCGTGGCCGAATGGGACTTCGCGCAAAAGGAAATAGCGAAAGGCGTCTGCTCCGAATTGGTCAACCATCGCGTTCGGGTCCACCACGTTCCCTCGGCTTTTGGACATCTTCTCGCCGTTCACGGTCCACCACCCATGGGCAAAAATGGTATGTGGGAGTGCAAGCTCCAAGGCCATGAGTATCGTGGACCAGTACACGGCATGGGTTGTCAGAATGTCCTTGCCGACGAGGTGAATAGTGGCCGGCCAGTATTGGCCAAAAGCGGGGGCCGGGGTGAGGTACTCCAGGGCGGAGATGTAGTTGACCAAGGCGTCGAACCAGACATAAGTCACATAATTGTGGTCAAAGGGCAGCTCGATTCCCCACGACAGCCGTGCCTTCGGCCGTGAGATCGAGAGATCGCCGAGCTTTTGCGACTGCAAAAACCCGAGCACTTCGTTGCGCCGTTGCTCGGGCCGGATGAACTCCGGATTTTGCGTAATGTAATCCAAGAGGCGTCCTTGGTATTGGCCCATCCTGAAGAAGTAGTTGCTCTCGCTTAGCCGATCGACCGGACGCTTGCAGTCCGGACAGAGCCCGTCGGTGACATCCTTCTCTGTCCAGAACCGCTCGTCGAAGGTGCAGTACCAACCGGTATAGTCGGCCTTGTAAATTAGTTTCTTGTCATATAGTTCTTGAAGTTTTGCCTGAACTATTTCTTTATGTCTGGGGTGGGAAGTTCGAATAAAAGCATTGTTCGAAATATTCAGCCGCTTCCAAAGACTCTGAAACTTCGGGGCAAGTTGGTCGCAGTAGCTTTGGGGATCAATGCCCGCCTTCTGCGCAGCCTGTTGGACCTTCTGGCCGTGTTCGTCCAGGCCGGTCAGGAAGAAGACGTCGTCCCCGGACAGTCGCCTGCAGCGCGCCAGCACGTCAGCTGCAATGGTGGTATAGGCATGCCCGATATGCGGGACATCGTTGACGTAGTAGATCGGGGTCGTGATGTAAAACGGTTTGCTCATCGGCAATCGGATAAAAGATAACAGGTCGCTTGCACGGAAAGCTAGGTGGAATGGGCTTGGGCTGGGACGGAAAGAGCGTCTCGCAGGCGCAACAGGACCGTCTCCAGCGCCATCTGGAGGTTCAGGTTTCGCGTTGCGCTTCGCTGCAGTGCCTCGATGTCCTCCAGCAGGTCCAACAGCCCATCAAGCGGCATGTTTCGGACTGTTTCCTTCAGCGTGGAAAGCTGGTCGAGGTTCAGCAGGCTGTCCGGGTCAGCGCCAATGCGGACCAGGACCAGGTCCCGGACCCATCGCGTGATCCACTCCAGGGCTTCGGTCGCGCGGTCCGCTCTGGCAAGGGTCTCGGCCGCGGTCAACAGTGTGGTGACTGACTCAAGAGACTCGGCTGAGGCGAGGCTACTGAACTCGTCCTGTTGCGCGCGGGCCGCTCCAAGATCCGTCTGAAGTGCCTGACCGATTCGGGCCTGAGTCACGACGGCTAAAAAGCGGGCATCGTCTGGCGGAATTTCCCGCCTCAGGATCAGTGCGGCCTCCACCTGGGTTCTGGCCGGGGCGGCGAAGCGCAGACCCTGGCACCGGGACCTGACCGTAGCCGGCAACGCAAAGGGCCTGCTGGTGACAAGCAGAAACAGGCTATGAGCCGGTGGTTCTTCGAGGGTCTTGAGCAGCGCGTTGGCCGCTCCCAAGGTCAGCCGATCCGCCTCATCAATGATGCAGACCTTTCGACGGCCGATCAGGGGCCTGTAGATGATCTGAGACTCGAGATCCCGGATCTGCTCGATCTTGATTTGGGGGTTGGTCTGTTCCTGGTCCGGTTCGATCAGCAGGAAGTCCGGGTGGGTACGAGCTTCGATTTGATGACAGGACCGGCAGGTTCCACAGGCGTCGGGACCGTCCGGACCGTAGTCGGTGTCGCAGTTGATCGCTTGCGCGAATCGGACCGCCGTGAGCCGCTTGCCGATGCCATCCTCTCCGTAGAACAGATACGCATGCGCCACGCGATCGTGAAACATTGCAGCTCGTAAGATGGACTTGGGCCGTTCGTGTCCGATGAGGTCGCGGAAAGGCATGTCAAGTTGATGACTTTCTGACTTTTGACTTTCGACGGGCTTGAAGAAACCGTCTGACGATGGCGGCCACGTCCGCAGCAATAGTCTCCGGATCAGCGCGTCCGTCAACCACTCTGATCCGGCGCCGCTGTCGGGCTGCCAGTTCCAGGAACCCCTGTCGGACTCGCTCGTGAAAACGTCGCGACTCCCGATCCAACCGGTTCTGTTCCGTCTCGTGTCGCTGCCGCCGTGCGAGGCCAAGAGGCACAGGGACATCGAAGAGCAGGGTCAGGTCTGGGGTCAGTCCACTGGTCGTGAATCGGTTCAGCGTGCGAAGGAATTGAACGTCCAGCCCGCGGGCGTAGCCTTGATAGGCGAGGGTGGAGTCCGAAAAGCGGTCGCACAACACCACCGCTCCTTCTTTGAGGGCCGGCTGGATGACATGGGCTACATGTTGGCTGCGGCAGGCCAGGATCAGGAAGGCCTCGCACTCCGGCGCGATCAGTTCGACCGCGGGGCTTAGGATGAGTTCCCGTATCCGCTCGGCAAAAGGGGTTCCCCCTGGTTCCCTGGTCTCCACCACGCGGTGGCCGTCCTCACGAAGGAGCTTCGCCAACCTGACAAGCTGGGTCGTTTTGCCGCTTCCTTCGATCCCTTCGAAGGTGATCAGGACGCCCTTGGCCCCCCTCGGTTTTCCTCCCATTTTCTACTCCGGAACCCACCTGAACTGTGGCAGCGATAGTAGTCCAAGTGTTTGAAAATAGCAATAAAAGGCTTGCGGCACCCTGGTAAAGCTTGTATCATAACCAATTGAGGAGCGCCCCCGGTGAAAACCCTCAGAGCCTCGCTAAAACGGTATTTTCTCACAGGGTTACTGGTCATTACCCCGATCTGGGGCACGGTGCTGATCCTCAAGACGCTCTTTGTCACGGTGGACAGCATCTTGGGGGACATGTTGGCGAGGGTCTTCACCCCAGGCTATTACGTACCAGGGCTCGGCATCCTGACCTTAGTCCTGCTGATTTTCGTCACCGGCCTCCTGGCTGCGAATTTCATCGGAGGACAGATCGTGAGACTCTGGGAAGAGTTTCTCCACCGGGTGCCGGTGGTCCGCGGCATCTACTCGACACTGAAATCCATGATGGACATCCTGTCCTTTACGGAGCGGGAAAAATACAATCGCGTGGTCCTCATCCAGTTCCCCAAGAACGGACACTATTGCTTCGCGTTTGTGACCGGCGTGACCCGTGGAGAGATTCAGGACATCTCGCCCGATCCGCTTGTGAACGTCTATGTGCCGACCTCGCCAAATCCCACGTCCGGGTATTTTTTGTTGGTTCCCGAAAAGGAAGTGGTGCCGCTGGACATGAGTGTGGAAGAGGCCATGAAGCTGATCGTCTCCGGTGGCTTGTACACACCAGCACAGCCGATGAAAACTGCTGTCGGCACTCAGTCAGCGAAGGCGAAAGCCCGGGCGACTGATCTGGAGGTTCCGATTGCATGACTGTGAAGCGTGCCCACCAGCGCACCGGTGACTCCGCAGCCGGAACTGCGAAGCAGATGGAGGGCCGGATCAAGGCTCTTGGGGCAATCGTCATGGCGGCCGGCTTGGGCAACCGGATGCGCTCCAAGCTAGTCAAAGTGCTCCATCCGGTCGCCGGCCGCCCGATGGTGCTCTATGGCGTCGAGCTGGCGGAACGGCTCGCCGGTGAAGGGATGGCAGTCGTCATAGGTTACCAGGGAGAGCAGGTGAAAGCCCTGCTCGAGGCACACGGCGCTTCAACCACTAGGACTCCCCGCACCTTCATCGTCGAACAGAAAGAGCAGCTTGGGACAGGCCATGCGGTGATGCAGGCCCGAGCAGTCTTTCTACGAGAATGGGGCGGTCCTGCTGAGCGGTACGTGATTCTCAACGGGGACACGCCGCTGCTCAGGGAATCCACCGTTCGGGAACTTGTCAGGCTGCATGAACGTGAAGGAGCGACCGTGACGCTGCTGACCACTGTCCTGGAAGAGCCGACTGGATACGGACGTGTCGTGCGTAAGCAGAGTCGTGAACGTGGTGGACGGCAAGGTGAGACAGTGCTCCGAATCGTGGAGGATCGTGACGCGACCGACACCGAGTCTCGCATCCAGGAAATCAATGTTGGAACCTATGTCGTGGATGGTCCGTTCCTGTTCGAGGCATTGGAGAAGCTCAAGCCCCATAACGCGCAGAGGGAATATTATCTGACCGATATCGTGGCGCTGGCCGTGAAGCGAGGGCTCCGAGTTGTGGCGATGGCAACCCGGGATGCGGAGGAAGGGTTGGGCATTAATACCCGCGAACAGCTTGCGACGGCGGAGCGGGTCGTTCGGCAGCAGATCTGTGCCCGCTGGATGGAGGCAGGGGTGACCCTGCAGGACCCGGCCACGACCTGGATCGACGCGGACGTGAAGATCGGGCAGGATACGGTCCTGCATCCGCATGTGACGCTTGAAGGACAGACGATCATTGGCGAGGGCTGCGTGATCCGGTCCCACACTCGGGTCAGCGACAGCAGGCTCGGTCATCGAGTGACGGTCCTCGACTGTTGTGTGATTCGGGACGCTCATCTCGAGGACGACACAGTGATCGGGCCCTTCGCACATCTGCGGCCTGGGGTGGTACTGCGCCGTTCGGCCAAAGTCGGCAATTTCGTGGAGATGAAGAAAACCGAATTGGGCGAGGGATCCAAGGCAAATCATTTGAGTTATCTCGGTGATACCCGGATCGGCAAGGGGGTGAACATCGGCGCCGGCACGATTACCTGCAACTACGATGGGTCTCGCAAACATGCGACCGTCATCGAGGACGAGGTGTTTGTCGGGAGCGATACGCAGTTGATCGCGCCGGTCACAGTGGGGCGAGGGGCTGTGATTGCGGCGGGCTCGACCGTGACGGAGAATGTGCCGGCGGACGCGCTCGCGATTGCAAGGGCCGTGCAAGTGAATAATCCGGGGTGGGCCGCCCGCCGGCGCGCGCTACCTCCGGCAGGCCCATCGCCCGCTCGTGAAAGGCAAGAAGCAAGGGGCAACGGAAGCGTGAGGGGAAAGAAGGGGGAGAAGCGATAAGGGTATGTGCGGCATCGTCGGATATGTGGGGAAGCAGGATGCAGTCCCTATCCTCTTAGAGGGCCTCAAGCGTCTGGAGTATCGGGGATATGATTCGGCCGGCATCGCGGTCCTGCGAGATGGAAAGATTGAGGTGCGCCGCAGCGTCGGCAAGCTGGCCAATCTGGAGAAAGCCCTGGCCGGCAAGGTTGTCAGGGGACCGGTCGGCATCGGGCATACGCGGTGGGCGACACACGGCAAGCCCTCAGAGCAGAACGCGCATCCGCACCGGTCCCATGGCTGCGTGTTGGTGCACAACGGCATCATTGAAAATTATCTGCCGCTCAAGCAACAACTGCAGAAGGAAGGGTATCGCTTTAAATCCGAGACCGATACGGAAGTGGTGGCGCATCTGATCGGGCGTCAGCTCAAGCAGGGGAGGGGCCTTGCTAACGCCGTGCGTGCTGCGACGAAGGAGATCCGTGGCAGCTACGCCATTGCCGCCATCTGTGAAAGCGAGCCTGGCACGTTGGTGGCGGCCCGTTCCGGCTGTCCGCTGGTAATGGGGCGGAGCGCAGACGCGACCTTGATCGCGTCTGACGTCTTGGCGATGCTGTCTCATACCAAGGAGGTCACCTACCTCGAGGAAGGGGACGTGGCGGTGGTGACTGGGTCCGACGTCTCCATCATGGACCCTGAGGGACGTCCGGTGACACGGATGGCCACGCGGATTACCTGGGACGCGGCGACAGCGGAGAAGAGCGGGTATCCCCACTTTATGCTGAAGGAGATTCACGAACAGCCGCAGACGATTCTGGACACCATGCGCGGCCGTTACCGGTTCGAGACCGGAGAGGCCGATCTCCCGGATATCGGACTGAGTCCGGAGCAGTTCGCCGCCGTAGGGAAGATCTGGATCGTGGGCTGCGGGACCTCGTGGCATGCGGGGCTGGTGGGGAAATACTTGCTGGAGGAAATGGTCAGAACCCCAGTGCAGGTGGACATCGGCTCGGAGTTCCGGTATCGCGACCCTTTGGTAGAGAAGGATGATCTGTTCATCACGATCTCGCAATCCGGTGAGACGGCCGATACGCTGGCGGCGGCCCGTGAGGCCAAGGAGAAAGGCGCGCGCGTGGTGTCTATCGTGAATGTCGTGGGGAGCACGCTGGCGCGGGAGTCCGACGGTGTGCTGTACATCCATTGCGGTCCGGAAATCGGTGTTGCTTCAACCAAAGCCTTCACTGGGCAACTGACCGCGCTGTACCTGCTCGCGTTGCATCTGGCGCACGTGCGCGGGGTGCTGAACGCCAATGATGGACGGGTGTGGCTGGAGCGGCTTGTCTCGTTGCCGAAGTATGTGGAGCATATCCTGATGCGAGAGGCCGAGATTGTGGCCATTGCCAAGCGCTACCACACCAAGCGGAGCTTCCTGTATCTGGGACGCGGCATTAACTACCCCGTCGCGCTGGAAGGGGCGCTCAAGCTGAAGGAGATTTCCTATATCCATGCGGAGGGCTATGCAGCCGGGGAAATGAAGCATGGACCGATTGCGCTGATTGATAAAGACATGCCGGTTGTGTTCCTGGTGCCGCGCGATCGGTTGTACGAAAAAACGGTCAGCAATCTGATGGAGGTCAAAGCCCGCAACGCGCCGGTGATTGCCTTTGTCAGCGAAGGGGAGCGGGATCTCGGAAAGGTGGCTGATGCGGTGTTCACGGTCCCGGACGTGCCGGCGCTGCTGTCGCCGATCCTGTTCACCGTGGCGCTGCAATTGCTGGCCTATCACATCGCCGTGCTTCGCGGCACTGATGTGGATCAGCCGAGGAATCTGGCCAAGAGCGTAACGGTCGAATGAACATGTCAAAAAGTCGTAAAGTCATAAGGTCTTCGACTTTCGACGTTCGGACTTTCTGACTTGAAAGACGTTTTTATGCGAATCAGCAAAGAAGAAGTCGAGCGGGTGGCGAAGTTGGCCAGGCTGGAGATCACGGAGGCTGAGAAAGAGGTCTTCGGCACGCACTTGAGCAGTATCCTGACTTACATGGACAAGCTGAAGACGCTCAATACGGACGGGGTAGAGCCCACCGCCACAGTGCTGGAGCAGACCAACGTGCTTCGTGAAGATAAGGTGTGTCCGTCTCTGCCGGCTGAGAAGGCGCTGGCCAATGCGCCGGAGTGCGAAAACGGGTTCTTCCGAGTTCCAAAGATTCTTGAAGAACGTTAAACGTGAATCGTTATTCGTTAAACGAAGGATGCTTTTCTACACCTTGCAGTTGCGATTCACGATTAACGTTTAACGATTAATGGAGTATCAGCAATGTTCAGACAAATGCTGCGGGCCAAGATTCATCGCGCGACTGTGACCGATGCTTGCCTCGACTACGAAGGCAGCCTGACTGTGGACGAGGATTTGCTGGAGGCGGCCGGGATCCTCCCCTATGAAGCCGTGGTCATTTCCAATCTCAACAACGGAGAACGGTTCACCACCTACGCGATGGCAGGAAAACGGGGAAGCGGTGAGATCGTGTTGAACGGCCCGACGGCGCGCAAGGGTGCGATCGGAGACCAGATCATCATCTTTTGCTATGAGTTTTACGCTGAGGATGAGATCAAGCGGCATGCCCCACGGATCATCAAGGTGGATGAACGGAACCGGATTGTCAGTCGAGGCTAGGGGCAATGGGCTATAGGCTAGGGGATAAAACTGGTCCCTCAGTCCATAGCCCATCGCCTAGGGCCTATAGCCCTTTTTGACATGGCCTTATATAAGCTCACGCTGCACGAGCTGCAGGAGAAATTCACCAACGGGGAAGTGACCGCGCGCGAGATCGTGCAGGCCTACTCCCTGCGCATCAGCCAGGTCGAGCCGAAGGTCAAGGCCTACATCACCTTCACCAAGGAGTCGGCCCTAGCCCAGGCTGATGCGCTGGATCAAAAGCTGAAAGGCTGGCGACGGACGATGCCGCTCATGGGAATGCCGCTGGCGGTCAAGGACAACATCTGCACCGAAGACGTCCTGACCACCTGTGCGTCGCGGATCCTGGGCAACTTCGTCCCGCCTTACGACGCCACCGTGATCGCGCGGCTGCGGGGCCAGGGGTATCTGTTGCTGGGGAAGACCAATCTGGATGAATTCGCGATGGGCTCGTCGACCGAAAACTCGGCCTTCGGTCCGAGCCGCAATCCCTGGAACCTGGGCTCTATCCCTGGCGGGTCGAGCGGCGGGTCTGCTGCCGCAGTGGCGGCGGACGAATGCGTGGCTGCGCTGGGCTCGGATACAGGCGGGTCCATCAGGCAGCCAGCGGCCTGTTGCGGGGTCGTTGGACTGAAACCGACCTACGGCCGCGTGTCGCGATTCGGGTTGGTGGCCTTTGCGTCGTCGCTGGACCAGATCGGCCCGATTACCAAGGATGTGACCGATGCGGCGGTGCTGCTGAATGTGATCGCCGGACACGATCCCTTGGATTCCACCTCCGCCAACCTGCCGGTGCCGGATTACACGAAGGTCTTCAGGAGGAAAGATCTCAAGAAGGTGAGAGTCGGCGTTCCCCAGGAGTATTTTGCGGAAGGACTTGATCCGGAAGTGGACCAGGCGGTGCGGGGGGCCATCGAGGAGCTGAAGCGGCTAGGCGGGGACATCAAGGATGTTAAGTTGCCCACCACTGATGCTGCGATCGCGACTTACTATGTGGTGGCCACCGCAGAGGCCAGCTCGAACCTGGCGCGCTATGACGGTGTGAAGTACGGCCTGCGTTCCAAGCAGACCAAGGATCTGCTGGAGATGTATATGACGACCAGGCAGGAGGGATTCGGGCCTGAGGTCAAGCGACGGATCATGCTGGGCACCTATGCCCTCAGCGCCGGCTACTACGACGCCTATTACGGCAAGGCCCAGGCTGTCCGCACCCTCATCCGGCGGGACTTTGAAGCGGCATTTCAGGAGGTGGATTTGATCGTCACCCCTGTGATGCCGACCCCTGCCTTCAAGCTGGGCGAGAAGGTCGCGGATCCACTCCAGATGTATCTCTCGGACATCTACACGATCTCAGTGAATCTAGCGGGGATCCCGGCCATCTCGCTACCCTGTGGGTTCAGCAAGGCCGGCTTGCCGATCGGATTGCAAATCATCGGGCGAGCTTTCGAGGAGGAGACGGTCCTTCGCGCCGCTCATGCCTACGAGCAAGCGACGATGTGGCACACGAAAAAGCCACATATCCGGTGAATCGTGAGGCGTGAGGGGTTAGGCGTAAGCAGAAAGAAAGTCATAATGAACCCCCTGACGTCTCACGCGTTACGCTTAATGGAGGAAACATGATTGTCGAAATCGCTGCATTGCTGGTCGCAACGGCCTTTGCCGTGCTGGTCGGGTATCTCGTGCCGATGCTGATCCAGCTCAGGAAGACGATCGCGGAATCGGAACAACTGCTCGCGCAGATGAGCAGCGAGCTGCCGTCCCTTGTGCGTGAGATGCGGGCGATGACAGAGAATGTGAACACCCTGGTGGACCAGACGCGTGGCGGGGTGGATCATGCTGCGGTGTTCCTGCATGCGGTGGGTGAGATTGGCGACACGGTACAACAGGTCCACGAAACCGTGCGAGGCAAAAGCGGCTCTCTGCTTGTGAATGTGGCGAGTATGGTGGCCGGGTTCAGAGCGGCCTCGGCCGTGGTCAAAGGAAGAATGTCCAAGGAAGGAGGGAATTCCAATGGCGGATGAGCGAGGGGTATCAACGGCGACGGTGCTACTGGCTTTTCTCAGTGGGGCGGCACTAGGAGCCATTGCAGCGTTGCTCCTGACGCCACAGACCGGTCGGGAGGCGCAAGAGCAATTGCGTGGCTATGCTCGACGGACCGAGGAGAACCTGCGCGAGCTGGCCGGCCAGGCGGGCGAGGCGTTCGAGGAGGTGGTGGACAAGGGGCGCGAATTCGTGCAGACGGAGAAGTCCGTCCTTGCTGAGGCCTTCGATGCGGGTCGCGAGGCCATGCGGCGTGAGCGGGAGCGACTCTCGGGCGAGAAGAAGTGACCGTCTCATATGAGCCTGTCATCGGGCTAGAGGTCCATGCCCAACTGCTGACGCAGTCCAAGATGTTCTGCGCCTGCGGGACATCCTTCGGTCTGCCCGCGAACACGCAGACATGCCCGATCTGCCAGGGAATGCCCGGCACGCTCCCCGTCGTGAACCGGAAGGCGGTGGAGATGGCGATCCGGACCGGGCTCGCGCTGAACTGTACGATCCGATCCACAAACCGATTCGCCCGCAAGAACTACTTCTATCCGGACCTGCCGAAAGGCTATCAGATCTCGCAGTACGAAGAGCCGATCTGTGAACACGGGTGGGTGGAAGTGAGTGTCGGCAGTTCGCCGAAGCGCATCAAGATTCGCCGCGCGCATTTGGAGGAGGATGCGGGGAAGAACGTTCATGACGCAGGGGCGGGCGGCAGCCGGGTGGATCTGAATCGCGCCGGGACCCCGCTGTTGGAGATCGTCACCGAACCCGATATGCGCTCTGCCGACGAAGTGGTGGCCTACCTCAAGATGCTGCGCGACGTCCTGATGTACCTTGGGGTCTGTGACGGCAATATGGAGGAGGGCAGCCTGCGATGCGAGCCGAACCTCTCCTTGCGACCGGTGGGACAGAAAGCGCTGGGGACCAAAGTCGAGCTTAAGAACATCAACTCGTTCAAGTTCGTCAAGGAGGCGCTGGAGTACGAGATCAAACGGCAAACCAATGTTCTGAACGAGGGTGGCAAGGTCAACCAGGAGACACGGCTGTGGGATGTCGAGAAAGGCGTGACTGCTACGATGCGGAGCAAGGAGGAGGCGCACGATTACCGGTACTTTCCGGATCCCGATCTGGTCCCGCTGAGCCTATCCGTGGAATGGATTGAGGAGCTACGTCAAACAGTGCCGGAGTTGCCGGCTGTCCGTCAGAAACGCTTCGTGAGTGAATATGGGCTGCCTGAGTATGACACGGGCGTACTGACTGTCTCCAAGCCACTCGCCGACTATTTTGAATTTTGTGTGAAGTTGTTTAATCAGCCCAAGGCAGTGAGCAACTGGGTGATGGGTGAATTGCTGCGCGAGCTGAACAACAGTGGCACGGCCGTTAGCGACTCTCCTGTGAGCCCGGAGCGCCTGGTGAGCCTGCTCAAGCTGGTGGACAATGGGACGATCAGCTTGAAAGTGGCGCGAGAGATATTTCCGGAGCTCTATGCTAACAAAATGTCCCCTGAGCAGATCGTGCAGGAAAAGGGCCTCACGCAGGTCTCAGACGAAGGGGCGCTGGGAATACTCATTGACGAGGTCATCGCGAAGAATCCGGCGCAGGTGGCGCAGTATCGGAGTGGGAAGGAACAGGTGTTTGGCTTCTTTGTGGGGCAGGTGATGAAGGGGTCGGGCGGGAAGGCGAATCCGGGGAAAGTGAATGAGTTGCTGAAAAAGAAGTTGGCAGGATGAAAGGGTTTGAGGAGGCGAAGGGACCAGGTGACCTCACGTGCTCGCGCACCGCGCACGCTCTGAAGGGATGGCGCGGAGCGACCGGGGAATTCCCGTGCTCCCGCAGCGCGCGGCCTCGGAAGGCCCTCGCTGGACGGCCGCAGTAGGAATACCCCGGTCGC
>Ga0209899_1000067_pt1 | contig 18376 bp, 19 predicted proteins | sample GWRWS1_0_10_FD_187228 | JGI IMG/M metagenome (GOLD analysis project Ga0209899, IMG submission 187228) | Riverbed sediment microbial communities from areas with vegetation nearby in Columbia River, Washington, USA - GW-RW S1_0_10 (SPAdes)... | ecosystem: Environmental > Aquatic > Freshwater >...
CTGAGATTCAAGAAAACACGGCCGACTCCGCTCTATTATTACCGGGAGTTACAAAATCTCAGAGATCCTCTCCATTTTCGCACCCCGCAGCCCAAATAAGTAGAAGAGTGACCTGCCCTCATAGGTCAACAGTGCTAATTTTGTGTTCAGCTCCACTACGCTCCCGCTCATTCCACACTATTCCGGCCAGCATGGCGATGCTTCTTAATCAGTCAGAATTCTGCGGTGAGGTGTGTGAGTACAGGGCCAAGAGGCAAGTGACAATCGGGGTCAGTGTTCCTTAAGATTGAGTTTGACGCTGATCGCGCCGCCGAGCTCTCCTTCTGTTCCTCCTTCCTTTGGATAGCCCGAGATGTCTCTTTCACCCTTCGGTCCCCCGTGGCAACTCAGGCAGGCTTTGCCAAAGAAGAGCGGCAACAAGATCCGCACCGTCTTCCCGTTCTCCACGGTCTCGCTCAGAATTTTCTCGCCGACACGGGGGTAGGAGGGATCAGCAAACTTTTGAAATGCGGCTGCTTCAAACTCGTCAGCCTTGTTCTTCGGATTCCGCAAGAGATGGTCCGGCGCAGTTTGCTTGAGATAAATCCCTGACCAGCGTTGGAACCTGGCCGCTGCCTCTGTTCCAAAAGTCGCGGGAATCAACCCCTTATACTTGATGCCCTGGATGTTGATGGTGGCCTGGTAGCTGGCGACGGTCTTCTTGCTCTCCTCGACGAGTTGAGGCAGCATCGGTCTCGCCATCTCCGGCACCTGGGCGTTCTTGAGATCAGCCAGGTCAATGCCCGTCCGTTGCTTGAAGGTGGCGATGAGCTGCTGCTCGAAGACCTCTGGCGTGAATCCTTTGTCTCCCTTTGCGGGATCGTTGATGAGCGACTGGTTTGCCCCGATCGTCACACGACCTGAATCCAAGAGGACAGCCAGCAGCCGTCCGGTTTCAATGACGTCAGGGTTGGCAGGCGCTGTGGTCGGTGACAATCCGACACCAAGCAGCACGAGAGTTACCATCATCTTTTTCATCCTGCTCATATTACCTTCTTTCCAAGATTGTGCACGTTTTCCTACCATTCCAGATTTCGCCAAGAAGAGTGACGGCGTGGAGCGAAGAAGCGAACATCCGGCCGCTTGAAGAGGCCAATCAGCGCCATGCCGGCGACAAACCCCCCTACATGGGCGAAGAACGCGACTCCTCCGCCCTGTCTTCCTAAACTCATCCCGCCACTTAAGAGCTGCATGACAAACCAGAGACCCAAGACGAAACCTGCAGGCACATACATCATTCTGGTGTACAGGCCCAGAGGAATGAGCACCAGCACTTGGGCACGTGGAAAGAGTAGCAGATAGGCACCGAGCACGCCGGAGATGGCCCCGCTCGCTCCCACCATCGGCATGGTGGAGGCAGGATCGGTCAGCGCGTGGCTGAGAGCGGCCATGACTCCGCAGGTCAGGTAGAAGATCACAAACCGAATGTGCCCCATCACGTCCTCGATATTATTGCCGAAGATCCACAGGTACAGCATGTTCCCGATAAGATGCATCCAGCCTCCGTGGAGAAACATGCTCGTAAACAAGGTGGTCACTGCGGGGAAGCTTGCGACCTGGGGTGGAATGGCAGCCTGCCCGAAGACTGCCGCTGGGATTGCGCCGTAGCGATAGACGAACAGTTCGGCCGGCTCCGATGGGAGCGAGACCTGGTACAGAAAGACCAGCGTGCAGGCGACGATGAAGGCGATGGTCAGGATCGGTGTGATCTCAGTCGGGTTATCGTCGTGGAGAGGAATCATGGTCCTTTTGCCGTGCGTCTGGCGTGAGCGAGTCAACAGGCGATGGGCTGTCTGGGCCGAGAGGGACCGAGAAACCGGCGGCGTGTGTGTGACCGCCCCCTCCGTATGAAGTCGCGATGGCGGCGACGTCCGCCCCGTCTTCGCGCGACCGCAGGCTGTAGTAGCGGCGGCCGTCCCGGTCGTGCCAGATGACGCAGAACGGGTAGCCGGCTGACAGTCGTTCGCCGAGTTGGCTGGTGAGCACGGCGCTCTGGACCGCCGGCACGGTCTCGTTGTGGAAGGAGACCAGCGCAGCTTCCACCGCGATCTTGCCGACCAACTCGTTCTCGTATCGCAGGATCGCCCGGCCTTCCGCTTCAAGCGTTACCTGGCGCAGCTCGTCCCAGACGTGAAAGTTGTACGGATAGGATGCGAGGGCGGCGTTGATCTCGCGGCTGGCGGGCAGGGCCCAGTCCCAGAGGTCTTTGTCCTGGATGTATTGGAGAAGCCAGGGCGCTGGCTCTGTGTGTGCCCATTCCCAGGCCAGCACCGCGCCGGATTTCTTCTGATCAAAGTACGCGAAGGGGAGACCAGCCAGGGCTTTCTCGGCGGTGATGTGATGATCCAGTACTTGTAAACCGGCCGTTTCCCTCGCCATCGCTTCCAGCGTCTCGCGTGGGTAGCTGAAGTCCACGATGACAACATGTCGCCCGGCGATGCCGGCAGGCGGGGAGTTTCCGTGCTTCACCGGAATAAACCGGGCCGATGGAAACTTCTTCCAGAGTGCCCAGGCCGCGCCGAAACCGTCGGAACACTCTGCGTGGTACATCACAACATCGGGGGGATAGGCTGGGCCCTTCTGAGGATGAGAACGGTTCATAAGACGCGACCCCACTATATCATGACTGGCTGGTCGGACAAAATGTCTATGTGACTGGGGACAGGAAGGTCGTCGGTTGCGGAGCGTGAGCGTGTCGGCAGTTAGTTCGGCGGGAACCCTTCAGCGCGTGTCGTTCCATTGCCAAGGGCCGAGAAGGCATTGATCCGGTCGATGAGCTGCCGGAGCCGACCGGCGCTCCGCCGGTTGAAGAAAAAGACCAATCGAGGAAGGTCTTTCAGCGCTAGTTCGTCCAGCTCCTCAGGCAGCGGGCCTCGTTGCTCGAACGATCCCTCCACCAGCAAGTCACTGAACTCCTGATTGATCGTTGTGAGCTGGTCGTCCGAGAGTCGATGCTTGATCCGCATGGCTAGTTGCCGGTCCACGAACCGAAGCGAATGGTAGTTGCGGTAGAAGGTCTCGATCTCCTTGACTGCGGCCTCCTCCGAGTCGAAAATCTTAAACAGGCTGAGGTCCTCTTCGTTGATCAGTCGTCGGGACAGGAGTTGACCGGTAATGAACTCGTGCCAGCGGTCCCAATAATCGCAACCAGGAGCCTGGAGGCAGACGATCGGCTGCGGGTCACTCTTACCAGTCTGGGCGAGCGTCAGCACCTCAAAGCCTTCGTCATGCGTGCCGAATCCACCAGGGAAGAGCGCGATTGCGTTCGCTTCTTTTTGGAACATCAGCTTGCGCGTGAAGAAGTATTTGAAGGTGATCAGTTTCGGATCATCTGCGATGACGGTATTGGCTCCCTGCTCGAACGGCAGCATGATGTTGACGCCGAAACTGTTCTCCCGTCCGGCGCCCTGCTGAGCTGCCTTCATGATTCCGTCAGCCCCGCCCGTGATCACCATGTATCCGCGCTGCACGACCTGACTGGCAAACCGGTAGGCCAACTCATAGTTGGGGTCGTCCGGTTGCGTCCTGGCCGACCCGAATACGCTCACCTTGGGTCGATCGCGATAGCGATAGAACACCCTGAAGGCATAGCGGAGCTCCTTGAGGGTCCGATTCAAGATCTTGAGGTCGAGCGTGTCGAGCGGGGTCTCGCCCAATTTCAGGACCCCCACAAGGATCTCCTTCAGCAGGACCCTCTGCAGATCGTCCTGCGGTCCCTCCAACAAGGCCTGGACCTGTGTCAGGATTTCCTCGTTGCTGAGGACTGATCGGCCTGATGCGTTCCCGGCTTTCATGTGTCGCTTCCGGTTCGTCGATAGCTGCGTAGTCTGTAGAGTTTAGATTTTATCAAGTCGTGGGCAGCCGGTCAAAAGTGCGGGGTCCGTTCTGCAGACGATCATGCCTCGCCGGACTTTTTCGAGAGGGTCCGAATTACCCAGGCTTTGATCTGAGTCTGGTCGGACACCGACAGGTGAGTGAACAGCATCTCCACGCTGTGCTTGAGCGGGGCCTGGCCGGTTTTCCCTCTGTGCGCATGGTCATCGCTTTTCAGGACCGTCGCGTGAGCCGTGAGGGGACGATCGGAGCCGGGCAGGGAAAAGTTGAGGCTCACACCGGTGCCGGACGGAACGGAGGCGGAGGTTTCGACCAGAGCGCCTAGATGGCTCAACTGCGTGATGGTCGCGGACTGCTCGGCCTCATGGGCCTTTCCGTCATGGATTTTCAGTGAGGCCGGAATCCGAGACTTGCACCGCTTCGGCGAGAGGACCAAGTCACAAGCGGTCAAGACTCCGATGGGCTGGCTTTCTTTCGTGACGATGAGCAGCGGAACCCCTGTGGAAGCCATGACGGTGGTCGCATCCTCGGCCGGCCGGTCGAATTCGATAGACTGCACCGGTCGGGACATGATCGTGCGGGCCTCCACATCATCGGGATTGAGCCCCTGCGCCACCACCTTATGGACGATGTCTGAGGGGGTCATGATGCCGATGCTGCTCTCAGTGTCCTTGATCAACAGGCAGGGGACCCGCTCCTTATGCATGAGGAGGGCGGCCTCACTGACCGTCACGTCTCCGGGAATTTGGATCACGCCCGGGGTTATCACGTGGATCACCACAAGAGATGAATGATGACCTGCTGCATTGCGAACCCTGTCCTTGGCCCGAGTCATCGTTCGCGGGGGCCCTTCCGCCTGCAGCAGGTTCTGGTCGTGTTGTGCTTCGACGAAAGCGGCGTATCCACAAGTATAGCAGATTGGTTCACAGCTTGGTCAGGTTCGATGATTCCCTTGTCAAACAGCGCCCTTCATGATTACACTGTCGCCGCATGGTTCCGGATCCCTTCACCACATCGTGCGGATTATGACCTCTGTTGACCGAGAGTTTCTTTGGCGCTGGTCCCGGGTACCGTTCCATGGCCTCGGCCTGTCCGTGGACGTCTATTCGCCTGACCTGTTTGAGCTGCTCGCTGCGCTGGAGGCACGGGGGCTCCGTTACGGGTATCTGGAAATATTTAAGGCGGCGCAGGCGGCCTTGACCCTGGTGCGGCAGCGGCTTCCCGACGTTCTGCTGGCCTACCATGCCGAAGGGCTGTGGATCACCCAACCGGACTTGGAGGCAAGCTATCCAGTGGAGTCAGAATTGGTCGCCGCATCAACTCACCTTCGCGCGCTTGGCAGTTATTGGATGAATCATGAATGCGCGGCTAAGCAGATGGCAGGCTACTCATTTGGGACCTACCTGCCGCCCCTGTTTACGCCGCTGAGCGCCGACGTTACGGCCCGGAACATTGGGATGGTGCAACGCGCCCTCGACCGGCACTGCGGCACGCCCTTTGGGCCCGGTCCCTTGCTGTTGCTCGAAACGCCGCCGCTGACCTATTTTGGATTCGGCGAGCTGTCCATGGCGGAGTTTTTTCGCCGCATTGCGGAGTTGGCGCCATGCGGGGTGGTCCTGGACATCGGTCACCTGTGGACGGTCTATCGCTACTCAGGCGAGGGGCGTCGTCCTGTGACGGAATTTCTCTCCGAATTCCTGGATGCGTTTCCGCTGGAGCGGGTGGTGCAGATCCACGTGGCCGGCCTCGCTGAACAGGGAACAGGCATGCCGCCTGGGAGCCTTCCCTGGTGGCTTGACGTTCACAGCGCGCCGATCCCGGAGCTGCTCTTCGACATGCTGGCGCAAGTCCTCTCCCACCCCGGGCTGTCGCACCTCAAAGGTATGGCGCTGGAGGTGGACACGAAGGCAGTGCCCCAAATCGTCCTGGAGTTCGATCGGTTTTTCGAACGGTTCGGCCGATGGTCCTGGCGGTGGAATGAGTATCGTGCGCCGGCCTGTTCGCCTGAAGAATTTCGCGTGGGCTTGGCCAAGCAGCCTGCTTCGGCTCGCGCCAACGATGAGGCGGGATCGAACGAGCTGCTTCGGCAATACGATCTCTACGCCCGCGTCGTGACCGGCAACATTGATGCGTCTGTAGCCGGACTTCCGTTACCAGGGCTGGAGCCGGAAGCCTTGTCGGTCTATCGCCGGTCATACCTGCCGTGCGAGATTCTGGAATGGGGAGGTGATCTGCGAGAGATGTTTCCGCAGACCTGCCGCTTGTTGGACCGCCATGAGATGACGCTCACTTCGTTCCTAGATTACTGGTTCAGGGAGCCGAGGACTGTCGAGGCTCCCTACGACTTTTTCCTGCTCAAGCTGGATTGTTTCTGTAAATTTGTCGGCGAGATGATGCCGAGCGCGGCCGAGGTAGCGGCCCGTGAAGCATCGGAGCTGCGGGCGGCGTTTCAGGCGGCCAATGAGCTTATCTGCGGGTAACGAGAGCCATGCCATGAGCTTCTGGAACACTCTTCCGCAACCCATTATTGGGCTTTCCCCGATGGACGGGGTCACCGATGCCGCCTTTCGGCTGGTGGTGGCCATGCAGGGTGCGCCGGATGTGACCTTCACGGAATTCACGAGCGTGGGAGACATCTGCCGAGGTCCGGATCATCTTCTGTGCTCGCTCCTGTATAGTGAGCACGAGCGGCCTATAGTGGCGCAGTTGTACGGCAAGGATCCTGACCTCTTTTATCAAGCCGCTCATGTCGTTTGCGAATTGGGATTCGACGGGCTGGATATCAACATGGGATGTCCTTCCCGGAACGTGGCCGCGTCTGGGTCCGGCGCGGGCCTGATCCGGACGCCGGATCTCGCCCATGCCATCATGCGCGCCGCGCGTCAGGGCATCCTGGACTGGACGGCAGGCCAGCGCCTGAGCGCGGCCGGCCTGAAGTCCGCGCGAGCGGATCTCATTCAGGCCATCAATCTGCGACGGCAGGGGGTGTCGGGTCCACCACGCCGAATGATCCCGCTCTCTGTGAAAACGCGCCTCGGGTACGAGACGGTTGTCATCGAGGAATGGGTCAGTCATCTGCTGGAAGAGCAGCCGGCAGTCATTTCGGTGCATGGACGGACGTTGGAGCAGATGTACCGAGGGGAGGCGAATTGGACCGCGATCGAGCGGGCAGCATTGTTGGCTCATCAGACCAGCACCCTGCTGTTGGGAAACGGTGATCTGCACTCGATGCAGGACATCGTTCGCCGGGTTCGATCCAGCGCGGTGCATGGCGTGCTGGTCGGACGTGGCGCGCTCGGCAGTCCCTGGTTCTTCCGTAGAAAAGAGATGGCGCGAGCGACGTTGGGGATGGACTCCCTGCCCGTGCACGATGAGGAGGTCCCCCTCGACGAACGGTTTCGGGTGATGCTAGAACATGCCCGCCGGTTCGAAACCCTTTTCGGAACGGAGCGGTTCCCGCGGATGCGGAAACATCTCGGCTGGTATTGCAAAGGGTTTCCCCATGCAGCGACCATGCGCGGACTTATGGTGCGTGCCTCCAGTAGCGACGATGTGGCGAGGATTGTGGCCGAGTTTCATGGAGGCGCGTCGCTGCCCTCCGGTGCTCCGGGTTACCTCTCGCCTGGTGCTCCCCTTCCATCCGCTCTGTCATGCGCTTGATTTTGGCCTCGACGTCTCCCCGGCGCAGGGACCTCTTCGCGCTGCTGCAAATCCCCTTCGAAGTCGTTGCGCCTCCGTTTCAGGAACAGATCCGTCAGGAGTGTTCTGCTGCGGAAGAGGCGCAACGGTTCGCGTTGGGCAAAGCGCGGTCCTGCGCGCAGCACGACCCGGACAGTCTGGTTCTCGGCAGCGACACTCTGATTTCGGTAGGAACCGACGTGCTGGGGAAACCGGCCGATCTTGAGGAGGCCCGGGCAACCTTGCAACGGCTCCGGGGTCGCGAGCACGTGATCCATACCGCGGTGGCGATCTGCCGAAGGCGAGATGACCTTCAGGATCTCGCGGTCGAAACGGTTCGAGTCTGGATGAACAACCAAAGTGACGCCGAGGTGGAAGCCTACCTCCAGACCCAGGAGTGGATGGGAAAGGCCGGAGCCTATTCGATTCAGGGCTCTGGGAGCCGAGTCATTGCCAGGATCGAGGGCGATTACACGGCTGCGGTGGGCCTGCCGCTCCGGCTCGTCGCTCGTATGCTACGGCTACGTGGCGTTGACGTACCGGATATCCGGGGGCTCTATCAGACGAGGCCCTATCCGAACTGGGCGATGTTCAATCCATGACCTCCATGCCTCTTGCCTCGCGCCGGTGTTCAGGCAATTGCTTTGGTCAGGTCGTTTCCTTACAATGGCGCGCGATTGGCTTGAGAAGGCGTCCCTTGCCTGGTTGCGTGAAGGAGGGTGCTCATGCGTTCAGGATTCATAGGCGTCATAGTGGGAAGGAGTAGGCATGGCGTCGGCCTCCATGCGTTCATCGTGATGGGGACGGTTGCGATGTGGGCCATTGCGATGGACCAGGCTCATGCCATTGATGTCAAACTGACGATGGAGGAGGCGAAGAAAGCCCTGGCGGCTGGACGTGGACCGATGGAAAAGGCGAACACTCCGGAAGAAGTGAAGAAAGTCTTGCTGCAGGCCTCTGTGAACACACGGATCGGAGCTGATCCGGAGAAGGATTCCTGTGGCACCAGCGCGATCTTACGCACAAAGCGGTTCTGGTTGGAGTCGTTCGGCAGAAAGGAGGCCACCGAGTCCAAGAAGCAGAAGCAAGAGATCCACATGCCAGATGACAAAATCCAGAAATATTTGGACATGCCCAACCTGGAAATGGAAGTCCAGCTCTGCGGGGACGACGAATACTTTGCAGAAGGGGTGCAGATGGCGCTCCAGCAGGGCTCCAAGACCATCAAGCCGGTCGATCTGAGCCCGGCTGAAAAGGGGCGCAAAAACGAAGGACAGGGTCCTGCCTATCGTTCCCGCTTCACCGCCCGGTTTGCCTACGATAGTTTCGATCCCAATGCCAAGACGAAGGTGATGGTCATCTTTCCAGACGGGAAGCTGTCGGAGTTCGAGGCGGACTTTTCCAAGATCAAGTGAGGGGTCAGCCGACCTACGCGTTCACTTCAGCTAGGCGGAGCGTGTACAGATAGTGGTACAGTCCCCTCCTCTCCATCAGCGAGACATGCGTTCCCTCCTCGACAATCCGTCCTTTGTTCAGAACGAGGATGCGATCAGCTCGCTGCACGGTCGTCAACCGATGGGCCACAACGAAGGTGGTTCTGCCGGCCATTAAGCGATCAAGTGCCTCCTGCACGAGCATCTCGGACTCAGAGTCCAACGCCGAGGTGGCTTCGTCCAGAATCAGCATCCGAGGGCTCTTGAGTACGGCCCTGGCAATGGCGAGCCGCTGACGCTGTCCGCCGGATAGGTTGACCCCTTTTTCTCCCACCATCGTGCGGTACCCGTCCGGCATCTGACCGATGAAGTCATGCGCGTTGGCTGCTCGGCTAGCGGCGATCACCTCTTCGTCAGTGGCCTCCTCTCGACCATACCGGATGTTGTCAAGGATCGTTCCACCGAAGAGCACCGTTTCCTGCGGCACCAGCGCGATCTGGCGGTAAAGGCTCTCCAGCCGAACCGCACGCAGATCATGCCCGTCAATAGCCAGAGTGCCCTCAGTCGGATCATAGAAGCGGTGCAGCAGGTTCACCAAGGTGGTTTTGCCCGCGCCGGTCGGGCCCACGAGCGCCACCATGTCGCCCGGTTTGACTTCGAACGAGACTTCGGACAGGACAGGCTGCCTGGGATCGTAGGCGAAGCCAAGCCGAGTGGCCTGGACGTGCCCTTGGATGGGAGGCATATCGACCGCGTCCGGCCAATCGTTCACCTCGGGACTGGTGTCGAGAATCTCGAACAGGCGTCGCATGGCTCCCTGCGCCTCCTTGATCTGCGCAAAGACCCTGGCGGCCGAGCCGAAGGGGCCGATCAGAATGCCGGCAAAGAGCACGAAGGCGAACAAATCGCCAGGCGAGACCGTGCCCTGAATGACCTGTCGGCCTCCGTACCAGAGAACAGCTGCGGCTGTGGCGAACGTCAGCAGCGTGATGGTCGGCACAAACACGGCCAGCACGGCCGCCCTGTGGAGCGTCGTCTCAAGGGCGATACGGATTTGGGAGGCGAAGCGGAGTGCCTCTCGATGGGTCTGCACAAACGACTTGACGATGCGGATGCCGGAAAGCACCTCTTCCACAAGGGTGGTGGTCGAGGCGGTCTGGTCCTGGATCGCCGTCGAAAGCGCCTTCAGCCGTTTGCCGAAGAGGCGAGCCACCAAGACCAGAATGGGCAGGAGCAGAAGGATCAGCAGGCAGAGGCGCCAGTTCATCATCAGCAGAAAGGTGACACCGCCGGCAAAGGTCACGAGCTGTTTCGCCGAGTCGATGGGTGTTTCCGTCACCGTGGTCTGGATCACGGTGACGTCGTTCATGAGACGGGATAGAATCTCTCCTGTCCGTCTTTTCGTGAAAAAACTCAGCGACAGTTTCTGAAGATGAGCGAAGACGTGTGTCCTGAAGTCAGCCAGGATATGCTGGGAGACCCATGCGGTGAGATAACTATGGCCCATAGAGAGCACTCCCTGGACCAGGACCAGCCCAAGGAACAGCCCGAGCGTGTTCGTCATCTTCTGCAGGTCGCGCTGGACGGTAATGATGTCCCAAAGGAAGCCAGCCAATCGGAGGAGGACAAGGTTCAGGATAGCGGCCCCCATCACCAGCACGGCGGCTCCAGCCATCTGGATCAAGTATGGCCTCAGAAACGGGAAGAAGCGAGCGTAGTAAGACATTCAGGCTGTGCTTGAAGGCGTGCGGCGCGACGGCCGTGCCTCAGTGCGGAACGCGTCACTCTGGCGGGGAAGTGAAGGAATGGGAAGAACGGTGGTTGCGCGACTATAGCTGAGTGATGGACTCAATCAGATGCTTATTGATGGCGACGAAGTCCGCCTTTTCCTTGTCGCTAATCACGACGTCCGTAAGGCTGATAAACAGTCGTTGTTCTTCGTTAATCGCGTCCGAGACACGATTCCGCATCGGCGGAACCAGAAAATCTCCGACGTACGTGCAGTTGACCGTTCGGACTCTGATCCGAACCAGCTTTCCCTGCTTTTCTTTTCCTTCAGCCACGTAGACCTCCAACCCTGAGTGGGGCTTCGCCTAGCTTTTCCGGCGAAGGAACTTCAGCCGCCTGCGAAGCTTCTTATACTTATGCTTTCGCATCTTCTTGCGCCGTTTCTTGAGGACACTGGCCACAAACAATCTCCTAGCCGCAAAAGAGTATAGGGTTTCTCCTGTAAAAGCAAGCGAAACGCAATTTCGAGCATCGAACCGCACGGATTTACCTGCTCGAAACCCCTTGACTCCCACTTTTGGAATCTGGAATGTGTGGATCGTCGGCCCTTGAGTGCTGACTGAATGCCGTGGCAGGTCAGGCTTGACGCGTCCTCCAGCCTCTTCCTATACTGCGACATGTTTCGTCGCGTTCAGTCTGCCTGGTGTGTGGCGCTCTTCCTCTGTCTCGCGTGGATGACCGATCTGATTTTGGGCTGTTCTTCCAAGGATCCGCGGTATCCCCTTGACCACGCTCGGTATGAGCGGATCGACAAAGCCGTTGAATCGCTTCGGAAGGCCTATGCGGAGAAGGATCTGGCCAGCATACAGGCTTTGATGCTTCCGATGGACTCCCTCGATCGCGTAGAGCAGGAAGTGCAAAACGACTTTCAAACCTTCCAAGACATCTCGCTGGAATTCTCGATCGAGCGGATCATGATCGAAGGCGAGACGATCGATGTCTACGTGCACTGGCAGGGCCAGTGGACGCGGACACCGGCGGAGGCCGGCGTCCGGGAGCGTGGACACGGCATGCTCCGGTGGGAGGGGGTTCAATCTATTCTTTTGAAAGGCGTCGATGGAGATCTCCCATTCGGGATGGCGACGCGCCACACCACGCCATCGGCGCCGCGGCCTGGAGCGGTCCGATGAGCGGGGGTGGGGGAGCGTCGGGCAAGGCGCACGGGGTAGAGGCCGATTTCTTGGTGATCGGGAGCGGCGTCGCGGGTCTTCGCGCCGCAATCGAGCTGAGCCGTCACGGTCTGGTGCTGATGCTGACCAAGGGGAACCCGCTTGAAAGCAGCTCGAGCTATGCTCAAGGGGGAGTCGCGGTCGCGCTGAGTGAGGAAGACGATGTAACCATCCATCTAACTGATACCCTGGACGCCGGGCGCGGCCTCTGCCGGCAACAAGCGGTCCAAGTTCTGGTCGAGGAGGGGCCGGACCGAATCCAGGAGCTGATTACTTGGGGAGCCAAGTTTGACAAGGTCGGTGGGAAGTTCGCCTTTGCCAAGGAAGCAGCGCACAGCCGGAGTCGTATTCTGCGCGCCAGAGGTGATGCGACCGGCAACGAAATGGTCAAGGTCCTGATGGCCCAGGCGAGGCGACACAAGCGGATCAAGTGGCTCGATCATCACTTCACCATGGACCTTGTTGTGGCTGATGGCGTCTGCTCCGGAGCGCTCGTTCTCGACGAGGTCACCGGTATGCGAAAGGTCCTCGCGGCATCGGCCGTCATCCTGGCGACAGGGGGCGCGGGCCAGGTTTATGCCAGGACGACCAACCCTCCCAATGCGACCGGGGACGGGATGGCGATGGCATATCGGGCCGGGGCCGTCCTTGAAGACATGGAGTTCGTGCAGTTTCACCCGACCGCTCTATATCTTCCCTCCAGTCCACCGTTTCTGCTGTCCGAAGCGATCCGGGGGGAAGGGGGACGACTTCGCAACATCAAGGGCGAGCTGTTCATGCGCCGGTATCATCCGGCCGGCGAGCTGGCTCCGCGAGATATCGTGGCCAGGGCGATCTGGTCGGAGATGGCCGCGACCCGTGCGCGGCATGTCTATCTGGACGCGACTCACCTGAGTGCGACTTTTCTCAAGCGGCGGTTTCCGACCATCTACTCCACCTGCCTTCGCTATGATATCGACATCACCGAAGAATGGACTCCGGTCTCTCCTAGCGCTCACTACATGATGGGAGGCGTGCGGACTGAAACGACCGGCGCGACGAGCCTTCCGGGTCTGTTTGCTGCCGGTGAGGTCGCCTGCAGCGGGGTGCATGGAGCCAACCGGCTCGCGAGCAATTCCCTTCTTGAAGGACTGGTGTTCGGAGCTCGGTCGGGGTTGGCAGCAGTAACGTTCGCCAAACGGACCGGGACTCCTCCTCCTCTGCCGTCTACTCGAGAGCTTGACGGTGGACCACTCTGCCGGTTGGAGGATGCCGAGAAGCTGCGCAGCTCACTGCGCCGGATCATGTGGGGGAAGGTAGGGCTGATGCGGAGCAGTGACTCGCTGGCGAGTGCGACGGCGCAACTGTCACGGTGGAACCGAACGGTAGATCGGCCGTTCGGGACGAGGCGTGATCTGGAAGTCAAGAATATGGTGCAGGTGGCGAAATGCGTTGCTGAGGCGGCGCTGTGGAGGGAGAACAGTGTGGGCGCGCATTTCCGTGCCGATTATCCAGACACCAAGCGGCTCGGTTGGCGTCAGCACAGCAGATTGGAGCGGACCGACTTGATTAAGGGGTCCAAGTGGACAGGGGCTGAGGCTGGCTGACGCGGACGGAAGAGCTGACTCCGTGGGATGAAGTACGAATCCCGCTCGATAAAAACGCTCGATAGAAACGGAGAACCTTGGTCACGTAGTGACGTGTCTCATCAATGGGGGGAAGTGTGCGGTATTGTTCGACGCGGTGCTCGCCGGCGTTGTAGGCAGCCAAGGCGAGTGCCAGGTTCCCGTGGAATCGGTCCAGTAGGTAGCGAAGATGCCTGGCTCCACCCGCGATATTTTCCTCAGGATCGTAAGGATTGCGAACGTCCAGCTTCACCGCCGTTTCCGGCATCAACTGCATCAGTCCGACGGCGCCCGCCCTTGAGATCGCCGTCGGGTCAAAATCGGACTCCGCTTTGATCACGGCGCGAAGAAGGGCTGGGTGAAGCCGATGCTCTTTGGAGTGGCGCAGGATAGCTTGTTCAAACTTGCTGGCCGGTATCCGTGGGCGGAGGCTATTTGACTCGGCAAGGATTTTCTTGAACCGTGGATCACTGGGGACATTGGTCAGGTGGACGGTCCCGTCTCCGTCAATGTATTGGTAAATATCCCCCAGCACGACCGGCGGGAATGCCGAGGTCGTGAACATTAATAGCGTGGCCACGGCCCCCAATCGGGCGCTTTGCCCAATGCAAGAGCAAAGCTGATTCATCAGCATATATCAAACCATAGCATCGCTTGACCGGACCTGTCAAAACGCCAATCGTAACACCTTGAATAACTGAGCAAAAAACAACTCAAGCGGCAGCAACTGAGAGCAAGAGCCTGTTTACCCTAGGAAACGCGCGAGGTTGGAGCGGAAGTGATCCTGTAATCTGGTGGTGAGAGAACCTGGCCGTCCAGCGCCAACCGGAAGGTCATTGATCTGACAGGCCGGCATAATCTCCATGCTGGTGTTGGTCAGAAAGCATTCTTCAGCCTGTCTCAACGCCTCGACTTCGTACACTCCCTCTTCAGCCGGTATCCCCTGTTCCCGTGCCAGCAGGAGCACCACTTCCCGAGTGATGCCGTCAAGAATGCCGCAGGCCACTGAGGGGGTGCAGAGGCGTCCGGTTCGCACGAAGAACAGGTTGCTGGTGGTGCATTCCGTCAGGTGCCCCTCGACGTTCAGCATGAGTGCATCAAAGGCCCCGACCTGCAAGGCTTCCTGCTTCGCCAGTATATTGTTCAGGAAGTTCAGTGATTTGATCTGGGGGGACAAGGCCGTCGCCAGATTCCGGCGGACGTGGGCGAGAGTCAGTTTCACGCCTTCTCGGAATAGGTTAGAAGGATAGGGTTGGAACGGCATGGCCATAATGACCACCGTCGGACGCCGACAGAGGCTCGGGTCCAGCCCAATCGCTCCCTCGCCGCGGGAAACCGTGATGCGTAAGTACGCGTCCGTGAGGCCATTCCGACGTATGGCTTCGTTCAGGAGCGCCGGCCAGTCCTTCTCGGGAATGGGGATATCGAGCCCGATCAGATTTCCAGAACGTTGCAGTCTGGCAAGATGCTGGGAGAGCATAAAAATGCGACCACTGTAGGCTCGAAGCGTCTCATAGACACCGTCTCCGTACAGGAAGCCATGGTCGAAAACCGATACGACGGCTTTATCCCTCTGCACGAACGCGTCATTGAGGTAGATCCACACGATCAGGATTTCTGAAGAACTTTGAAGAGGGCCTCAGCCTTGAATAGCGTCTCTTCGTACTCCCGGCCTGGGTCGGAGTCCGCGACGATCCCCGCTCCAACCTGAAGATAACCGCGCCCGCTGGTCAGGACCAAGGTGCGGATGATGATGTTCAGGTCCAAATCGCCGCTCCAACTGAAATAGCCCAGCGAGCCGGTATAGGGTCCGCGTTGGACTGGCTCCAGACTGTCAATGATCTCCATACAACGGATCTTGGGTACTCCAGTAATCGTGCCGCCAGGAAAGACTGCTCGGACGAGGTCGAACCCATCCAGTTCATCGCGTATCGTTCCGGTGATATTAGACACGATATGGCATACGTGGGAATACCGCTCGACGACCATGAATTCGTCCACCCGGACTGTGCCGAACCGACAGACACGGCCGAGATCATTCCGCTCGAGATCCACGAGCATCAAGTGTTCGGCACGCTCCTTGTGGTTGGTCAGCAGCTCTTCGGCAAGCTGTCGGTCCTCAAACACGCTCCGACCGCGGGGTCTGGTGCCGGCGATCGGGCGGGTATCCACTCGGCGACCGTCCAAACGCACCAAGCGCTCAGGGGACGAGCTGACCAAGGCCACGTTCTCGAATTCGAGCAGGGCTGAGAACGGTGAGGGGTTCACCTCTCGTAGCCGTGCGTAGAGGGATAGTCCAGGCCTTTCGTTGAAGAAGCCGGAGGAGCCACAGAAGTCGATGGTGAAGCGGTGGGAAAGGTTGGCCTGATAGATGTCTCCGGCGCGGATATAGTCCTGACATTTCAGGACCCGTTCCAGGTAAGCGGCGCGGGGCTGGTCAGGGCTCAGCTCGAACCGACCGGATGCCAAGTCGGTCTCGCGGGTCCTGCTGGCAACCGACAGCCTTGCCTCCAGCTCAGCGAGGCGATCACACCCCTCGCGGTAGAGTTTTTCCCGTGGCTCCCCCAGCATCCGTTCTAGCGGAGGTGCAAAAATGAGGTGCAGCGTCTCGGTGTGGTGGTCGAGCGCAGCGAGCACCTCCACGAACGCGAACTGGAGGTCCGGTAAGTGGAGATCGTCTGGGGCCTGGCTGGGGATAGTCTCAAAGCGTCGCGCGACGTCGTAGCTCAAGAATCCAACCGCGCCGCCGAAGAACGGAGGCACACCGTCTGGTCTCTCTATCCGGGAAGCTCGCAGCAGCCCAGTCAGCGCGTCGAATGGATCACCCTGATTCACCGTCGAGACGTCACCGGTGCGCAGTTCGTAGTGGTCGTCCTTTCCCGAGAGGACGAGATAAGGGTCGCTCCCCATGAACGAGTAGCGCGCGACCGACTCGCTGCCTTTTCCGCTTTCCAACCAGAAGGACGGGCGGTTCGGCAGGACAATCCGTCTGTAGAGCTCGCATGCGTCTCCCTCCGGCTGTGGAATGGACAGCACCAGTGGTTGAGGACGCTTCTCGATCAGAAACCGTGCGCGCGATGGACGGATCATACGGTGACCGAATCTTCGGGGGCCGATTGTTCTTGTTGTATCACAACGAGGGAACGGAGACCAACGGAGGCGTTCGGCTTGACAATTTACCTGAGATTTTGATTGAATGGCGCGCCCCTGTCCGGCCGCGCGCCTGTGTGAAACCTTTGTGAAGCCGGCGTGCGTGTGCGGTGAGTGTGATGGTATGCCGCCCTCAACCGATCCGTTCTATGCGGGCTTGGGGCAGGCGGTCCGAATGGGGACCGAATTGCTCGCAGCCTTGATTGTGGGGGGCGGGCTGGGTTGGCTGGCTGATACCTACCTCTTTGCATCAGCACCTTGGGGCGTGGTAACGGGATTGGTCCTGGGAGCCGTTGCCGGGGTGTTGAATGCCTATCGGGCAGCCCAGCGGTGGAAATAGCGGAGGGATGGGAATTGGCCCAGTGCTCGCGCACCGCGCACGATTAGAAGGGATGGCGTGGGGCGACCAGGGAATTCCCGTGCTCCCGCAGCGCGCGGCCTCGGAAGGCCCTCGCTGGACGGCCGCAGTAGGAATCCCCCGGTCGCCCCACTTGAAAAAGGGGGCTGACGGTGAAAGAAATATTCGGTGGACACGGGCAGTTTGGACCAGTCCACATCCCTCCGAAAGGTGAAAGGAAGAAATAGTGGACAATCCGCTCCACCCATTTGAGCTTCACCCGTTTGGGCAGCTCTCGCTGTTCGGCCTTGACGTTTCACTGAACAAAGCGGTGATCATGATGTGGGTGGTGGTTGCGCTCATTGCCGGCCTGCTCATCGTAGCCGGAGCTTCGCGGCGGCTGGTTCCCACGAAACTCCAGAGCCTGGCCGAGCTGTTCGTGGATTTTATCCGTGGGATGATTCTGGATACGATGGGGAAGGACGGGATGCGGTTTTTTCCGTTCCTTGCCACCTTGTTTCTATTCATCCTGTTCTGCAACCTCCTGGGGCTGATTCCCGGCCTGTACACCGTGACCAGTCAGATTGTGGTGACGGCGGCGTTCGCGCTCCTTGTGTACAGTATGAGCGTTGTCGTCGGGGTCGCGCTCCATGGCATAAAATTTTTGGGAATCCTGATTCCGCCCGGTACGCCTCGCTGGTTGCTTCCGCTCATGATGCCGATCGAACTCATCAGTCAGCTGGCGCGACCCCTTTCACTGGCGGTTCGATTGTTCGCGAACATGACGGCGGGCCATACCGTTCTGGCTGTCCTCTTCGGAATGGCCCTTTCGCTGCCGCTTCTGATCGGCTGGCTGCCGTTCGCATTCACGATTGCGATCAACGGCCTGGAAGTCTTCATCGCCTTCATTCAGGCCTACATTTTCACCATCTTGACTTGCGTCTATCTCGGAGATGCTATGCACCTGCATGGGCACGACGATCACGCGCACTGAGAGGCTGCTGAAAACGCCCTCCAGCGGCGTTCTCAGTCGCTCGACCCTCAACGTACACAAAGGTACGCCTCGGGGTTCTCGCTTCCTGCGGCCTCGCGGGAGAACGTTTTGAGCAGCCTGCGGTCAGGCTCTTTAAGCTCATTGAAAGGGGAGGAAAGCAAACAATGGATTCTGCAGCGGCGGCTTTGTTGGGGATGGGATTAGCGGCAGCCGGGTTCGCCGGCGCCGGCGTGGGAATCGGGTATATCTTCGGCAAAATGATCGAGGCAGTCGCGCGTCAGCCGGAAGCCGAGGGGCGGGTCGGCAAATATATGTGGATTGGCTTCGCACTGGTCGAGGCGATTGCGCTG
>Ga0209899_1000068_pt1 | contig 18359 bp, 24 predicted proteins | sample GWRWS1_0_10_FD_187228 | JGI IMG/M metagenome (GOLD analysis project Ga0209899, IMG submission 187228) | Riverbed sediment microbial communities from areas with vegetation nearby in Columbia River, Washington, USA - GW-RW S1_0_10 (SPAdes)... | ecosystem: Environmental > Aquatic > Freshwater >...
AGACACAGCTATCGACCACCAGGAGGCCAGCCCCATGTATTTCAACGCTCGTTTCGTCGCGACGCTCCCGGCCGCCGACCTTGCCCGCGCCAAGGCCTGGTACGCGGACAAGCTCGGCCTGAATCCGAGCACCGAGTTCCCGGGCGGGTTGAACTACACGACGCCCGGCGGGGACTTCACCCTCTACGAGACCACGTTCGCGGGGACCGCCCAGAACACGGCCGCCACCTGGCTGGCGGAGGACTTCGAGGCCGCGGTGGCGGACCTCCGAGCCCGGGGCGTTGGCTTCGAGGACTACGACATGCCCGGGCTCAAGACGGATAACGGCGTCGCGACCGATACCGAGGGTTTCAAGGCCGCCTGGTTCAAAGACTCGGAGGGCAACATCCACGGCGTCATTCAGTCGCGTCCTGGAATGTAGGCTGCCGTCGCCCCGGGGCCGACGCTACGATGAGCCCCCCATGAATAGGAGGAGCGTTCCGGTGAATTGGTGGCGGAGATTCGGTGCCGTTGGTGCCGTCGTAATCTCGGTCCTCATCTTGGTTGCTGGTTGTCAGCCCTCGGCCTCCGCTTCCGGGAGCCCTGATGGCAGTGCCGGGGCCAGCAGAAATGTAGGGACGGGCGAAGCGTCGCTCGAGGCGCCGGACGAGGTCGAAGGCGGAGCCGATTTCGAGGTTTCGTGGACCGGTCCCGACGGACAGGGCGACTACATCACGGTCGTCGCCGAAGGCACCACCGAGTGGACTAACGAGCCGTACTTCTACACCGCCAACGGGCCGACCGGCACCTTGGTCGCCTCCACCACCGACGGCGATTACGAGATCTGGTACGTCACGGGCGGCGACGAGGAGATCCTGGCCCGCAGGCCGATCACGGTCACCCCGTTCGAGGGCGCTCTCATCGCCCCGGCCGAGGTTGAGGCCAACACGGTGTTCGAGGTCAGCTGGAACGGTCCGGACGGGCCAGGCGACTACGTCACGATCGTGGCGGAGGGCGCCGACCGGTGGACCAATGAGAGCTACTTCTACACCGCAAACGGCCCCACCGGCGAGCTGACCGCACCGATTGAAGATGGCGCACACGAGATCTGGTACGTGGCTGGATCAGATGACACGGTCTTTGCCACCCGGCCCATCACAGTCACCCCGTATCACATCACGTTGGAGGCTCCGACCGCGGTGGACGCGGGCGCGGAGTTCGACGTGGAGTGGACTGGCCCTGACGGACCGGGTGACTACATCACCATCGTGCCGGCCGGGTCTCCAGAGGGGACCTACTTCTCGTATGCCTACACCGCGGCAGGTTCCCCAGCCACCATCACTGCCGGGACCGAGACCGGCGACTACGAGGTCCGGTACATCGCTGGCACGGGAGACACGCTGGCTTCGTTCGACATCGTGGTGAGGTAGTCCCTCGCAGGAGGACGAAATACCCGAGGTCGCCCGGCCCGACGCCCATATCGCGTTGCTGCGCGGCATCAACGTCGGGGGCAAGAATCGCCTTCGGATGAAGAGCCTTAGCGCGCTGTTTACCGATGCGGGCTGCACCGATGTCGAGACCTACGTCCAGAGCGGCAACGTGGTCTTCGCCGCGACCCCGAGTCTCGCGAGTCGCATCCCAGTTGTCATCGAAAAGGCCATCTCCGCGCAATTCGGCCTCCGGGTCCCGGTCGTCACGCGTTCGGCCGCCGAGCTCCGCGAGGTCGTCAAGCGCAACCCGTACCTGCCAAGGGAGTCCGACACCAGCATGCTGCACGTCGCGTTCCTGGCTGACAAACCAACGCCCTCGAAGGTTGCCGCGCTCGACCCGAACCACTCGCCACCCGACGAGTTCGCGGTCCACGGTCGCGAGATCTATCTGCGACTCCCGAACGGCGTGGGGCGGACCAAGCTGACTAACGCGCACTTTGACTCGACGTTGGGAACGACCAGCACGCTTCGCAACTGGAGGACCGTCGTCAAGCTCGTCGACCTGACTGATCCGCGACGCTAGGTAGATCAACGATCTAGGCTTAGAGTTCACCGCGATGTCAGGAGCGGGTATGGGCCAGGCCACAGAGACGTCCCTGCAAACGGCCAGGGATGCGCTGGCCCGGCGTGCGTGGGATGAGGCGCGTGACCTGTTCCACGAAGCCGAGAAGTCGGGGCCTCTCGCCCCCGGCGACCTCGAGCTTCTGGCTGAGGCGGCGTGGTGGTCGGGCCACCTGGACGAGCGCGACGATGCATTCGAGCGCGCCTACGCCGCCTACCTGGAAGCGGGTAAGCGGCTGGAAGCGGCGACGATGGCCCTCAGGCTGGCGGAGGCCGCATTCCAGCGGCTCGCGGGGCCGGTCGGCGGTGGCTGGATGAGCCGGGCCGAGCGACTCCTGGCGGAGGAACCACGATCGGCCGTCCACGGCTTCCAGGCAGGACTCAAGGCCTTCCGTTTGATCATGGCCGGCCAACTCGAGGATGGGCTGCGGGTCGTCGATGAGGCGCTCGAGCTGGCCCGGCAGTATGGCAACCGGGATGGCGAAGCATTGGCCCTCAATCTCAAGGGCCGCGCGCTCCTCAAACAGGGGGACGTTGCCGCAGGTATGGCCCTCATCGACGAGTCCACCGTGGCGGCCATGGGAGGGGAGCTCCATCCGTGGGCCACCGCCAACGTCTACTGCAGCACCATCGACGCCTGTCGCGACCTGTCCGACTGGCAGCGTGCCGTCGAATGGACCGAAGAGGCTGATCGTCAGTTGCGCAGCCAGCGCATCGCCGGCTATCCGGGCATCTGCCGCGTCCATCGGGCCGAGGTCATGCGCCTCCGCGGAACCTGGCCGGAGGCCGAGCAGGAGGCTCGCGAGGCCTGTGTCGAGCTGGAGCGATTCCGTCTTCTCGTCCCTGCCGGCTGGGGCTACTACGAGGTCGGGGAGGTTCGGCTCCGAATGGGCGACTTCGCGGCTGCCGAGGAGGCATTCCAGCGCGCCTTCGAATTCGGACGAGATCCCGAGCCCGGCCTTGCCCTCCTGCGGCTGGCGCAGGGCGATGAGGCCGCGGCAGCCAGCTCGATCAAACGCGCTCTCTCGGAATCGGAGGCACCCCTGACGGTCTCCGGTGACAGCGCCAAGGAGCCACTTGGACGGGGTCATCTGCTGCCCGCCCAGGTGGACATCGCGTTGGCAACCGGAGACCCCGAAACGGCAAACGGCGCTGCCACGGAGCTGGAGGCCATCGCCGACCACTACGGGTCCACCGCGCTCCACGCCGCTGCCGCGACTGCCCGCGGATCGGTCCAGCTGGCGCAAGGGGACGCAACCGCCGCAATCGAGAGCCTCGAGCGCGGGCGGCAGCTGTGGCAGACCGTCGGGGCACCATACGAAGGGGCCCTGGTGCGGGCGCGGATGGGCGAGGCGTATCGGGCGGCCGGGGACGAGACGGCATCCATTCAGGTGCTGGAGGCAGCACGATCGACATTCGAACGGCTGGGGGCGGTCCCCGACTTTCACCGGGTGGACGCGATCCTGGAGCGCTACACCGCCGGTAAGCCAGCGACCGGCGTACGCCAGATCAAGACGTTCATGTTCACCGACATGGTCAGCTCAACTGACCTGATCGAGGCCATCGGTGACCAGGCCTGGGTGGAGCTCATCAGTTGGCACGACAAGACCCTCCGATCCCTGTTCGCCCGCCATGGAGGCGAGGAGGTCAGCCATGCCGGCGACGGGTTCTTCGTGGCGTTCGAGGAGGCGCGTGGCGCCGTTGAAAGCGCGATCGCCATCCAGCGATCGCTGACCGCGCATCGGAGGAAGCACGGATTCGCTCCGTGGGTGCGGATCGGGCTGCACACGGCCGAGGCAACCCACAGCGGCGGGAGCTACCGGGGCAAGGGTGTCCACGAGGCGGCCAGGGTGGGGGCACTCGCAGATCGGGACGAGATCCTGCTGACCACGCAGACACTTCATGCGGCAGGCGCCATTTCCGTTTCGGTCTCTGGGACCCGGTCCGTCACCTTGAAAGGGATCAAGGGCGAGGCCGAGGTCGCCTCACTTCATTGGCAGGCAGCCGACGCCTGAGCGTCACCTAGGAGCCTGACCTGAACGCGGGGCCTAAACCCGGCCGCCGGAGGCGCGGACGTAGTCAAGCTCGATCACGAAGATCTCGCGGGGGCGTTCCCGGAATCGATACGGCTGGCCCGTGTAACGCATGGACATCTTGTCGATGAATCCCAGCCCCTCGTCGGGGCGCGTTTCGACCACACGGCCGCGAATGACCAGGAAGCGCCAGTCGTCGTCGCGGTCCACCACCGAGAGGCTGACCTGCGGATTGCGCCGCCAATTGGCGGCCTTGCGGGAGCCGACCATCGAGCTGGTCAGGACGTGCTTCCCGTCGTAGTCGACCCACATCAGGTACTGCGCAATCGTGCCGTCGCGCCGGGTCGCGGAGACATGGCCCAGGACGTTCGTGGTCAGGAGGTCGGTGAGGTCTTCGGGTATCGACTCAGCCATTTGCAGCGCCGATGGTAATCGTGATCGGGATTGTTCGACGAACCTACGCCTGGGACCAGGTCTCGAGCACGATCTCGGCATCGGCCGGATGCATCCGATAGCCGCCTGAGGCGGCATCCCAGACCAGCAGATCGCGGCGAGCGACGCGGCGCATCACCTTGTTCGGGCCGGCGACGATCCCGGCGAACGCGGTCCCGGTCTGCTTCCCGTACCGCTGCTTCAGCGCTTCGTCCAGGACGAGCGACTGGTCGGCCTGGGAGAGCTCGGCGACCTCGCGAACCAGACGACGGCTGTCCACGCCGTGAATGGTGCGCAGCACGACTGCCAGCTGGTTGCGACGCAGCTCGGTCTCGTCGCCCGCTTCGGCCGCGCCGGTGTGCACCTGATCCCGCCTAGGCCCCATCGCCCATCGCCAGACCAGCGACACCAGCTCCTCTTCCGTGTCCGCCTCGAACTCAACTCTTGGCACTCGTATCTCCTCTGACATGCTCGCCGCTGGCTCGACGCTAGCCTATCACGATGCTAGAATAGCCCGAACTGCAGAAGGAGAACGACATGCAGCGACACATTCGACTGGCGATTTACGACCTGACCAAGGGCAACTTCGAAGAGCTTGCTGATTTGGCCAAGGGCAGCATGCTTCCGATCTTCTCGAAGGAGCCGGGCTTCGTCGAGTACGGAGTCGCCGATATCGGCAACCGCAAGGTCTGCTCCATCACGATCTGGGAGACCCGAGAGCAGGCTGAGAAGTCTGTCACCCTGTCAGCGAGCTGGGTCAAGGACAACGTTTCTGACCGGGTTCGCCTGGTGACCAGCTACGTGGGCGACTTGGCCTTCCTGGCCGCAAGCCCCGTTTACGCGTAACCGTTACCCCTTAGGCCACGGCCCCACCGGCAAGGTTCAGCCGGATCGGGAGCCGTGGCCTTTTGCTATTCCCTCGCAAAGACTAGAAGCAGATATGTCACTGGACTATCACAAGAGTTCTGTGCTATGATCCTCATTAACGGCTGCAAGGCTGCGAACCGTCTGATCTCCTGACCTTCGAACGAAGTCGGTCACGAGCGAACTTCGCTTCGTATCGACTGGCCGAATCCCCTCAAGGAGAACATCGTGAAGCACATTCGACTTGCGATCTACGACATCACCAAGGGCAGCTTCCAGGAGCTGGCCGGCCTGACCAAGACCGGCATGCTCCCCCGCTTCTCGACGGAGCCTGGCTTCATCGAGTACGGAGTGGCCGACATCGGCAGCAACAAGGTTGCCTCTGTCACCGTCTGGGAGACCCGTGAGCAGGCTGAGAAGTCTGTCTCTCTGTCAGCGAACTGGGTCAAGGAGAACGTCTCCGACCGGGTCCGCCTGATCACCAGCTACGTCGGCGACCTGGCCTTCCTGCACGGAACGCCTGTCCTCGCGTAACCCCTACCCCTGAAGGCCACGACTCCCCCGGAACGGGCAACCGCTCCGGCTCGGGAGTCGTGGCCTCCCCATGTCCGGCAGGCCCTGACTTGCACTCGCTGCTACCCTCGCGAAGATCGATGACCACGCTTGCCACGAACGCCCTCGCCGTACTTCTGGCCTCAGCTGCCGTGGCGGCGTGCGCGGCACCCGCAGCCACTGGCCCGGCCACGGTCACGCTTACCGATGACGGGTGCAGCCGCAGCGGGCCCGAGACCCTGCCGACCGGCTCCACCACGATCGCGGTCGACAACGAATCAGGTGGTCTTGGGAACTTCGAACTGCTCCGACTCGACGGGTCGTTCGTCGAGCTGGTGGCCTACGTCGCCGAGGAGCAGGCCCGGATTGCGACTGGCCAGCCGCCCCTCGGAACTCCCGCCACGGTGACCGAAGTGGGGCGCCTGCTGCTGAACTCCATGGGAACCGGCGTCCTCGAGGCCACGCTCACCGCGGGCACGTACTCGATTGTGTGCGCGAAGCTCACCGCGGCCCAGGACGCGGTGCTCACCATCTTCGCGGTCGGCCCCTACTCAGTTTCGGATTAGCCGCTGCCGGCCCCTTGCGGACCGGCGACGGCTGATACGTGAAAGGGCTACGCGTTCGGCAGAATCGGGCAGCGGAAGTCCGCGTCCGGGACACGCTGGAGCGTGATCTCGCCGGCATCGACCAGCGCCATCACGTCGTCGAAGTCGGTGAGCAGGTGGGCGTCAGCCGGATCCACCCAGGTGGCCACCCAGACCATCCACCGGCCGCCGTGTGAGCCCTGTCCGGGTGCATACTGCGCCACGCCTCCCTGGTCGAAGTTGCTGAAGGCGATGATTGGGTCGGTGCCCGTTCCAGGATCCACACGAGCCGGGTTGCCAAAGGTGCGGAAGGCTTCGCCATCGGCGTAGATCGTCCCGAACGTCTTGGCGCCGAGCGGGGCGGCCAGGACCAGGCTGAGCGCGCCGACCAACGACAGCATGAGAAGAACTCTTCGCATCTCGATCCTCGAGTTGAGGGGCCGGCGTTTCCGGCCGTCCCTGTCAAGGTCAAGCGTGCCTGTGTCGCCCTGATGACGCTTCGGTATCGACGCCGTGAACCTGGTCCACCTACCCCGCGGGGTTCGCGATCGGAAGGCTGAACCAGATCTCGGTCCGCCCGTCGGCCGACGAGGCACCCACGTGCCCGCCATGCGCCTCGACGATCTGCCGCACGATCGCAAGACCGATACCTGCGCCCCCGCTTGCGCGCGCACGTGACCGATCGACCCGGTGGAGGCGTTCCCAGATGAGCTCCAGCTCATCCGGCGGGATTGCACCACCCGTGTTCTCGATGGCGCAGCGCAGCGAACCAGCGCTCGCCCCGAGGCGAACCGTGATCCGGCCTCCATCATCGGTGTAGCGCTCCGCGTTCTGCACCAGGTTCGTGACCACCTGACCGATGGCGTCCCCATCTCCTCTCAGCCACGGCAGGCCGGCGGGCTCCTGGATGTTGATCTCGATATGGCGCTGCCTGAGGTCCGGCGATGCCAACTCGAGCGCGCGTTTGATGATGGCCGCCACATCGACCTCGTCCTGCCCCGGCGCCGGCTCGCCTCGCTCGCCGCGGGCCAGCTGGTCGAGCTCCTCGACCAGTCGCGTCAGACGCTCGATCTCCTCGTGCACCGTGCGCAGCATTTCCGGCGTCGGCGCAACCACGCCGTCAGCCAGAGCCTCGGTGTAGCCGCGCAGACTGGTAAGCGGGGTCCGCAGCTCATGCGCCACGTCCTCGACCACCGCCCGGCGCAGCTGCTCGGTGCGTTCGAGCGTAGCCGCCATGCGATTGAACGCCTGGGCCAAGCGGCGGAGCTCTGGATCGGGCGGCTCCGGCACCCGCGCCGCCAGGTCCCCGACCGCGATCGACCGCGATGCCCTCGTCAGCTGGTCGAGGGGTCGCATCAGACGATGCACGAGCCACCACGCCGCCAGGCTCCCGAGCAGGGTGCCCGCCGCCGCGCCGACGAGCATGACGCGCATCACGTACTGGTCGAACATGGCTTGCGCCTGCTCAGCCGTGCCTACGCCCTGCATCATGAGGTGCCTTACCTGCTCGGCGCTGAACAGGAGCACAGCCAAGACGATTGCCCCGGCGACCAGCAACGCCAGGAGCAGGAACAGGCCGAATAACCGCAGGCTTAGCGTTGGCATCGGTCAGGCCTTGTTCGCCTGCGTTTCGACGGGGGAGACGAACTTGTAGCCGACGCTGCGGACGGTGGCCACGAAGCGAGGCGCTGCGGGGCGGTCGCCGAGCTTGCGGCGCAGGCGCCCGACATGGACGTCGATCGTTCGATCGAGGATCCCGGGGTCATCGTTGGCGTGGAGGGCGATGATCAGCTCATCCCGGGTGAAGACGCGGCCCGCCCGCCGCATGAGGGCATGGAGTAAGCGGAACTCGATCGGCGTGACCTCGATCGGCCTGCCGTCGAGCTCCACTTCCACCGCGTTTGGATCGACCACCAGCCCATTGGAAGCCAGCACCGGCTGATCGGGACCGGCGCCGCTGCGCCGGCGCAGCTGGGCCCTGATGCGGGCCATCAGCTCGCGCGGGCTGAACGGCTTCACGACGTAGTCGTCCGCCCCGAGGTCCAGGCCCACCACCTTGTCGGAGTCGCCGCTGCGCGCGGTCAGCAGGACGATCGGGACGTCACTCTCCGCGCGCAGCTGTCGACACACCTCGAGCCCGTCCACGCCGGGGAGCATCACGTCGAGCAGGACCAGGTCGAGCGATTTTTGATGAGCCGCCATCAGGGCTTCGACGCCATCTTCGGCGAATATCACGCGGTGGCCCTCACGCGTCACATACAGGCGGAGCAGGTCACGAATCTTCGGGTCGTCATCAACGACGAGCACGGTGGCCATGGCGGCCCGACAGTATGACGCGCTCGTGACGGTTGGATGACAGCGCGCAAGTCAGCCAGGCCGGCCTCGCGCCCCTAATTTCATCAACCGATGACTAAGGTTCACCGCTGTCAGTTATCGCTTCCACCGTCCTGGACGCTTGAGCCGTCCTCGTCAACCTGCGAGCCGATGACGTTGAAGGTCTGGTCAAGGCTGACCTCAACCGTGCTGCCGTCGTCGAGGCGGATCGCGACGCCGTAGGCGGCGCCGTCGTGGCCAACTTCGCTCTCGATCACGGTGCCGCCGCCAGTGTGCGCGAGTGCGGCCGCGGCGGCCCGCTCGAGGGCCGAGCCGGGGAGCGGCGTGTCAGTGTCGGTGCTCCCCGTCCCGAGGACGATGCCGCTGCCGGCCGCGATGATGACGGCAGCGATCGCACCGCTCGCTATCCACTTACCTTTGCGATTCATGTCGTGCTACCCCTTCTGGTCGCTAACGTGTGGGCGTACACGATGAGGATGGCCCGCGACCGATGAGATGACCGTGAGTCGCAGTTGAGAATCAGTGCCGTGTTGACTCGAAGCGAGGGACGTTGATGGAGCCGCAGCCCGGTCTATTTGCCAGCAGCCTGTCGACCGATGAATGGGAGCCCGATCCCGATGTCGGTGGCCTGATGCACATCCTGTGTGACGTCCCCGGCGTCCAGGCCGGCTTTACCCGATACGACAGCGTCCCGGCGCCGGTGCATTGGACTCCGCCAGTTCGCGAGACCTTCATGATCATCGAGGGCGCGGCCAGGATCGAGATCGCCCGCGGCGCCCCCCTGGACCTGCACGCGGGTGACGTCGCCTCGCTCGCGGCGGGCACCGAGACAACGTGGCACATCAGCGCGCCATTCCGCGAATTCTGGGTCCTGAGTGGCCAGAGCACTGCACCCGAAGGCTGACCGTCTCAGGCTGCGGCTGAAGCCGAAATCCTCCTGAGTTCTCGCGCCATCAGGAAAGCCCATGCCGGCAGCAGGATGAGGTAGCTGATTCCGCCCAGGGACGTCCAGCCGGTGTCTACGCCGCCGAGCAGCAGGCCTCCTGCGTACACCATCCCGGCAACCCCGGCCGCTACACCCAGCCACCGCACCTGGTTCAGCCACGGCCCCGCCAGCAGATTGGCGCCGGCGATCCACAGACCGACATACACGAGCGCCCAGCTCGCCACCGCGAACGTGCCACTTGCGGCAGTGTTCCAGTCGATGACCACAGCACCGGTCATCTGGCGCGCCTGGATCACACAGAACGTCAGCGCCGAGACCCAGCCGAGTGTTTGGGCCGCCTGTGCGAGGCGGGTCGGCGTCCGGCCACCCAGCTCGTAGAAGGCAAGCATGAGCGGCGCGAGGGCCGCCGTCGTCAGCAGCAGGGCGCCGTCGTTCAGCGTCCTCCACGGTTCGTCGGCCGTGAAGGACAGTCCGGCGGACACCAGTCCCACCAGCCCCGCAGCTGCGACGACATACGCCGCGATGGACGCGCTGCTCACGATTCGCCGGGTTCGACTCGACATGAGATCCGCTCCTTGAGTGCGGGCCAATACCAGATGCACGCCGATGCTACGCTCCGCCAACCGTGGGAGAACTGACCCAGTTCCAACCGGTTCCCGGCGTCATCGACCTGGCGTGGGGGCACCCAGATCCGACCCTCCTCCCGGTGCAGGAGCTGCGCGCCGCGGCCGAACGGGCAATGGACCGATACGGACCGGAGATGCTCGCCTATGGCAACCCCGCAGGCCCACCACCGCTGATCTCCTTCATCTGCGATCGCCTCAGCCAGACCGATGGACGGGCGCCAACGCCGGCACAGGTCGTGATCACCAGCGGAGCTTCCCAGGGACTCGATCTGGCGGCCGCATTCCTGCTGGACCCAGGCGACACGGTCCTCATCGACGTGCCGACCTACCACCTCGCGATGCGGATCCTGCGCGACCACCCGATTCAGGTGGTGGGAGTCCCATCCGATGCCGGCGGGATCGTCCCCGATGATCTGGCGCGGATCGTTGCGCAACTTCGCCAACGTCAACAGCGGCCGCGACTCCTGTACACGATCCCGACCTTCCACAATCCGACCGGCCGGGTCATGCCGGACGAACGGCGCGCGGAGCTGCTCGCGTTTGCCGCGCGAGAGGAGCTGCTCATCGTCGAGGACGACACCTACCGCGAGCTCTCGTATGACGGCCCATCCCCCGCCTCGCTGTGGGCTCTAGGCACCTCCTCGTCCGTGATCAGGCTCGGAAGCTTCGCCAAGTCGGTTGCGCCGGGGCTCCGAGTCGGATACATCACGGCCGACGCGGCAGTCGTGGCCCGGATGGTGGCCGGCGGGCTGCTCGATTCCGGCGGTGGCACGACCCATTTCGCGGCGACCGTCCTGGCTGAATACGCCGCCGCGGGTGACTACGCGAATCAGGTCGAACGCTTTCGGACTGCCTACCGCACCCAGCGGGATCGGCTCATGGAGAGCCTCGCCGAGCACATGCCGGAGAGCGTGTCTTGGTCTGTCCCCGCCGGCGGGTATTTCGTCTGGGTACAGCTCCCAAACGGCATGAGCGCCGAGACGCTCCTGCCGGTTGCCAGTGCGAAGGGAATGGAGTTCCTGCCCGCCCACGTGTTCTTCCTGGACCAAAATGAGGCGCCGGACGCGCTCCGTCTGGCATTCAGCATGCACCCACCCGATGCGCTGGCGGAAGCGGGTGCTCGCCTCGCTTCCGCCATCACGGGAACAACGCGGCCCGCTTGAACACCGGAGGGAGAAAAGATGACCGAGCGATCCAAGCCTGAGCCGCGAGCCGGCGAGCCCGCGCCGCTGGATGTGGAGATCCTCGCGCAGGCGCTGCACGCTCAATTTCGCCTCCAACGGCCGGGGGCCAAGCCGATGAGCGACTCCGTGGTCCAAGCGATGGCGAGTTTCATCGCCAGTCAATACGACCGCATCGCCTCGGAGAAAGGGAACAAGTCGGACGAATGACCGGGTCCGACCGATGCTCCGTTTGCCGATCCGACGGCGGGGGCGTAGGCTTCGCGGCCAGCACATGATCAGTTTTTCGCGCACGCACGCACCTTGCTCTTGCGCCTGTCGCTAGGCGGGAGGATCCCTCTCGCCTGACTCGCGCCGCGTGCGCGAACGTCGCTCCCGAAGCGACGCCCTGGCCCTCCTCCCGCCCGCTCGAGACCGATCCCGGTCGGTCGACGCCTTCTTTCCCCGTGCCAAAGCGAGGCGACACATGCCCATCCCCGCCGTTCGAACTGCAGATCCCTACCGCGACCTCGACGTCATCGACGCTCGAGCGCCGCGATTCAACCAGGCCGCCATCGGCAGCCTCTCGCTGGTCGCCGTGCTCAGCGGCTGGTGGCCAATCCTGGCCCTGCTGGCGCTGCAGCTGGCGATCGGGCTGCGGTTCGGACGCCGCTACTGCGTGGCCTGCGTGGCCTACTTCGAGCTGGTTCAGCCGCGCATCGGCGAAGGACCGATCGAGGACAGTCGCCCGCCCCGCTTCGCCAACCAGGTTGGCCTGGTGGTGTTGGGCACCGCGACCGTCGCTTACGCGGCAGGGCTGACCGCGCTGGGCGCAGCGCTCGGCCTGCTGGTCGCGGGATTGGCGTTGCTGGCCGCGAGCACCGGGTTGTGCGTCGGCTGCGAGCTGTACCGGATTGGCGCGCGGCTGCGCGGGATCCGCGCGAAGCGCTTCGACCGAATCGAGCTGGCGGATATGGGCGCCGTCTTCCCGGTCGACGGCGAGCTGGTGGTGGCCTTCAGCCATCCGCTGTGCACCGACTGCCGGGACATGATCGACGACTTCCGAGCCGATGGCCGCCGGCTGGTCACCGTCGATGTGCGCGAGCGCCCCGAGCTGGCACGGAAGTACGGGATCGCCCTGGTGCCCACCGCGGTATCGGTCACCGCTGAGGGCCGCGTGACAGCCCGCCTCGTCGGCTAGCGGCCTACCTGCGAAGGATGCCTTCGAACGAGATGGTGTCCTCTCGCCCTCCAGCCGCGACCCGCGGAGGGACGAGCGTCACGCGCCGCCGCTCAGGGCCCCACAGCCCAAGGATGAGATAGACGGCCAACGCGGCGGCGGCCGAGGCCGCGACGATCGGCGAGCGCAGAAAAAGGAGGACGGGCATCGCGCCGGTGACGACGACCCGCGAGCGACCCACGATGTCCGCTTGCATCGGGCGCCAGATGTCCGAGCCTGCCGCGTTGTCCCCCTGCATGACGTACCCATCCTGCGCCGAGCCTCCTACGATCCGATGGATCACGAGAAGCCCTGACGCGGGATTGCCGGACGGAACTCGGTAGGCGACCACGTCTCCAACGCGATACTCGTCCTGCCGCAGAGCAATGACCAGGGAACCGGGGGCTAACGATGGCTCCATGCTCTTCCCGGAGACCAGCACGTACGCGGCGGGTCCGCCAACGATCTGCGGGCGCAACACGACGAACCACCCCGCAGCTGCTGTCAGCACCGCAAGGAAGACGAGGCGACGGACGGCGGGCGCGATCATGAGACGTAGGTGACGACGAGCTGTGGTCTCCCGCTCGCCGCCTCTCGAGAATTGAACGAAAGGACGAACCCCAGACCACCCTCCGCACTGTCATTCAGCCTGAAGCCGAAGTCGGTGGCGGCTGCGGTGACGAAGGACTGGACATCCGACGTGGCCGTCCACGAGATAACCGTCCCAGCCGCCTGACCAGCCGTAACCGATGCCGAGCCTGTCACCGAGCCCGCGGCGGCAGGCTGCGTGTTCCACGTCACCCCGACCTCGGTCCAGGAGGTGACCGGACGGCGCAGGTCGATGGTCCGCGTCGCCAGGACCAGTGACGCGACCGTCAGGCGAACCTGCGCCGTCTGCACGATCGCATCGGCCGGGATCGCTGGTGAACATGCGGTGAGGTCGAAACGGACGAACGCCCGTTCGGTGCCTACGGAGGACGGATTCAGGTTCAGGACCCCGCCCGTCCCAAAGTTTGTGGTCGCAAGAGTCGAATCGACGTAGCTGTCCGCGACCGCCGTCAGCGTGCACATCACGGGGGCGCCATAGAGGCGAGTCGCCGCCGTCAGGTAGGCGGACGAGATCCCCAGCGTAGCCGCGTTCCCGACGCCCGAGGTCATGAGCGAAATGAGCGCGGCAAGCAGCACGGCGCGGCCGCCGTGAGTGAACCCAGCGCCTATGAAGGCCGATACCACCGCTACGGTCCTTCCACCACGGCGTACACCGCGGTGACGCCGCTGGACAGGGGTGTCGGGCTCATGGACACCGTCGCCGATCCGGTGAAGCCCACCGAGGGCAGCGCCGCTGTCCCAGAGCCCACGCTGGTGGTGCCGTTTGCGAGCGTGACCCGCAGCGTTCCGCCGGCGCATGTGGAAGCCATCGAGCCGACCGTGACGCTGGTGATCCGCCCGTTCGTGTCCGCGGCGTGTCGGAAGGTGAAACCATCCGTGTCACAAGCATTGACCGCGGCAGTTCCCCCGGCCAGCCGTGTAGCTGGGATCGGGAGCGCGGCCGCGGCCGCCAGTTCGAGCGCGCCGACAGCCGCGACAATCGCAACGGCAAGAGCAAAGAAGCGCATGACTGCAAGCCGCCTGGGCGCCAGCCGGAGCCGGACGCTCAGGGTCAGGCGATGACGATCGAGATCTTGACCACCGATGCGGCCAGAACGTTATCCGCCGTGAAGTTCAGGTCGGTCGGGTTGGCGGCCGGAGTTGCGAGGGTCACGGTGCGTTCGGCCAGCGACGCATCGGCGGCACCGATCAAGGTGACCTTCATCGTCAGGCCGTCACAACCCGGCGTGGCGATTCCTGCCACGTGCACGGTTGTGACCTGGTAGCCAGCCGCGGTCGCGCTGTAGGTCGTTTCGAAAGAGGTCGTCACGCCGTTGGTGTCGCATGACGCGACCGTCGCAGTCCCTGCGCCAAGCGACGTGGCGGTGATGCTCAGCGAGGCCGCCACCGCAAACACGGTTGCAAAGACCATGATCCCCACCATGGCGGCGATCACGAGACGCTGTCGACGGTTCACGATTTCTCTCCCCTGGGATGCGTTGTCCGCAGTCAACAGTGCGCCCGACGACAGACCTGAGACAGTGAACCGGAGTACGGCGCGGGCCAGTACATTTGGGCTCAGCCGGCCGCTGTAGGCTCTTCCCAGCAATGCTGCAATCAGCTGAGCTGGACGAGGGGATCAAGGACAGTCGCCGCCGCCTCGGGCTGCGGCGCAAATACAACCTCGGGATCCTTCTGGTTCACGGCATCGGCGAGCAGATGCGCGGCGACACCCTGACCGAGGAGGGTGACTACATCTTCCGATGGCTCCGGCGGCGCGTTGAGAACCCGGGAGGGGCCGGCGGCGCCCAGGTGGACGTGCTCGACGTGGCGCTTCGGCAGGTATCCAGTGATGACATCCCGACGGCTCATGCGGTGGTCCGGATCACCCCGGCCGCGGGGACGGGAGCGCCGGCACACTGGATCGTCGCCGAATCCTCGTGGGCTGACGTGTTCCGACCTGCAACCTACACAGAGCTGGCTGGATGGTGCGTGACCGTAGGACCGTGGGTCTTTGCCACCCAGGTGGCGGGCATCGTGAGCCGAATGGAGATCGGGGAATCGGTCCCCCGGCTTCTCCGCCTGGCGCTCATCCCCGTCACGCTGCTTGCCGGCACGGTCATGCTGCTTGGAGCTGCGATCGTGGGACTGGTGGTAACCGCGCTCGCCGTGGCCCTCGTCCTGCTCGCGATCACGCGGATCCCGTTCATGGCGGACCTCGCCCGCTCGCTGCAGCGGGGCCTGGCGAATGGGTTCGGGGACGCCTATGTCCTGACCCGCAGCCCCATGCGCTTCGGCGCGATGGCGACCCAGGTACGGTCCGACCTCCAGGTCCTGCTGCGCGAATGCGCCACGGTCGCCGTGCTCGCTCACTCCCAGGGGACAGCCGTGTCCTGGTTCGCGCTGAAGCATGAGCTGACCGATCGTCCGGCTGCCCCCAAAGATGGGCCTAAGCCGGCGCCCATCGGTCTGTTCGTCACCTACGGCCAGGCCGTGCGGAAGCTCACCTTCGTCTTGACCATGGCGCGCGGATCCCAGACGGGAGTGCAGACGCTGTCCGCCGTGGCCAGCGCGGCCTTCCTCGGGATCGCGGTGCTCGCGCTGGTGGCCAGTGCCCCATGGCCGCTCATCGTCGTCCCCGTTCTCCTCGCCGTCATCGCCGAATTCGCCCTGCTCAACTCCGCCCGACGCATATGGACCGAATCCGGGAAGGACATCGAATCGGATTGGGAGAAGGTGATTGCGGTAGAGCCTGGACTGGAGTGGCTGGACCTGTGGGCCTCGGCGGACCCGGCGCCGGTGGGGCCGTTGGACGTCGCGGGCAAGCAGATCCGCTCGTACAAGATCCGAAACCTCGCGTCCATCATCTGGGACCACGTCGTCTACTGGCGGAACCCCACCGAGTTCCTCGCGATCGTGGCGTCACGCCTTTTCGCGCTCGGCGGCCCAAAGGCGTACGCGGCACCACTTTCTGACCCGCGACTGCAGGTCGCCGCCATGCGACGGCACGCCCGCGTGCTCCTGTTGCTGACGATGCGAGTGTTCGTGGGCGGCGCAGTCGTCGCCGGATTGGTCTACGCCTGGCTGACCCCCGGCCTCGGAAGCGGCTTGATCGAGTTCGTCAGCGCTCTCAACCTCCCCCTGGTCGACGCGTTCTTTGACGGGCCTCCCGACTGGGTGGTCATCCTGGCCGGCTTCATCGGCGTGGCGATCCTGGGTGTCCTCGCCTGGCTGCCCGTCAGCCTGGGGTGGAACGCGCTCATGGGGGCCGACGAGACCACATATTTCCGGGGCATTCGACAGCCGCTGTGGACGCTGCCGTGGTATGCGCTCGGGGGGCTGGTCGTCCTCATCGCGGGCGCCGCGTTTGCCGTGTTGTGGCTCGCCCACGGTCCGACCCTCGCCACGGCCTACCTGCTTGGCAGCGGCTTCCTCGCCTTGCTCGCCCTCGCCGTCCTCTCGAGCGGGGGCTCCACCTTCGCCGGCACCGAAGACTCCCAGAGCCCGCTTGCCGCAACCAGGAAGATCACCGGCCAAACCTCATCCGGCCTCGTGGTCGCCGTCGGGGGTGCGCTCATCCTGGTGCTGGTGCCAATCGGGGCTGCGATTCTGTTCCCGGCCGCGATCGGATGGATCGTTGCGGCCGAGGTGGTGGTCCTTTCCGCAGTGCTCGCCGCCGAAGGCGTCCGCGAGTATCGGCTCTTCCGGGTCGCGTTCAACTCCCGGAACGCGGAGCTCCCCGAATCCGAACCGAAGCCTTAGGAGTGCCGGCCCGCGCGGCCGGCACCCCTCTTTTGCTCAGACCGGAACGCCCGCGTAGGCCTCGCGCAGCTTCTCGATATCGATCTTGGTCATCTCCAGCATGGCCTTCATCGCTCGAGCGGCGCCCTCGCGATCGGGCCCGTCGAGCATCTCCGGGAGCTGCCGCGGGATGACCTGCCACGACACGCCGAAGCGGTCCTTCAGCCAGCCGCAGACGCTGTGCTCCCCTCCCCCTTGGATCAGCGCAACCCAGTACCGATCGACCTCGGCCTGGTCCGCGCAATCGATGCTGAACGAGACCGCCTCGTTGAACTGGAACTCCGGGCCACCGTTCAGGCCGATGAACGGCTGACCGGCGAGCGTGAAATCGACGGTCAGGACATCCCCGGCTGAGCCACTGGGATTGTCTGCCGCCGAGCGATGGATCTTGTCGATGCGGCTGTCGGGAAAGATCGACAGGTAGAACTGCGCAGCTTCCTCAGCCGTCCCGTTGAACCACAGGCATGGCGTGATCTTCGACACCGTGCATCCTCCGTGTTCTGCATCGGGCGGGCACGAGCAGCCTATCAGCGATCACAGCGCCTTGCGCTGCTAGGCTCCGACCGATGAGGGCGGTTGTCCACGACCGATACGGGCCACCGGAGGTCCTCCGAATCGAGGAGGTCGAGCGGCCGGTGCCCAAGGACGATGAAGTCCTGGTCAAGATCCACGCCACGACCATCACCCGAACCGATACCGGCCTTCGCAGCGCCGACCTCTTCATCAGCCGCTTCTTCACCGGTCTCCTCAGACCGAGGAACAAGATCCTCGGCTTGGAGCTCGCCGGAGAGGTCGAGGCGGTCGGCAAGGCCGTCACCGAGTTCGAGGTCGGCGACCATGTCTTCGGCGGCAAGGGATTCGGCGCGCACGCTGAGTTCATCTGCATGCGGGAGAGCGACCCCCTCGCACACAAGCCGGTCAGCATGACCTTCGACGAGGCCGCGGCGGTCTTCGACGGAGCGAGCCTCGCCCTGGCCTGCCTCCGAAAGGCCGATCTTCGAGCGGGGCGCAGCATCGTTATCTACGGAGCCTCGGGATCCATCGGGACCGCGGCGGTGCAGCTGGCCAAGCACTTCGGCGCCCACGTCACCGCCGTGTGCACCACCAAGAATGTCGAGCTCATGAGATCGCTGGGAGCCGACGAGGTCGTCGACTACACCCGCGAAGACTTCACCAAGAACGGCATCACC
>Ga0209899_1000070_pt1 | contig 18093 bp, 17 predicted proteins | sample GWRWS1_0_10_FD_187228 | JGI IMG/M metagenome (GOLD analysis project Ga0209899, IMG submission 187228) | Riverbed sediment microbial communities from areas with vegetation nearby in Columbia River, Washington, USA - GW-RW S1_0_10 (SPAdes)... | ecosystem: Environmental > Aquatic > Freshwater >...
GGCTGCAGCAGTTTCGTAAACTCCAGCGGGAAGATGAACTTCGTGCTGGCACCTGCGCCCAGGACCTTGAGCGCTTCAAGGTACTGTAGAGTGAGCGTCTTGCTGTCAATGTTCTTCGCGACCGCGAAGATCTTATCGAGGGCGAGCGAAAAGCCTTCGGCCCGTAGGATCGCAGCCTGACGGTCGCCTTCCGCCTTGAGGATCGCCGCTGACTTCTCGCCTTCGGCCACGGTCACTGCGGCCTCCCGCGTGCCGAGCGCCTCCGTCACTACCGCACGGCGGGTGCGCTCCGCCGACATCTGCCGCGTCATCGCCTCCTGCACTTCGCGCGGCGGCAGGATCTCACGGATCTCAACCGTCGTCACCTTCACACCCCACCGCTCGGTGACCTCATCGAGTTTGGCCCGCAGGACCTGGTTGATCTGCTCGCGCTTGGCCAGCATGTCGTCGAGCGAGATATCGCCAACCACGGCGCGGAGCGTGGTCGTGGCGATGCCCCTTGCAGCGCCCGCGAAATCGGCGACCTGGATCACCGAGAGCTCCGGTTCGAGCACCTTGAAGTAGATGAGGAAGTCGATGTTGATCGGGGCGTTGTCTTTCGTGATGCATGTCTGCGAGGGGATCTCGAGGAAGAATTCCCGCAGGTCGACCCACACCGCCTTGTCCACGACCGGGATGAGGAATACGAGCCCTGGACCGCGATGCCCGCTCGACCGGCCCAGGCGGAAGACGATCAGTCGCTGATACTCCCGCACTACCTTGATCGCCGACGTCAAGATGAAGATACCGATGATGACGAGCGCGATCACGAACGTCAACGAAGTTAGAACCGATGGCATACGACACCCCCCGACCCCTTGGCGCGATACTGTTTCGGGTCGGTACAGGTGAATCCTTGTGTAAGGCTAGCCGGCGGCGTGCTGCAGGGCGCTCAAATCGATGCGGCGCTGGACGAAGTTCGTGTACACTTCGCCGCGCCTGAAGAAGGCGTTGTCGAGCACCATCAGATGGAAGGGAATCGTCGTAGGCACGCCCGCAATCTCGAACTCTTGCAGCGCCCGCCGCATGCGCGCAATAGCTTCTGCTCTATTCGTTCCCCACGCGATCAACTTTGCCACGAGGGAGTCATAGTGCGGCGGGATTGTGTATCCTGCGTACGCATGCGTATCCACGCGGATCCCGGGACCGCCCGGGGGGATGAACTGCGCTAACCGGCCGGGGGCCGGGCGAAAGTCATAGCGGGGATCTTCCGCATTGATGCGGCACTCGATGGCATGCCCGCGGGTTTCAACGTCGCCCTGGTTGACGTTCAGCCGCTCGCCCGCAGCCGCGTGGAGCTGCGCCTTTACGATGTCGATTCCGGTGACCATCTCGGTGATCGGATGCTCGACCTGAATCCGCGTGTTCATCTCCATGAAGTAGTAGTGGCCGTCACGGTCGACAAGGAATTCCACCGTCCCCGCGCCGGTGTAATTGATAGCGTGCGCGGCCTTCGCCGCCGCTTTGCCGAGCACCCGGATGAACCGGTCGCGTAGCCCCGGCGGCGGAGTCTCTTCGAGGAGCTTTTGATGCCGGCGCTGGATCGAGCAATCGCGCGCGCCGAGGTATATCGTGTTTCCGTGCTTGTCCGCGAGTATCTGGACCTCGATGTGCCGCGGTTCCTCGACGTATTTCTCGATGTAGATCTCGTTGTTGCCGAATGCGGCCTCTGCCTCGGACTGCGCCGTCTGAATCGCACGACGCAGGTCTTCCCGTGTGTGCACCAGCCGCATGCCCCGTCCGCCGCCGCCGGCGGATGCTTTGACGATCAGCGGGAACCCGATGTGCTTGGAGATGTCGAGGGCTTCGTTCTCGCTGCGCACCGGTCCATCACTGCCGGGAATGACCGGGACTCCCGCTCCGCGCATTCGCTCGCGGGCCTGCGACTTGTTTCCCATGGCCGCGATGGCTTCCGGAGACGGGCCCACGAACGTGATCTTCACGTCCTGGCAGATTTCTGAGAAGTGCGGGTTTTCCGAGAGGAAACCGTACCCGGGATGGATCGCATCCACCCCCAGCAATTCGGCGGTGCTCATGATGTTGGGGATGTTCAGGTACGAGTCGGCCGGGGGAGCGGGGCCGATACAGAACGCTTCGTCCGCCATGCGCACATGCATCGATTGGCGGTCCGCCTCCGAAAAGACGGCGGCCGTCCGGATCCCGAGCTCGCGGCAGGCCCGGATGACGCGGACGGCAATTTCCCCGCGATTCGCGATGAGAACTTTACGAAACATGTTGGGAACTAGGACGCTGCGGTATCAACGAGGAACAGCGGTTGACCGAACTCGACGGGCGCGCCATTCTCGACGAGGATCCTGACGACACGGCCCCGCACTTCACTCTGGATCTCGTTGAACAGTTTCATCGCCTCGATGATGCATACCGTCTGGCCGGGCTCGATGGCATCACCTTCCGCCACAAAAGGAGGCGCGTCGGGGTTGGTGGCGCGGTAGAATGTGCCGACCATCGGCGCCGTGATCGGCACGAGTTGGTCGGCGGGCGCCGCGGCTAGGCCGGGCGCCGCGGCTGCGCCGCGAGCGGGCTGTGGAGGTGCTGCGGGGATCGTCACCTGCATCGTCTCCGCAGGTCCATGCCCGCCGGGATTGGACGTCGCTGTCGCGCGAACGGCTCCAGCCACCTTCTTCACCGAGACTTTGAGCGTGGGCGACTCCACTTCCAGCTCGGCGATATCCTCCGACTCGCTCGCGATCTTAATGACAGCACGGATTTGGTCGAGATCAAATTTTTGATTATTCATGCGACGATTTGTCCGAGGCTGCGGTATTTCGCGTAACGCCGCTCCAGCATTGCCTGGACCGGCATCTGTCCCATGCCTGGAAGATGACGCTGTAGCGCGGAACGCACCGAGGTGATGGCCGCCTCGGGGTCGCGATGCGCGCCCCCAAATGGTTCCGGCAGGACCTCGTCGACAATCTTGAGGGCCTGGAGGTCTTTTGCCGTAAGTCGCAGTGCGGCGGCGGCCTCGGCCGCCTTGGTCGCATCGTGCCACAGGATCGCGGCGCATCCCTCAGGTGATATCACAGTGTAAATCGCGTACTGCAGCATGAGAGTGAGGTCACCCACGGCGATCGCCAGCGCTCCGCCGCTTCCACCCTCGCCGGTGATCACGACTATCACCGACGTGCGGAGGCGGCTCATCTCCTCGATGTTGCGGGCAATCGCCTCCGCCTGTCCCCGCTCTTCGGCCTCATCGCCGGGAAACGCCCCAGGCGTGTCCACAAAGGCGATCACCGGGTAGTGAAACTTCTCGGCCAGCCGCATGACGCGCAGGGCCTTTCGGTAACCTTCAGGATAGGGCATGCCAAAGTTCCGGGCGATATTTTCCTTGGTGTCCTTTCCTTTGTTATGGCCCACGACGACCACCGGCCGGCCCTCGAAGCGCGCCAGCGCTGCCAGCATCGCGGGGTCGTCCCGGAAGAGCCGGTCGCCGTGGAGTTCGACGACATCCGTAAACAGTGACGCGACGAAGTCGACCAAGCGTGGCCGCTGGGAATGGCGGGCCAACTGGACGATGTGCCACGGGGAAGGGTTCGTATAGATCTTCTTGCGGACATCCTCAGCGCGGGTCTCGAGCGTTGCGATCTCCCCTCCGAGGTCGATCGCCTGTTCCCGCGCCAGGCGCCTGAGCCGCTCGATCTCCCCTTCGAGGTCTTGCAACTGCCGGTCGAGGTCTGTGGATGGACCCGGTAAGGTGGCCGCCATTACTTAACCCGGCACCAAGCAAAATTCCCCCGGCCTCGTTGCAACTCGGCTCCAGACCCAATCAACGTACATAATCCCCCGGCCTCGCCTCAGGCTCGGCCTCCTCAACAACGCCGCCGGCCTGCTGCGCAGGCAACACTGGTGGGCGCCGCCTTCATCACTCATCCGCGGCGGAGCTGCCGGACCGGGACTGCGCTGGCTCGGGGGTCGCAGGCTCCGCGGCGACCGGGACGGGCTCAACTCTTGGCGCTCCGAAGAAGCTCAGCAGGCGGGCGACGGTCGAGCGCATGTCGGACCGCGTCACGACCAGATCGATGAGACCTTTGTTCAGACAGAACTCTGCGGTTTGGAAGTCATCGGGGAGCTTGTGGCGGATCGTCTGCTCGATCACCCGGCGCCCTGCGAAACCGATGAGCGCCCCGGGCTCTGCGAGGATGACGTCGCCGAGGAAGGCAAAGCTCGCCGTGACGCCTCCGGTTGTCGGATCGCACATCACCGAGATGTACGGGAATCCGGCGTCATGCAGCCGCCCGACGGCCGCGCTGGTCTTCGCTAGTTGCATCAGGGAGAGCGCCCCCTCCTGCATCCGTGCGCCGCCCGACGCAGAGAACATGACGAGCGGCAGCTGACGGTCGCGGGCTTGTTCCGAGGCCCGCGCCACTTTCTCACCGACAGCCGATCCCATCGACCCTCCCATGAAATGGAAATCCAGCACGCCGATGACGGTGCGATACCCGTCGATCGTTCCCTCGCCGGTGATCACCGCTTCCGCCCCGCCGGTTTTCTCCTTGGCCTCTTGCAGTTTCTGTGGATACCCCTCGAACTTCAGCGGGTCCGTCGAAGTCAGCTCCGCGTCGATTTCCTCGAAGCTGTCTTGATCAAGAGTGATCTCCAGACGCTCGAGCGCCGTCAAACGATGGTGGAAGCCACACTTGGGGCAGACCTTGAGATTTCGCTCGAGCTCTTTCCGGTAGATGAGGTTGTTGCAGCGTGGGCATTTCGCCCACAATCCGGCGGGCATGTCGCGCCGCTGCAGGGAACTGTATTTGGGGCGCCGGAGCCAGTTCAACATGGCGTGCGCACCCCTCCAGAGTGGGGAAGATAATATTGCGTTTTTTCGATTATAGCGTATGCCATCTTCCCTGTGATCCCCATGTTCCCTGTGTTCCCACAGTTCTATAATTGAAGTCACGCGTATTCAAAGGACGGTGAACGTGAATGAACCAACGCTCCACGCCAGGCGCATTGCTCCTCCTGATCATCGCGGTTGCGGTGATCGGCGGAGTGCTGGGGACGTCGATCCTCCCACGGTACTTCTCGACGCCAGCACCGGCGCAGACGCCACCGCCTGCTGCCTCCCCAGCGCCTCCCGCGACAAGCACGCCGCCGCTAACCGTGCCCAGGGTCGTCGAGCGCGAGGAGTCGGTCGTAATCAGCGCCTCCGAGCGCGTCCGTCCCTCGGTCGTCAATATCGACACCGAGGCCCAGGTGCAGACATTCTTCGGCGTGTTCCCGCAGAAAGGCGCCGGGTCCGGTGTCATTGTGAGACAGGACGGCTATATCCTGACCAACAACCACGTCGTGGAAAGCGCGCAGCAGATCAAGGTGACCCTGCTGTCGGGCAAGACGCTACCGGCCAAAATCGTCGGTACTGATCGGTTTTCGGATCTGGCCGTGCTGAAGGTGGACTCGCCCGAGCCGCTGCCGGCAGCGGCATTGGGTAGCTCGAGCGCGCTGCGCGTCGGTCAGATGGCCATCGCCATCGGGAATCCCTTTGGACTCGGGCACACCGTCACGGTGGGAGTCATCAGCGCGTTAAATCGCAACATCCAAGTGCCGAACCTCGTCATCGAGAACCTCGTGCAAACCGACGCCGCGATCAATCCAGGCAACAGCGGCGGCGCGCTCACCGACAGTAAAGGCGAGGTGGTCGGCATCAACACGGCGATCGTGCAGCAGGCGCAGGGGATCGGGTTCGCGATCCCGATCGATACGGCCCGGGCCATCATGGACCAGTTGATCAGGCAGGGCCGGGTGGTGCGGCCCTACGTCGGCATCGTCTGGGGCGGAGACGTAGATGCAAACATCGCCAGGCAGTACAACCTCCCGGTAGATCACGGCGTCATCGTTCGTGACGTGGATTCCGGCGGTCCGGCCGCAGCGGCGGGCATCAGGCCGGAAGACATCATTGTCTCGATCGACGGTGCGGCCGTCGCGAACTGGAACGACTTCATCCGCGCGCTGTTCAACAAACGGCCTGGAGATACGGTGCGTTTAGAGGCCGTGCGAGGTGGCTCTCGTCGGCCTTTTATCGTGAAACTGGCCGAGCGGCGCCAATAACTTCGGTCGTGGGTCGTAGGTCATAGGTCGTAGGCAAAACCCCGGGTCTGCAGTGGTCTTTGCTACGACCTACGACCAACGACCTATGACCGCATTTTCCTCCGTATAATACACGCATGACCGAATACGCTTTCGCGCGTGCGAAGCGCGAAGCGCTCGAGGCCGTTCGTCGCGCGCTCGGCGAGCCCGTCGATCTGCCGGTCGTCTTGCCCCCGGCTGAAGTCAACGCCGACCTCGCCATTCCGTGCTTTCCGCTTGCAGCGCAGCGCCGGAAATCGCCCCCGGAGATCGCGGGGGATCTCGCGCGGGCCATTCAGCCTGGCCCAACGTTCGCCGCGGCGGAGGCGACGGGAGGTTACCTCAACCTCACCTTGGCGCGTCCTGCATTTGCGTCATCGGTGATGAGTGAGCTCATCCGGCTCGGCGATCGGTACGGCAGCAACGCGGAGGGCGTCGGCCGCACGGTTGTGATCGACCTTTCCGCACCCAACGTGGCCAAGCCGATGTCTGTTGGACACCTGCGCTCTACGATCATCGGTGCTGCCCTCTATAAGCTCCACGGGTTTTCAGGCTATCGGCCGGTTGGCGACAACCACCTCGGAGACTGGGGCACTCAGTTTGGGGCGCTGCTCCATGCCTACTCCATGTGGCTGGACGGGGATGCGTACGAGCAGGATCCGATCGCGGAACTGCTTCGGCTGTACGTCAAGTTCGAAGAGGAAGCGGGAAAGGATCCATCCTTACGTGACCGTGCGCGAGAGTGGTCGCTCCGCCTGGAACGGGGAGATCCAGAAGCCCGCCGCCTCTGGGAGGAATTTGTCCGCCATAGCATGGCCGAGTTTCAGCGGACGTATGATCTCCTCGAGGTCAGTTTCGACCACACGCTGGGCGAAAGCTTCTACGAGGACAAAACCCGCGAGGTGATCGAGCAGGCCGTCGCACGTGGCATCGCCGTCGAGGACGAGGGCGCGTTGATCATCCGCTTAGATAATGCCGGCATCACCACGCCCGTGCTGCTCCGGCGCCGGGATGGCGCGACACTCTACCATACGCGTGACCTGGCCACGGCGATATACCGTATTCGCACGTTTCGTCCTGCCAGGATTCTCTATGTTGTTGGATCTGACCAGCGGCTCCACTTCCGGCAACTCTTTGCCGCGCTGCGCGAACTCGGATTCGGGGATGTTGAGTACGTGCACGTGGACTTCGGCCTTGTCCGGTTGCCGGAAGGCCGCATGAGCACGCGGCGCGGGCGTGTTGTGTTCCTCCAAGACGTATTAGAGGAAGCGATCGAGCGAGCGCGCGCCCTCGTCGACGAGAAGAATCCTGAGCTCCCCGACTCAGAGCGCGAGTCGGTGGCGCGGATCGTGGGCGTTGGCGCGATCAAGTACGCCGACCTGTCGCAGAGCCGCATAAAGAACATTGTGTTTGACTGGAACCGGATGTTGTCCCTCGAGGGGGACAGCGCGCCCTATCTGCAATACACTTACGTTCGGGCGCGAGGCATCATTCGCAAGGCTGGTGACGCACCGCCCGCCGAGCCCTTCGACGCCCGCGCGGCAGCGAGCGCCCAGGAGTGGGCATTGATCAAGCATCTCTCGCGGTTTCCCGAGGCCGTGCACGACGCGACGCACACGTACTTCCCGCATGTCGTTGCCAACTATCTCTTCCAGCTCGCTCAGCTCTTCCACACGTTCTACCACGAGATTCCGGTGCTGCAGGCGGAAGACGAGGACCTCCGGCGGAGCCGCCAGCACCTCGTGGGGGGCGCCGCCACCGTCATGCGGACCGGTCTCGACCTGCTGGGGATTCGCGTCCCCGAGCGCATGTAGTGGCGACCACGAGTATCGCCCACGGAGTGGGCCAACGACGCACAGAGGCCGAGCTAGGTCGAGGCCGGGGGAATTTCGCACGGTGCCGGGTTCAGTGGCGGGATGCCGAAGGCAGGGAGCACGAATCTGAGGTATAATGCGTACTGTAGTTTTGAACGCACCGCACCCCGAGCCTTCGTGGTGCCGCAGCCACCGTCTGACAATCCCAATATCTCGATGAATAGGGGTCTCGAATGAATCGTTTTGTACACACCTGGGTGCTCCTCATGGTGATCGCACTCGTTGCGGCGCCGGCGTGGGGAGCCATCTTTTCGGATATTCAGGGTCTTCCCGCGCAGCGGGCGATCGAACGGATCGCGGCCAAGGGCATCATCCGTGTGAGCGGCGAGAGGTTCAATCCTGGAGCAAACGTCATGCGCGCGGACTTTGCCGTGTTTCTCGCGCGCGCGCTCGGTATTTCGGGACAGGGCCTTCCGGCTCCAGAGGTCAAGGACTGGGCGGAGGTGCCGCGCGAGGCGCAGTCCGCGGTCACAGCGATGGCAAGTATGGGCAGCGCGACGCCGCAGAAAGTTGAAGCTCGGAAAAGCGCCCTCGTGTTTACGCTGCAGACGGACAAGCCCACCTACGGACCGAGCGACATGGTCGAACTCACGTTTACGATCGCCAACACCGGCTCGAGCGACGCGAAGTTTGAGTTTGCGAACTCTCAATTGTACGATTTCATTATCAAAGACACCCAGGGCACCGAAGTGGCCCGCTGGTCGCTCGGACGGGCCTTCCTGCCGCTCACCGAGCCGCTCACACTGGCTGCCGGTGCGAAGTTCGAGTACAAGACCCGCTGGCGGCAGCTCGATCAAAACGACGAACCCGTCCCACCGGGACGGTACGAGATCACCGCGATCCAGACAACGAAGAGCAACCCCACTGTGTTGTCGCTCGCGTTCCACCGCGGGGTGCTCGTGGTCTTCCCGGACAATACGTTCCGCCCGAAGGCGGAGATCACGCGCGCAGAGCTGGCCGCCGCCATCGTGAAGGCGGCCGGCCTGAGTGAGACGCCGGGGACCCCTAATGTGACGGATGCCGCGGAGATTCCCGTGTCCCTGCGAGGAGCGGTTGCAACGGCGATCGAGAAGCGCATCGTCCTCGTGGGTGCGGACCGGGCGTTCCGCCCGACCCGGACGGCCACGCGCGCCGATGTCGCGCTGGCCCTCGACGCCTTGATGGAAACGCAGAAGCGCTACGACTTCTCCAAAGGCACGCTGAAAGACTTGCGCGTTGGCAGCCCCACCATTATCCAGATCGAGGACGAGCAGAAGGCCTTGCGCACGTTCCGCGTCGCGCGAGCGCACGCGGTCTACCGCAACAATGTCGCCGTGGAGCTCAAAGACATCAAGGTTGGGGACCAGCTGCAGTTCCTGAAGGCCGGGGACGTGGGCGACGTGGCCTATATTGAAGCGACAGCACGGTGACGATCGATGAAATTCTTTCTTGATACGGCCAACCTCGAAGAGATTCGCAACGGCTCACGTTGGGGCCTCGTTGATGGGATCACGACCAATCCCTCGCTCGCCGGCAAAGAGGGCATGGATTACCGCGATCTCATCCGGGAGATCGCGAAGATCGTCTCGGGACCGATCTCGGTGGAGACGACCAGCAACGATCCCAAAGAGATGGTTACGCAGGCCCGCGATTATGTCACCTGGAGCCAGAACGTCGTGGTCAAGGTGCCCGCAACGGCCGAAGGGATCACCGCGGCGATGGAGTTGCGGGATCTCGGCATCCGCGTGAACGTCACCCTCACCTTCTCCGTGAACCAGGCGATCCTGGCGGCGAAGGCCGGTGCGTTGTTCGTGAGCCCGTTCGTGGGCCGCCTGGACGACGCCGGCCACGACGGCATGGATGTCGTCAGGCAGACGGTCCAGGTGTACCGGAATTATGGCTTCAAAACGCAGGTGCTGGCGAGCAGCCTCCGTCACCCGCTGCACGTCACTGCCGCGGCGCTGGCCGGAGCGGACATCGCCACCCTGCCATTTAAAGTCATGGAGCAGCTGTTCAAACACCCGCTGACCGAGTCCGGTCAGGCCAAGTTCCTGGCCGACTGGCGCAAACTCCAGACGGAACTCGAGAAGAAAAAGGCCAGAGTGTGAGTTAAGTACCACATCGTAACTCCTAGTGCGTGCATTCCATAATCCATAGTTGGTGGAGGTGGATCGGCATTGGCCGCCATCGCTGAACTCGAACAGAAGACCATGGACGAGCTCCAGAATCTGGCGAAAGAGCTCAACATCGCCAACTTCCGACGCTATCGGAAGCAGGAGCTCATCATGCGCATTCTTCAGATGCAGACCGAGCAGTCCGGGTTGATGTTCCGCTCGGGGATCCTCGAGATCATGGCCGAAGGGTACGGCTTCCTTCGCCACGAGGGGTACCTGCCGGGATCCGAGGACATCTACGTTTCGCCATCCCAGATCAAACGGTTCGGTCTGCGGGTCGGAGATGAAGTGCTCGGACAGGTCCGTCCGCCCAAAGATAACGAGAAGTACTACGCGCTGCTTCGGGTCGAAGCGGTCAACGGACTTGACCCCGAACAGGCCCGCAACCGCCCCGACTTCGAGCGGTTGACCCCGGTGTTCCCCCACGAAAGGGTCAAGCTGGAGAGCGATGCGGACCTCACGACCCGGATGGTGGACCTGTTCGCCCCGATCGGCAAGGGGCAGCGCGCCATGATCGTATCTCCGCCGAAGGCCGGTAAGACGACGCTCCTGAAGAAAATCGGCACCGCGGTGGTCACAAATTACCCGGAGATATACCTGATCGTTTTGCTGCTGGACGAGCGGCCGGAAGAGGTCACGGACATGCGGCGGTCAGTCGAGGCCGAAGTCGTGGCTTCGACCTTTGATCGACCCCCAGAGGAGCACATACAGGTGGCCGACCTCGTCCTGGAGCGGTCCAAGCGCCTGGTCGAGGGTGGTCGCGACGTGGTTGTCCTGCTGGACAGCCTCACCCGATTCTCCCGCGCCAACAACCTTGTGATCCCCCCCTCCGGCCGCACGCTGTCAGGCGGTCTCGATCCAGCGGCCCTGCACCGTCCGAAGCGGTTCTTCGGGGCGGCGCGTAAGATAGAGGAAGGCGGCAGCCTGACCATCGTCGCTACGGCGCTGATTGACACAGGCAGCCGGATGGACGACCACATTTACGAGGAGTTCAAGGGCACCGGCAACATGGAGCTGCACCTGAACCGGAAGCTGCAGGAACGCCGGACCTTCCCGGCCATCGACATCAAGATGAGTGGAACGAGGCGCGAAGAGCTCCTGCTTACCGAGGATGAGCTGCGCAAGGTGTGGGTCCTGCGGAAGAGCCTGGAGCAACTGGACACCGTGGCGATGACCGAACTTATCCTGGACCGGCTCCGCAAGACCTCCAGCAACCAGCAGTTTCTCAAGTCTATCGTCAAAAGCGCCGAAGAAGATCTCCAGTAATCTCCTCCCAGCCTAGGTATCTCCCAGCCCTGCCTCGGGCATAAGGTGGAAAGGCTCCTTTTGGCCCGGAGGCCTTTAACTTTGCAAAGGTTAGGTGGTATTTCGGTGCCCAAACCGGGCAGGAGTCTAATATACTGGGGCGAATAGGGGAAGGCCGCGGGCATAGGTTTTAGTCAGGGTTCAATTCTCTTCGAACTTCGGCGAGGCGAGAGAGGATGGGCTCCAAGGCTAAGTTATATAGCATCAGCACGCTGCTCGGCGGCCTGATGCTTTGGACATCAAGTGCACCCCAGTCGGCCGTTTCCTCTTCGCCGGTTCCCTTCCTTCAAGCAGTTCGCAATGAGGTTTCCATTGCCCGAACCTTTGCCCCACTGTTTCAGCTCCCGGCCCATGTCGAGGTAGCCAACGCGGCTCCGGCGCCAAGCCCCACCCCATCCACCCCGCCGATCGTCATCGTGAAAGAAGGTCAGTCGTTATGGGACATCGCTACCGCTCGGGGGGTCTCGGTTGAGGCGGTTGCCGAGGCCAATGCACTTTCTAATGCTGAGCTAATCAGGCCGGGCCAGCGCCTTGTCATTCCTCCCTCGGGCGCCGCTGCAAGAATGCAGCAGCCCATCGTCAGGACGGCGGAGAGACCCCAGACTCGGAAAGCCCGCGCACCCGCGCGACGCCCGCAGCCTGCTTCAGGCTGGATTGTCGTCAAGCAGGGTCAGACTCTTTCCGAGATCGCCGACCAGCGTGGGACATCGGTTCGCGCCCTGGTTAGCGCAAACGGTCTGCGCAGTGCCCATTCGATTCGGATCGGTCAGCGAATATTGGTTCCGGGACGGGGATCGGAGGCCGCTTCCGGATCTGGGCGGGCGGCCATGGTCTCACCGGTGCCGGCGACCATGGCGGTGCGCCTTACAGGGTTCCTCTGGCCGGCCCGCGGCGTGCTCACCTCAAGGTTCGGCTGGCGGTCCCGCCGACACCATAATGGGATTGACATCGCCGCCCCCTATGGAACTCCGATCCTTGCGGCAAAGGCGGGCCTTGTGATTTTTTCAGGCTGGTACTACGGCTATGGCCGAACGGTCATCGTCGATCACGGCGATGTGACGACTCTCTATGGCCATGCCTCGAAACTGCTGGTCAGTAACGGTCAGACCGTGGAAGCCGGCGAATCTATCGCCCGAGTGGGCAGCACAGGCGTGTCAACCGGCCCACACCTGCATTTTGAGATCCGCGTCAACGGAAGAGCCGTCAACCCACTGAAGTACCTCTAAACCGCGGGAACGGGGGAACGCGGGAATACTCACTACCCTATCTGCGTTACTCTCATCGTTGTGTTATAATGCGCGGGTCTATAAGACTGAGGGGTCAGCAATGAAGAAAGGTATCCATCCCGAATACAAGCAGACCACCGTGACGTGCGCGTGTGGTGAAACCTTTGTAACCGGCTCGACGAGAGAGAACATTCGCGTCGATATCTGCTCCAAGTGCCATCCGTTCTACACAGGGCAGCGGAAGTACATCGATGCCGAAGGGCGTGTCCAGCGGTTTGCCAAGAAATACGGCCTTAAGGTCTAGCAAGGAAGAAGGAAGAAGGAAGAGGGAAGAGGGGCACCTAGCCCCTCTTCCCTCTCGCTTTTTCTCTGTTCCTTTTTCCTTCTTCCTTCTTCCCTCTTCTCTCTTCCTTGCCGCAGAGCGCCTATTGATCGGCGGTCAGGCGGTCATTGAGGGCGTCATGATGCGTTCGCCCCGATGGACATCGACGGCAGTTCGGCGTCCCACCGGAGAAGTCGTTGATGCGACAGAGCGGGTCGACTCGCTGTTGTTGCGCCATCGCTGGCTGAGGCTGCCGGTGGTGCGTGGCGCCATCACCCTGTACGAGGCACTGGTCATCGGCGTCCGCGCGCTGCTGTTCTCTGCTCGCGAGGCGCTGGGGGAAGGCGAGCCTCAGTCGCCTGCCACGGTAAGCCTGAGTGTTGCCCTTGGAATGGGACTGGCGATCGGGCTGTTTTTCGTTCTGCCGGCAGTCCTGATCAGATTCTTTGACCGCTATTTCAACACGGTCTATACGTTGAACATTGGCGAGGGCGCGATTCGCATTGCGGTACTCATTGGCTATATCGCGACCATCGGGCGGCTCAAAGACATCCGAAGGGTCTTCGCGTACCATGGCGCAGAGCACAAAGCCGTCAATGCGTACGAAGGCGGCGCCCCGCTCAGAGTGAATGAAGTCCGGCGGTTCAGCCGCTTTCATCCCCGTTGCGGCACGAGCTTCTTGCTCATTGTCATGATCGTGGCCATCGTCGTCTTTTCGTTCCTGGGCCGGCCGGGACTGTTGGTGCGTATCGCTGAACGGATTGTGCTAATTCCCGTTGTGGCCGGGATCAGTTACGAGATCATCCGTGCCGGGGCCCGGTACCGCTGGCTCCGCCCCCTGGTAGTGCCAGGCATGTGGCTTCAGAGACTCACGACGCGTGAACCGGAGGACCAGCAGCTGGACGTGGCGCTGCACGCACTTCAGGAGGTCCTCGAACGCGAACAGCCTTCTACTATAATGAGTGTACGATGATCGATCGCAGCGTGATGCTCGACAAGTTAGGGGCACTCGAGAACCGCTATGAGGAACTGATGCGGGCGCTCGCCGACCCTGGTATCTTCGCGCAGCCGGATCGGTATCAACAGGTCGCGAAGGAGCGCGCCAACCTCGAGGAAACGGTCAGCGCCTATCGTGAGTACCTTAAGGTCACGCGCGAACTTGAAGATGCAGACTCGCTGGCCCAGCATGAGCAGGATTCCGAGCTGCGGGAGCTGGCCCGGGCCGAGCAAGCCACTCTGCGCCGCCGCCGGGAAGAACTGGAGGCGAGGCTGAGAGGCCTGCTTATTCCGAAAGATCCGTTCGCCAACCGCAACATCATTATGGAGATCCGCGCCGGAACGGGTGGCGATGAAGCGGGACTCTTTGCCGGCGACCTGTTCAGGATGTACTCGCGGTTTGCGGAACGCAACCGCTGGAAGGTTGAGGTTCTCGAGAGCAGCCCGACTGAGCTCGGCGGCTTCAAGGAAATCATCTTCGCCATTCATGGGAAGGGCGCGTACAGCCGCTTGAAGTACGAGAGTGGCGTGCACCGCGTTCAGCGCGTGCCGACCACGGAAGCGGGCGGTCGCATTCACACGTCCACGGCCACCGTGGCGGTGCTGCCTGAAGCTGAAGAGGTCGACATTCAGATCCGGCCCGACGAAATCGAGCTCGAGACGTATCGCGCGGGCGGCGCTGGAGGACAGAACGTCAACAAGGTCGAGACCGCGGTGCGCATTCGCCACCTTCCGACTGGGCTGGTTGTGGAGTGCCAGGATGAACGGTCCCAGCACCAGAACCGCGAGAAAGCGATGCGCATCCTCCGCGCCAGGTTGTTCGAGCAGGAAGTGCATCGGCAGCAGCAGGAGATCGCGCAGCAGCGCCGCCAGCAGGTTGGCAGCGGCGATCGCAGCGAGAAGATCCGTACGTACAACTTTCCGCAAAACCGGATGACCGATCATAGAATCGGCCTCTCCCTTCACCGCCTCGAGACAATTCTCGATGGCGATCTCGACGAAGTGACGGCCGCGCTGGCCGATGCGGAGGCGAAGGCGCTCGCCTCAGCTGCGACGTAACGCGTGACGCGCACCGCGGTTCGCATGCCTACGATTCGTGAGGTCTACCTTCTCGGTGTTGAGCATCTGCGTGCTTCCGGATCAGTCGAGCCTGCGATTGAAGCCGAAGTTCTGCTACGGCACGCGCTGCAGTGGAATCGGACCGTGCTCTATACCCGTTGGGAAACCCCGATAGAACCCGAGCCGTTCTCTCGCTATCAAGAATTGCTCGAGGCACGGGCTACGGGCCGGCCGGTGCACTACATCCTCGGCGAGCGGGAGTTCATGAGTTTGACGTTCGCCGTGGACGAACGAGTGATGATCCCTCGACCGGAAACGGAGATCCTGGTTGAGTTCGTTATCGATACATTTCGCGGCAGTCCCGGACCCCGGACACCGGACCCCGGACCCCGTCAGTTAGTGATCATCGACGTTGGGACGGGCAGCGGATGTATCGCGGTCAGCCTTGCACACTACCTTCCACAAGCGCGTGTGTATGGGACAGATATCTCAGGGCCGGCAATCCAGGTGGCGACCGAGAATGCGCGACGGCACGGTGTGGCCGAGCGCGTTGTCTTTCTCGAAGGCGATCTTCTCGCACCGCTTCCAAAACATCTGCTGAGGAGCGTAGATGTCATTGCCGCCAACCCGCCGTACGTGTCGGCGGCTGAGGCGCCCATGCTGGCGCGAGAAATTCGGGAGTTTGAGCCCGCCGTAGCTGTGGTTGCTCCCGGTGACGCGACCGCCGTCCACCTGCAGCTGATCATACAAGCCCCTCGGTGGCTGCGGTCCGGCGGTCTGCTGGCGATGGAGGTCGCTGCCGGGCAGGCCGACCCTGTGCGCGGGGCGGTCATTGGGGATGGCCGCTACGGAGATGTGCTGGTCCTGCCCGATCCTGGGGGAGTCCCGCGCATCGTTTCTGCGCGCACGCAGAGGCAATAAACTAGGAAGACCGACGAGACTCAGAAGACTCGGAAGGCCAGCGGCGAATTAGTAGGCGATGTCCTACTACAATCTTACATTCTCCAATCTCTCCTCTCTCGAACAACGGCAACTACCCATATTGAGAGCCTGGTCTGGGGACATTCCCCGTCGCGCTGTCGAGACACTGTCCGCTGGAGGGGTGATCGTCTTTCCCACGGACACGGTGTACGGTGTCGGGTGCCGGATCGACAATGATGATGCGGTGCGACGGGTCTATGCGCTGAAGAACCGGCCCCGCACGGAAGCGCTGCCCGTGCTGCTCGCCGATGTAGCGCAACTTGATCAGTACGCGCGCGACGTGCCGGCTGTTGCGCGACGCCTGGTCGGCCGCTTTTGGCCGGGGGCCTTGACGGTTGTTGTGCGGCGTTCCGACCGGATGCCTTCCCTCGTTGCAGGCGGAGGTTCCACCGTTGCTCTGCGTGTACCTAACCATCCGGTCCCCCGGGCGCTCATTGGGAAGGCCGGCGTCCCCATCGTCGGGACGAGTGCAAACACGCACGGAATGCCATCGCCAGTGACTGCGCAGCAGGCGGTGTTTGATCTGGGCGATAGGGTCGACATGGTTCTCGACGGCGGGCGAGTTTCGGGAGGGCGTGAGTCGACGGTTGTGGATGTCACCACAGACCCTCCACGGGTATTGCGCGAGGGGGCCATTGCGGCACGTGAGATCGAGAGTGCGGTAGCGCGGGCATGAAGATCGCGATTGCCAGCGATCACGCAGGCTACCGGCTCAAGGAAGACATGAAGTTGTTGCTTCGTGAGTTGGGACACGAGGTCCGGGATTTCGGGACGCACTCTGAGGACCCGGTAGACTATCCGGACTTCATTTCGCAGGCGGCCGAGGCAGTGGGGCGAGGGGAGTTCGAGCGGGGCCTGGCGCTCGGTGCTTCCGGCAACGGAGAGGCAATGGTGGCCAACAAGCATCCCGGTATCCGCTGCGCGCTGTGCCACGACGTCACGACGGCGCGGCTTGCCCGGGCGCATAACGACGCCAACATGCTGGCCCTCGGACAGCGCATCGTCGGGAGTGAAGTCGCAAAAGACATTGTGCGCGCGTGGCTCGAAACGCCGTTTGACGGGGGGCGCCACCAGCGGCGAATCGAGAAAATCGCGGCGCTCGAAGCGAGGCAGCTCGAGAATGGGAGAAAGGCGACAACGAGCTAAACAGCCGGCGGGGAAAGTGTACGTCTTTGATCACCCGCTGATCCTGCACAAGGTCACTATCCTCCGCGACAAACGCACGGGGCATAAAGAGTTCCGCGAGCTGGTTGAGGAGCTGGCGATGTTGATGGCGTTCGAAGTCACCCGAGCGCATCCCACTCGAGAGGTTGAAGTTGAAACACCGCTGGCGATGACGAAGGGGCGCAGTATCGCCGGCCAAGAGATCGCCGTCGTCCCCATCCTGCGGGCCGGACTGGCCATGGAAACCGGTATCACGCGGCTGATCCCGACCGCCCGCATCGGCCACGTCGGCATTTACCGTGATCCCGAGAGCCTGGAGCCCGTCACCTACTACTCCAAACTGCCGGCCGACATTGCCGATCGTGAAGCGATGATCGTGGACCCGATGCTGGCCACGGGCGGATCGACGGTCGCGTGTATCGACACGCTGAAGCAGCGTGGCTGCAAGACGATCAAGGTGGTGGCGATTATCTCCGCGCCGGAAGGCATCAAGAAGGTCCACGAGGCGCATCCCGACGTCGAGATCTACACGGCCGCGATCGACAGCCACCTCAACGACCATGGATACATCGTGCCGGGACTCGGGGATGCGGGCGACCGTCTGTTTGGAACGAAATGAGAAGTCGACCCGAGCGACACGAAAGACCTTCGTTATGAGCAGACCATCGTGGGATCAGTATTTCATGCGAATGGCAGTACTCGCGTCATCGCGGTCGACGTGTCTGCGGCGACACGTCGGCGCAGTCGTCGTGAAAGATCGTATGGTGCTCTCAACTGGGTACAACGACACGCCGCGTGGATTGCCGAACTGCGGTGACGGAGGCTGTGCGCGTTGCGCTTCTGACGTGCCGTCCGGCCAGGCCCTCGACACGTGCCTGTGCCTGCACGCGGAG
>Ga0209899_1000071_pt1 | contig 18085 bp, 15 predicted proteins | sample GWRWS1_0_10_FD_187228 | JGI IMG/M metagenome (GOLD analysis project Ga0209899, IMG submission 187228) | Riverbed sediment microbial communities from areas with vegetation nearby in Columbia River, Washington, USA - GW-RW S1_0_10 (SPAdes)... | ecosystem: Environmental > Aquatic > Freshwater >...
CCCATAGCCTATAGCCCATCGCCCCTAGCCTTGACTCGAACATGAGTGACGCCATCATTCAGACAAACGGCTTTCCCTGGCTGACAGCCGTCGTTTTCCTGCCGCTCGCCGGCGCGGTGCTGCTGTTTTTCGTAAAGGACGCCGCTGTGCGATGGACAGCTCTCGCCATCGCCCTGGCAGACTTGGCTCTCTCATTCCCCCTGTTCTTCCTCTACGACCGATCAGCGACCGGCATGCAGTTTACCGAACGAGTCGCATGGATCGCCTCGCCGCCCGTCAACTATGCCGTCGGCGTGGACGGTATCAGCCTCCCGCTGCTTCTGCTCACGACGCTCCTGACCCCGCTCTGCGTCCTCGTGTCCTGGCGGGCCATCGAGACCCGTCTCAGGGAATTCATGGCCACGATCCTGGTCATGGCCACCGCCATGCTGGGCGTCTTCGTAGCCCTGGACTTCGTCCTCTTCTACGTGTTCTGGGAGGCCATGCTGATTCCGATGTACCTGCTTATCGGGGTCTGGGGAGGCCCGAACCGCCTGTACGCGGCGGTGAAGTTTTTCCTTTACACCCTCGCAGGCAGTGTCCTGCTCCTCATCGCGATCCTGGTGCTGTTCTTCCAGGGCGGCCACACTTTCGACATATTGCTTCTAGACAAGGCCGGGTATTCTCAGACCCTACAGAACTGGCTCTTCTGGGCCTTCTTCATCGCTTTTGCCGTGAAGGTCCCGATGTTCCCGTTTCACACCTGGCTGCCGGACGCCCACGTGGAGGCGCCGACCGCGGGCAGCGTCTTCCTGGCCAGCGTGCTCCTCAAGATGGGAGCCTACGGGTTCCTGCGCTTCACGCTGCCCATGCTCCCCGACGCGACGGCCGCGTTCACGCCGATCATGGTGGGCCTCTCGCTTATCGCGATCCTCTATGGCGCCTATATGGCGCTGGCCCAAGCCGACCTGAAAAAACTGATCGCCTACTCCAGCGTCAGCCACATGGGGTTCGTTACCCTCGGCATCTTCGCGCTCAACGCCCAAGGCATCGAGGGCGCGCTCATGCAGATGATCAACCACGGGATCACCACCGGCGCGCTGTTCATCTGCGTCGGGATCATCTACGAACGGACGCACAGCCGCATGATTGCCGACAATTTCGGGCTGGCCAATCCGATGCCGCGCTACGCCACCTGTCTCGTGATTTTTGCTCTCTCGTCCCTGGGACTGCCCGGCACAAACAGTTTTGTGGGAGAGTTTCTGATCCTGATCGGCACCTTTCTCTGGAACAAGGCCGCCGCGGTGGTTGCTTCGCTTGGGGTCATCCTGGCCGCCGCCTATCTGCTCTGGATGGTTCAACGGGTGGCCTTTGGGCCGACGGCCGGCCACAGCGCCCTACGGCTATCCGACCTCAACTGGCGCGAGATGACCATCATGGTCCCGCTGATCGTCCTCGTGTTCTGGATCGGACTCTTCCCGAATCCCTTGTTGAAGGTGATGCACACCAGCGTGGATCACCTCATCGAGCAAGAGGATCAGGAGGACCGGGCCCTGGCCCGGCGCGACGCGCGAGAAATGCGCGAAAGGCGTGAAGCGCGAGACGGGCACGTCGCGCAAGTCTCGCTGAAAGCGAATAACAAATGACGCTTCCACTGTCCGACATCCAGGCTGTGCTCCCCGAGCTGATCGTCGTGGCGGCGGCTTGCCTCGTCTTGGGGCTGGACCCCATCACGCCCCAGTCCAAGAAGACCTGGTTGGCCTGGTTGAGTTTGGGATCGCTCGTGCTGTGCGTCCCCATCACCATCTCGCAGATGGGCACGCGGGTGTCCGCGTTCAGCGATCTCGTGGTCCTGGACCCCTACGCGTGCTTCTGGAAACTCTTGCTGTATCTGGTGAGCGGGCTGACCATTCTGTTATCGCTGGCTTATCTGAAGGCGGAACGGATCAACCTGGGGGAGTATTACGGTTTTCTGCTCCTCTCGCTGTCCGGCATGATGATCATGGTCTCGGCCGTCGACCTGCTGACGATCTACCTGGGCACTGAGTTGATGTCGCTCTCCCTCTATGTGCTGGCCGGATTCAAGCGGTTCGAGGCGCGCTCGCTCGAGGCCTCGGCCAAGTATTTCGTGTTGGGCTCGTTCTCGTCCGGCATCCTATTGTATGGGATCTCGCTCCTCTTCGGCGTAGCCGGCAGCACCCGTCTCTCGGCCATTGCCGCAGCGGTCGCCAACCGTGGACTCGATGATCCCGCCCTGGTGCTGGCCATGATCCTGCTGGTGGTGGGATTCGGCTTCAAGATCGCGGTCGTGCCGTTTCATATGTGGACCCCGGATGTGTACGAAGGGGCGCCCACGTCGGTCACCGCGTTCATGGCGGTGGCATCCAAGGTAGCCAGCTTCGGCGCGTTCGTTCGCGTCTTTCTGGAAGGGCTCGGCGGACTTAAGGCCAACTGGTACGGGCTGTTCCTGGTCGTCTGCATCGCCACACTGGTGCTGGGGAACGTCGTCGCGATCGTGCAGACCAACATCAAACGGATGCTGGCCTATTCCAGCATCGCGCACGCCGGGTATGCCCTCATCGGAGTCGTGGTGGCCGGACAGGCCGACGCGGAGGGAGCGGTTCGATCTGCCGGCCTGTCCAGCGTGATGCTGTACCTGGCAGTCTATGCCTTCATGACGCTCGGCGCGTTTGCAGTGGTCGCCATGCTCAGGAAGGGAGGCTTGGAAGGGGAGGAGATCGAGGACTTCACGGGGCTGGCCAAGCGGCAACCGATCGCGGCGTTCCTGATGTTGGTGTTCATGGTGTCATTGGCCGGCATCCCGCCGACAGCCGGCTTCATCGGCAAGTTTTATCTGTTCCTGGCTGCCGTGAACGCCGGGTTGGCCTGGCTCGCAGTGATCGCAGTGCTCTTCGCCGCCGTCTCGGCCTATTACTATCTCCGTGTTGTGATGGTCATGTATATGCGGGATCTGGACATCTCGGCCGGTCTGGCGCCACGATTTGCCTCTTCGCCGGCGATGACCGTCGTCCTTGCCTGCGCCATCGCCGGCGTGGTCATCCTCGGTCTCTACCCAGACCCGCTCGTCTCCCTCACAACTTCCGCGGTGCTCACCCTGAAGTAGACCGTCATTCTTCACTTTTCCCCTTTTCCTGGCGCCAAATCCCCTTCGGCGGTAAAATTGCACGGTCAATGAGAGAGGTCCAGAGGGCCGGCTTGCCAGCCACTGATATGGCTTGAAAGCCATCCGAACAGCCGTGAGCATGGGAGGAGCGCCGGGACAATGAATCAAGAATCCATCATGTTAGCCGGCACGGTTGCAGCCTTTTTGGCAGCACTCGTTTCGATCCTGGATAAACTGCTCAGCCTGCAAGGTCGCTTGCATTCAGCCAAAGAACAGAAGGAGGAGTTGGCTGCTGAGCGGTCCCGTGCCGAGCCATCGACTCGCGCTTACCGACCGAAATCACGAGTATTCTACGTTTCCTCCTACCTCCTCTTGTATGAAGTGACCGTCATTGTCGCTGCGGGGAACCTGCTCAATTATCTCGGGCTGGTGCTGAGCCTGCGCCTTGAAAGCATCCTGTACCTCGACATGACGGGCACGGCGCTCGCCGCGTTCCTGCTGGGCCCTTGGTGGGGCGCCTTCGTCGCGCTGCTTTCCAATTCTCTCGTGAACTGGCTGCTCTATCCCGAGCCGGGAGCGGATGTGATCATCTTCCCTTGGTCGCTGGTGAACATGACAGGAGGGTTGTTCTGGGGATTCATGGCGCGCCGGGCTGCGTTCAGGAAATATCTGCGCACTGGTCGGACTGCCGCCTTCTCGCACGTCCGGTATTTGCTCATGTTCGGTGTCCTGGGCGCCTTCGTGGTGAGTGTGCCCGGCACGTTCGTGCAGGCGGCGCTCTCGGAACAAACCGTGTTCGCCCTCAATCCGGAGGTCGCGCACACGCTAGAACGCATGATCGCCGAGAAGCAAGCGGCGATTCAGAGCTACCTCGGAGCCCTTTTGGGAGTCACCTGGGGAGACAATTTGGGGTGGTTCATCCTCAACTGGTTGCAAAACGCCCTGCGGTATATTCCGGATAAGACTATCAGCGTGGCGATCGCGCTGGCAGTCCTGAAATACGGGTTTCCGCTGTTCGAACGAGAACTGATTCACGGAGGACCGGACAAACATCGGATCCGTGACACGCGAGTGGCTCCCCTGCTCCTAGCCTGCTTGTACGTACCCTCCTTCAATATGCTGCTGTTGACCGAGCAGTATGCGGGCGATCAGTATTGGCTGCTTTGGTCGGCGCCGTGGCTCATCATCGTGGGAGGGCTCGTCGCGCTCTGGCGTTGGGGGCCGTCGGAAAACGCGGTGCGGCAGGCCTGTCTGAGTCGCTATGAGCGGTATTACCGGGCGTTGAAACCAATCGAACGAGAACCCTCGAACGAGTTCTGCCGACGCCTGATGTTCGCCACCCTCATCGTCAGCGCGTTCTTTGCTCTCTGCCTACCGATTCTCCTCGTGGACTTTTCCCGTGTCGCGTTTAATTTTTTCTGCGTGGTGTACGGCTTCCTCCTTGCCGTCCACCTCATCCGCGTGGTGATCGCCCAGAACCTCTCGATCGAGCGCGCCGACGAGTGACAGGTAGCCTCCCCACCCTGAGCTACCCCCATCACAGAACGTGGCAGACCTATTGGGGCTGGAGAGGCGTGAGGGTTTGAAGCGTGCCAGAAATCTCATTCAGAGAAGAGGCAAGGGCTTCAATGTCGATGCGTTTCTTGACGAGGTCGCCCGTCATGGCTTTGAGCTGATCCTCAAGCCGGTCCCGTTCCCGTGCCATCTCGTACAGGTGACTCAACTTTTCCTGACAAGTCGTGAGGTCGCGTTGTATGGCGTTCCAAACCGATTGGGCTTCTTTTACCTTCTGGACGGTATCCTCCAACAGCTTGGTGAGATAGCCAATCTGCACTTCACGGGCGCTGTGCTCTGCCTCCAAGGCTAATCGTTTCTCCTCGCTCAACCGCCACCGTTCCTCGAACCTCTGGATTGCCTTGACCCACCCCATGACCTCCCCCGGTTCGAGGTCGGGCGCATAGGGGAAGCCCTGCCCGCGCTCCATGGCCTCAATGGTCGGTTGCAGCCAGCCGATGAATATGGTGATTTCGCGCAATTTTTCGCTCAGGGAGGAGACCGAGGTTTTCTGGTCCGACATGGATTCACTCCTTACCTGCCCCCCTAGGGAACTTACCCGCTCTCGGGGGGGCGACCATCGGTGGTATTCCAGCAGCACCGCCACGCAGTGCCGGCAGAACGGTTGCTCGCTCGACGGGCACGAGCACTTGGTGATGAGGCTCCCGTCCTTTAACTGAATCCTTTGTTCGTACAGTTCCCACTTCCCGAGCACCGTCGAGGCAACTTGCGCGTCATCAGCCTCCACAATCCGCACCTGATGCTCAGCCAGATATTGCAGGCCCAGCGTATAGGAGGACGGCACGACCAGCGACTTAATCAGATCAGGCGACACCTGACTCAGCTTCTGAGCGATGCAGGGGATCTTATTGCGCGTAGAGGGCCTCCCGGAGAATCGCGGCGATCTCGGCGTCCCTGAAAGCCAGGCGACAGGGCGAATGACGCCGCCCTGTTCCCGGCACGTCTCCTTCCCGGGATGGAGACGATTGGCGAATGAATGGCCTCGCGATCCGATGGATGGGGAGAGAGAGCCGGCTTGAAATGGAGACGAGGAGAAGCGTGTCGACCCAGAGCAGCCACGTGGTGGATTCCACGAAACACCCTTCTATGCAGTGAGGCGCATTATAGACAGGAACACGGCAATGTCAACTGAACTTCTCACCACTGGCCACACGGAGCGAGCTAGCGGGTCTGTCGAACAGAAGCAGGATTTCTCCCGAGTCTCAAGATTCAGGTATACTGATCGGCATGAGCGTCACAATGATCCGGATGCTGCTCACCGCCTCTGTGCTTATTGGCAGTGTGACAGCCGCATCCGAAAACGGGACGGCCGAAGTCATTCGATCCGGCTCCCCGACTTGCAAAGCCATCGCGTTCACCTTTGACATGTGCCCAGTTCGAGATGGCGCCGGATATGACGCGCCGCTGATTGAGACCCTCATCTCCAAACGCATCCCAGCGACATTCTTCCTGTCCGGTCGCTGGATTGCGACCCACGAAGCGGAGGTCCGAGCCTTGCTGGCCGTTCCCTTTTTCGAGATCGGCACGCACGGGCAGGTGCACGCGCACCTGCCGATGGTGGATGCGGACCGTCAGCGAAAAGAAATTCAGGGCCCGGTCACACTCCTTCAGACTCGCTACGGACGCCGTGCTTCGCTCTTCAGGCCGCCCTACGGCGAGTACAACGACGCGACCGTTGAGATCGTCCGGGCGCTGGGGCTGCGGTTCATCCTCTGGAACGCCGTCTCGGGCGACCCGGACCCTCAACTCTCTCGGACGCGGATGGTTGACAATCTGAAGGCAACCGTCCACGACGGCAGCATCATCGTCTTCCATGCGAACGGCAGGGGACGGCACACGCGAGCGGTGGTGGAAGACCTCTATCAGGACCTGGTCCTCACCAGAGGCCTGAAGCCGGTGACCGTTTCCACGTTGCTGGATGGCTGCGAGGCAGGACAGACCCGTGACGGCACCGAGCCTAGCCATTAGATCGTACAAGCCGGAGGATCGCGAGGCGGTCATTCGCATACTGGGCGATGCGGAGCCCTGGAAGACGCTGGGCTATACCTCCGCCGACTGGGAGCGACTGTTCGATCCCCTGCCGCCTGGGAGGGAAGGGTTTGTCATCGAGGCCGACGAGGCTGTGGCCGGGCTCGCATTGCTTCGCCAACGGTTTCTGCTCGGCGACTACCTGGAGTTGCTGGCCATCGCTCCTTGGGCGCAAGGCAACGGCTTGGGCGGCACGCTCCTAGCGTACCTCGAAAACGTCGTCTTTGGGCGGGTGAAGAACCTGTTCGCCTGTGTGTCGGACTTTAACCAGGGCGCACGGCGCTTTTATGAGCGACATGGGTACAAGGAAATCGGCCCGATCCCGAATCTCCTGATCCAAGGCTCCGCCGAGATCCTGCTGCGGAAGACCGCCGGCCCGGCGAAGCCCAAGTAAAAAGGCAAAAGTAAAAAGATAAAAGTGAACCTCTCATTGCTCAACCTTTGCCCTTTTACCTTTAACTTTTTACTTTGCACGGAGTGAAGCCATGCGCGTGAAAAAACTGCTGCACACTCGGATGCGCGTCAGCGACATGGACCAGACGATCGCATTTTACAAGGACGTCCTGGGACTGGAGGTCCTCGAACGGAAGACTTCTCCCCGTGGTTCACACTTGGCCTTTCTGAAAGTACCCGACAGCGAGGAGCTGATCGAGCTGTGCAGCTTCCCGCCCAGCGGCCCGGTCAAGGTCCAGGAGGACCTGGTCCACCTGGCGTTTGAGGTGGACAATCTGGACGAGACCATCCGCGCGTTGGAGGCCAAGCGGATCAAGATCACCGATGGTCCGACCCGCAGCTCCTCCGGCAGCCGCTTTATCTTCATTGACGCCCCCGACGGCTATGAGATCGAGCTGATCGAGCGCCCGCCAGGAACCGTGCTGGTGTAGCTGCTGCCCGCTTGCTCCATAGATCAGGCACGCCGTACAATTGACCTATGCCAACTTCAGTGCCGATCTCCGCAGAACTCCAGTCCAAGGTGCAACACCTGCCCTCGCAGCCCGGCGTGTATCTCATGAAGGGTGCTCGGGGCGAGATTCTCTACATCGGCAAGGCGGCTGTCCTCGCCGACCGGGTCCGCTCCTACTTTCAACGAGGCGGCGACCACACCCCCAAGACCAGTCTGATGGTCAGCCAGGTCGTGGACCTCGAGACGATCGTAACGAGGTCCGAACTGGAGGCGCTCTTGCTGGAAAGCAACCTGATCAAGCGCCACCGACCGCGGTTCAATGTCGTCCTGCGAGATGACAAACAATATCCGTATCTGCGGTTGCCGATTAAGGAAGATTTCCCACGCTTGTCGATTGTCCGCCGAGTCAAAAAAGACGGGGCGCTGTATTACGGCCCCTACGTCCCGGCCGGCGCGATGCGGGAAACCATAAAGGTCATTCGCAAAGTATTCCCGCTCGCGACCTGCGAGATCGAGATTGACGGGAAGGCCGAGCGGGCCTGTATTGAGTTCGAGATCAAACGCTGCATGGCACCCTGTATCGGGAACCAAACTCGCGACGAGTACCATCAGATTGTCAAGCAGGTTCGCCAGTTCCTGGACGGACGTGACAGAGAATTGTTGGATGAGCTCCGTACACAGATGGAATCCGTCGCCAAGCGCGAAGAGTTTGAGGAAGCGGCGCGGCTCCGGGACCGGATCTTCAAGATCGAGCGCACGATCGAGAAACAGCGCGTGACCCAGACCGCCGCCACGGAGCAGGACGTGATCGGCTTGGCCCGACATGGTTCGGCTGTGGACCTGCAGATGCTGTTTGTCCGCGGGGGCCTGCTGATCGGCCGCAAGGACTTCTTCTGGGCGGAGGCGGCGGAAGCCTCGGACGACGAGCTGGTCCGTAGCGCCATTGAACAGTTTTACAACAAGGAGGTACTCCCACCCAAGGAGCTGCTGGTCCCCGCGCCGCTGAGCGAGGCGACCCTGATCGAAGCCTGGTTGTCCGACAAGAAGGGCGAGGCCGTCCGGATTGTCACGCCGGAACGTGGAACCAAACACCAACTGCTCCTGTTGGCGGAAGAAAACGCCGGCGCGGCGCTGGTCGGCCACCTGCGCGACGAGGAGACCGATCGCCAGGCAGTCGAGGAACTAAAGCGACTCCTCCGCCTGGAAGCAGCGCCACGGCGGATCGAAGGGTTCGATATCTCCAACACGATGGGCGACCAGTCCGTCGCCTCAATGGTGGTTTGGGAAGAGGGGCAGACGAAGAAGTCTGATTATCGGAAATTCAAGATCAAAACCGTCCAAGGCGCCAACGATTTCGCCAGCATGCAAGAGGTGATGATCCGACGCTATGGAGAGCCGGAAGACCTGCCCCTTCCAGACTTGATCTTGATCGATGGAGGGCTCGGCCAACTGGGCGCCGCCATGGAAGGGCTGAGACGGGTCAGCCGTATCGGCATCCCCATTATGGGACTGGCCAAGGAGCGGGGCGAGAAACAGGAACGCATCTTCGTGCCAGGCCGGAAGAATCCTATCGTCCTGACTCCCTCGTCGCCGGCCACTCATCTGCTCCAACGGATTCGAGACGAGGCGCACCGGTTTGCCATCACGTACCATCGGAAACTACGCGGGAAGGTGCTGGTGGCTTCGCGGTTAAATCAGATCATTGGGGTGGGCGAGATTAGACGGAATCGGCTGCTCCGCACATTTGGCAGCCTGGAGATGATCGCCGCCGCCACGGACGAGCAGTTGCGCGAGGCTGGGGTAGACGCCAAGACCGCCGCCGAGATCCGGAAAGCCCTCGGGTGAATCTCCTTCACGTGCCAGACTCACGGTCTAGGAGCCGACGAGCTCCGACCAATGCCAGCACATCATTGGCTCCGTCTTCGATCAGGGACGCACGCGCATCGCGGTAGAGCTTCTCCATGAGACAGTCCCGCGTCAGTCCCTTGCCGCCGAATAGCTGCAGGGCGGTATCCGTCACCTCCAGGCAGGCCTGGGTGCAGTAGGTCTTGGCGGCGATCGCATATTCGATGGCCGGCGGGTCCATGGCGGCGTTGTAGACCATTGCGGCGCGCGACAGAGCGCGGCAGGTTTCTACTTTGGTAAACATGTCGAACAGGTGTTTCTGGACCAGTTGATGCTCGCTGATCGGTTTGCCCCCTTGGATGCGTGTTTTGGTATAGGTCAGTGCCTCTTCGTAGGCTGCCCGCGCCACGCCGGTGAAGATCGCCCCCATCGCAGCGTTCGTGAGGGCCAGCGTCCGGTGGAGGACCATCTCGTAGGCCGACGCATCAACCAGTAGATAGCGTTTGGGAATGCGTACGTCCTTGAACAAGATCGAGCCTTGGTTCAGAGCCCGTTGGCCCAGCTTGTCCAGTGGCTTCCCCTTCGAGACACCTGGAAGGTCCAGCGGGATGAACGCGACGCCGCCCCCGGCCAGGCCCTTGGAGGGGTCGAGGGTGAGATAAGTGACCGCATGTGTGGCAATCGTCCCGTTCGACACCCATGCGGATTTCTCGCCATTGATCACATAGTGGTTCCCATCAAGGCTCGCGGTCACCTGGCCGGAAATCTTCGCATCATAAAACTGCGGCGTGCTGGCCATGAACTGATCCGAGCCGTGATCGGGTTCAGTAATCGCCCAACAGCCCACAAAACGCGCCTCTTTATCGGCCACAAAGGGCATCACCAGTTCCTGAATCAGGTCCATCTTGCCGGTAGCCGCCACAGAGGCGAATGGGAATCCGGCGACTGCGATGCTGGCCGCAAACTCGGCGCTCCCCCACCCGAGTTCCTCGAGCGCGATGTGCAGGCTCAGGCCCTGCAGTCCTAAGCCGCCACACTCAGCCGGGATGAGCGCCGAGTGGAACCCTTGTGCATAGGCCGCTTTCAGCGCCGTCCACATCGGCGAGCCTGGCGCAATCACCTCTTGCGGATCACTCATCCGATCCAGGGTGACCGCGGTGGGGCGCAGCACCTCCTTCGCAATGCGATGCACACCATCTTTGAGCGCCTGCTGGTTGGAAGTCAAATTCAGGTTCAGCTCTTTATAAGGACTCATTGGGTTCTCCTCTTCGGGTTGAGCAGGGATGGCAGCTCATGACGAGATCTGCGGAGTATTAACCCTGCAGTTGTGCCATCATATCCGCCGGATTCCAATACCCCCACAACGTCTGAATCTTGCCGCGATCATTGATTTCGAATACGTCGATTCCCTCAAAGACGACCTCTCGGCCATTCTTTCCGATGCCGCGCCCCGTGAACTTCACGGCTGCCCTGTTGCTCGACACAAAGACATGGTCTTCCGTCATGCCGACCTTCTGGAACGCTCCGACGATCCCGAGGAAGAACTGGCGCAGTGCCGCATGGCCCTGAAGGGGAGCGGGAGCCGCCGGCTCGTAGCTGGTCGCATTCTCCGCAAAGCAAGCGACCCACGCTTCCAAATCCATCGCGCGGGTGGCCGCAAAGTATTTGGCCACAACCGAGTGAATCCTGTCAGGTGCCATTGCATTTCTCCTTTTCGATGAGTGAACCGTCAGACGCGCAAGATGCCGACCGGCACGCCGATTGTGCCCAGTGAGAATACGGTTGTAAAGGAGTTTTAGATGCCTGGCTGAACTCACAGACCGCCGGTCGCTCTCCTAGGATAACGCCCCGGGTTCGTCCCTTGAGCCCGCGGTCTGTTCATTCCAGGCAACCAGCAATCATTTAGCCATCAGGAGGAAGAGAGATGTCGAACGTCACCAACGCGTCGCCGGAACATATCATTAGAGGGCGCAGTAGAGGCTCGGATCTGCCTTGCAGACCGTCTTCGAGCCGATGCCCTTTGAGATCTGATACTCGCAGACGCGTGCAAGTTGGCCTATTAGGATCTCTGATCAGTGGAAGATGTCAAATACGCGCTGATGTGAGGAGTTTTGAGGGAGGCAGTGTGTTCAGTAGAAACCTTATCAATTTCTTAGGCCGGTGACAGTATAGGCAGGAACAGGCTGATGAAAGCCTTTCAGCGTCAGGTTTCCAACCGGCTCCGCGCAGACAAGAGCTTCGACGAGCTGTAAGAAGCGGCCTGAGACCAGAATTTGGCCGTGCTGCGCTTCGCTGCACAGCCGGGCGGCAAGATTAGTGACCGGGCCAATCGCTGCATAGTCCTTGCGTCCTTCAAAACCGATCACACCCAAAGTGGCATAGCCTGCGGAGATGCCGATTCCTGCGCCAAGATCGATGCCTCGGTTGTTCCATTGCGCACGTAATTCGTTCATTCGATCGCGCATGGCGATAGCCATGCGCACCGCTTGTTCGGCATGGTTTGGAACAGGGATTGGATCATTGAAAAAGACCATCATCGAATCGCCCGCGAACCGTTCCAGGGTTCCGTGATACTCGCTAATCAACCTTCCCATTTCTGTCTGGTATTGCCGTAGCACCGTCATCAGCTCTTCAGGCTCCGCTGTTTCGGCGAAGGCGCTGAAGCCTCGGAGATCAATGAAAAGCACACTTATTTCAGTGCGATGGCCCTTCAGGAAGTCATCACGCTCACCTGAGATGATCATCTCGGCAAGGTGAGGTGGTAGGAATCGCGCTATTTTCTCCTTCTGAAGCTCGATGAGTTCTCTTTCCTGTGCACGCGCTCGAATCAGGTTACCCACACGTGCGAGGAGTTCATTCTCATCAAAAGGCTTTGCAATATAGTCGTCTGCGCCTGCCTCCAGGCTTTCGACATGCGCGTCCGCTCCTGCCCGGGCCGTCAAGAAAATGACGGGAATCGAGCGCAAGGTGCCGTCCGCCCGGACGGCTTTCAAGAGATCATAGCCGCTCATGCGTGGCATCATGACGTCCGTGAGGATTAGGTCAGGACGCAAGGCTCTGGCTTGCTTGAGCCCTTCGGCACCATCAGAGGCCGATGCAATACGGTATCGCTGGCGCAGCACTTGGTTCAAATAGTCTCGCATGTCGGCGTTATCGTCGACCGCCAGCACCAGGGGAAGGTTGCCGATCGATGGAGAGGAGGCCACCGCCTGAGGTCGTTCTCCGTCGGTTTCGCGGTGGCGAGGGATCGTGACCATCTCCTCATCCTCGAGCGCAACAATGTTGTCAGGGTTAGCCTTGCCTCGAGGCATCGTGATGGTAAAGGTCGAACCTCGGCCCAGCGCGCTCTCAACGGCGATGATCCCTCCGTGAAGCGTGACGATTTCCTTGACCAAGGCCAACCCTATCCCACTCCCTTCGTACTGCCGGGTGGCGCTTCCTTCGACTTGTGTAAAGCGGTCGAAGATTCGGTCTAATTGATCTCCGGGAATGCCGATTCCATTGTCTTCGACCTCAAGCTCAACGGTGCCTTCCTTGCCGTTTACTCGAATCCAAACCTGACCCTCATCAGGATCACTGAACTTGAAGGCGTTAGACAGGAGGTTGTACAGAACTTTCTTCATCTGGTGAGGATCAGCCTCGATTGCGACCGGCTGGCTCAGCCCTTTAACGTGGATGCGACTCTTTCGACTTGACTCAAAGTTGGCTGCGACGCTTCGCACAAGCGTGGCAAGGTCTATACAGCTCTTGCGAAGTTCCGCCCGCCCGCTATCGAACTTGGCAAGGTCCAGAAGCTCGTTAATGTGGAAGAGGAGTCTGGACGTGTTCCGTAGACCAGACTGGATAACCTGCTCGCCTAGCGACGTGGGGGCAAGCTTGAGAAGTGTCTTGAAGGCACCTAAGCTGAGCGTCAACGGGGTGCGCAGTTCATGACTAATGTTGGCGAAGAATTCGCTCTTTAGTCGGTCCAACTCGAGCAGCTTCCGATGCGAGGTCTCCAATTCCTCACGGGCATGGCGCTCCGAAAGTCGTGCCTGAAATTCAGCCCGCTGCAAACGCTCATACATGGACACCGAAAAGAGCAACGCGACACAAGTCCACACCAGAAAGAAGGAGTTTCCTATCGCGGCATTTACTTCAGCAGGGGTCAGAGCATGAAGGGAATTTGCGCCATAGTAATAAAGCAGAATGACAAGCTGAGCCACCAAATGACTCCGCCACGAAACTGGAACAATAACCGCCGCCGCCAGAAATACTAGACTCAGCCCATTGACGTACTGAGATGGGAATCCACCGAGCTCGATCGTCATTTGACTGATACAAAGATTGCCTATTAATACCCAGAGAACCAACAACACATTCGGCCTGACCAGAGCGACTGCTCGGACAAGGAAAAGAAAGCAAACCAGCAATCCCAGCTCAAGAATTGTGCGTATGACGAGCAGTGTATGCAGATGCTCACGATAGAGAAGAACGTCTGCAGCTATGAAGACGGGATTGGCGACAAGGCCGAGATAGTACAAGACCCGAAGGCGTTCTGCTGCAAAACGACTACGCCACTCCTGATAGCCTTCAGTGAGTTCCGGCTCGGATGACGAGCGCCGAGCCTGTTCGATCCTGCTGATGCTACCGGCATCGGCCGCCGTGCTCGTGCTTGTAAGAGAGTCCACCGCGACCTCCACGGTGTATCGGCAGTCGGACGGGACTGCCTGGGGTGGGGGAAGGCTAATCCGTTTGAACGCTTTCGTCAACACCACGAACGGTTCAGCTATGCGGTTCCATCCTGTGCAGTATATGAAAATTCATTGATTCTTTGCGCGACTCCGGTAAGATACCAAGAGTTGAAGCTTGTACGTAGTTGGCAGCAAGTGGCTGGCGAGTTGTTCACACAAACAAGGCTGAGGATTTGCGTCGGCCGACAGGGAGACCGAGCGGCCATGTCCGCGCGGAGAGGAGGGAAACCGGACATGAGACTCGCGGGCACGATGCTCCTGGTCAGTCTGACTCTGGCGCTTTTTTGCGGCCCTTCGACGCTGTACGCCTCGGGGTTTCGCATCCTGGACCAGAGCGCGTCCGCGACGGGGCAAAGCTCGGCCTTCACCGCCCAGGCCGACGACCCCTCCGCGGTGTACTACAATCCTGCCGGCATGACGCAGTTGCGCGGCGTGCAGCTCTCCCTCGGCACCCTCCTCATCGGCGGCTCCACGTCGTACACGAGTACCTTCCCGGGCACCTTCGGCACCACAGCCACGGGAAAATTCGGCAACGGTGTCGCGTCCCCGCCCCCGACCAATTTTTACATCACTGCGAATCTCAAAGATCTTGGCCTCACGGCCCTGGGCGATCTGTCGGCTGGATTTGCCGTGGTCGCTCCGTTCGGCACACTCTATAACTGGCCCAACAACGGACCATTTAATACCGACCTGACCAACCAGGCCCTTGAGCTGTTCGACTTCAAGCCCACCCTGGCATATAAGCTGAACGACCAACTGTCCGTGGGCCTGGGAATGGACATTTACACCTTTCTTAGCTTCTGGGGAGAAGGGCAGGCCGAGACCAAATTCAACTCCTCTGGCGCGCCGGGTCTTCCTCCAGCAGGAACCCCGCTCGAGATCAATGGGCGAGACACGGCATTGGGGTTCAACGCCAGCTTCATGTACACCCCGTTTCGCAACGCTGATGGGAAACCGCTCGCCAATGTCGGTTTCGTGTACCGCAGCCAGGCCACGCTGCACCTGGACGGACAGTTTCTGGCGGGCGGCGCCCTCGTGGCAGACGCCTCCACGACGCTGGTCCTCCCGCAGATCTATACAGGCGGGATCGCGCTCTGGCCGGTTCGTGACAAAGAACGGGAATGGAAACTGGAATTGGATGTGGATTTCACTGGCTGGAAGTCTGTCCGCAATACCGACGTGCATCTCTCGGGCGGATTCGGAACAATCCCGGTCCCGCGGAACTGGAGGAATAGTGTAACGATTATGCTCGGTACCGAGCACAAATGGCTGGAACTGGAGCGACTCCCCCACTGGGAGGTCGCGCTGCGCGGCGGGTACTGGTTTTCCCAGACGCCGATTCCTGATGCGACCTTCAGCCCAGGCGTGCCGGATTCGGATAGTAACGCGATCTCAGTCGGCCTTGGGCTCTTGTGCAAGGGAGAGGGACACTTTTTCGGGGTGATCCCGTGCGACAGCTCCGGCGAGAGCCCGCTCCTCCCCAAAGCCATTGCCCTTGATCTGGCCTACCAGGCTATCTTGTATGAGTCACGGACCGTTACCGGCAGCGTGCCTGCGGTCACCCTGCCCGGCATCGTCGACGGGACTTACCAGACCACCCATCATGTGGGCTCCATCAACCTGCGCATGAATTTCTAAAGAAACCCGTCAATCGTCTATTCTTATTAGTTAATCTGAATCGCTAAGAACAGCATCGCTGACCAAACTGTCACGGCCTGTTTCGAGCGGGAGAGATCTGAGTCATCCATTTTTTTGCTCACCCGTTTCATATGAAGAGTCGTTTACCCTGGCCAGCTGAACCGGAAAAAAATGCGCCGAACCGGAGGAACAGCTCGGCGCATCCCAACAGCCTGGTTCAGCCCAATTAACTGGTCACTAACTAGTCGATTTTCATGGCTGCGCCGGTGTTGGTATCCACATAAACCATGGGCCCCTTGCTCGTCTCATCAATGACTTCGACTTTGTACACAGTGCGCCCTTCCTTTCTCCCAATCTGCGCGTCAATGGCCTTGACCGGCAACAGCTGCCATCTTGTTCTAACGTATCGTCGTGTTACGACTTCTTTCGAGTCTTTTCGAATTCATGTTTGTCGAACCACTCGTCGGTCCAGCGCCTCAACTCTTCTTTCTCATTCCCGTACCGCTCCTGCATCTTGCCTTCGAACTTGTCGTAGTTGCCTTCGATTTGGAGCAGGTCATCGTCAGTAAACTTGCCCCACTGCTTCTTGAGATCCCCCTTGAACTGCCTCCATTTGCCCTCGAATTGGTCTTTATTGACGACCTTAAAGACCTGGCCCGGGGCGGGCTCGGAGGCGGTCGCTTTTAACGGACCCCACAGCAGATGGTCCGAGACACCCTGGCTGGCCAAGGCCACCGTGCCTACCAGCACCATCGCGCCGATCACTCTGAGATAGTCATAGTCGCTCGTGACAGGATCCTCCTCAAGCCTCACATTCCTCGATCACTTCGCGGTGGCTTCCCATTCGCGAGTGAGTGTGGCCAGCAACGTGGTGTTCAGCGCGGGCCGATTTGAATCATACAGGACAGGATACCTGCTCTGGGACAGCGTTTGAAATTCGTCCTGACGGTCTACGGGGACATTCAAGAGGATGCCGAGGGAAGTGAGGTATTCACCGTTCCCCCGCGCGATGTCCTGTTGCAGGTTCTCATACACGACGGCTGTAAACAAATTCGCCTTTTGACTGTCTTCAACGAAACCGTCAGCGGTGAAGAAAGACTCCGGACTCGTGCTCGATGTGAAGTTGGCAAACGTGTCGAGCGTGGCTTTTGTCGTGTTACAGGCCGAACCCATAAACGCTAAGCTCACCAACACCGAACCATATACTAAACCCTTGGCAATGGCGGTTCTCATGTGGACTTCCCCTCCTTCATTACCTTTTCATGCCGCCAGCCGGCGTCGGCTTGGTGTTGGACTGGTGCTGCTCAAACCACCGGTCCACCCACCGGATCACTTGGTCCTTCTGATCGGCATACCTTTCCTGCAACTTGCCGGCAAACTTGTCATAGTTACCCTCAATCTGGAGCAGGTCATCATCGGTAAAATTGGCCCACTGATACTTGAGCTCACCCTTGAACTGGTTCCACCGCCCTTTGAAATGATCGCGATTCATACACCCTCCTAGGTTAAAGGCTAGACGTGTGCATGGCGTTCATGTCCTGCAGAGACAGAAAGCTGCAAAGCAAAGGATGGGCCAGTGTGCGAATCAGGAAAGCGATCCGCATGAAGGGATGGAGATTCAATGGGATAAAGCATGTCCCGCAGTAGCATGCCTAGCGGAGTTCGGTATCGGTCGGGAGCGTCTTGTCCTTCGATCCGGAAGAACGATATCGCAAACCTACCGTTCTGCCATGGGATTTTGATGCTGGACAGATTATCCAGTCTGAGACAGGATGCCTTCTCTGACTAACGGGTGAAGACAAAATGGGGGGAAAGATCTTAGGAAGGGCGGGACGACATGGACCTTCACCGGGAGCATGCCTCCGCTCAACCTGCCCGGTACCGTCGACAGGACTTACAAGACCACAGCTTCCACGAAGACGGATGACGACCGTCGAATGAACTCTTACCGCCAGGCGGGGGTGCTGTGTCCCTGTGAGTCCTTCCAGTGCGGCGTCCAAGCCAGGGCGACGAGCCTCACTGCGATATTCGGCTTCGTCGGCCTCAAGGCGATCGTCTCTAGGCTCTCCGTCAACGGATCACGAGCCGCGGTAAGCGACTCCGTTTCCGTCTTGAACTGCGCATCGAGATCAGTAAGCTGTTGCTGAAGAGCTGCGACAGTTTCTCTCGCTCGACCCACATCCTTAGCTTCCTTGATGGCTCTGCCTGCGCCGCGCGCGGCCGTCGTGGCTCGTCCGACCGTCGTGGCGCTGACGGCCT